>Ga0137435_1000008_pt1 | contig 141380 bp, 115 predicted proteins | sample EasRivERMGT100_2_FD_104904 | JGI IMG/M metagenome (GOLD analysis project Ga0137435, IMG submission 104904) | Soil microbial communities from meander-bound floodplain in the East River, Colorado, USA - East River MetaG ERMGT100_2 | ecosystem: Environmental > Terrestrial > Soil > Floodplain ... | reverse complement strand
CGGAACCGCAGCATCACGGCGACCTTCACCATCAACACCTATACGCTGTCGGTTTCGACTGTCGGCACGGGCAGCGTGACCAAGAACCCGAACCAGGCGACCTACAACCACGGCACCTCGGTGATGCTCGTGGCGAACCCCGGCACCGGCTACAGCTTCACCATCTGGGGCGGCGACACCTCGGGGACCGCGAATCCGCTCACGGTGGTGATGACGCGGAACCGCAGCATCACGGCGACCTTCACCGTCAACAGCTATGCCCTGAGCGTCACCACCGTCGGCAGCGGCACCGTCGCCGCCAACCCCAACCAGGCGCTCTACGACCACGGGACCGTCGTGCAGCTCACGGCGACCCCGGCGACGAACTGGTTTTTCACCGGCTGGAGCGGCGATGCCACCGGATCGACGAATCCGCTTTCACTGCTGATGGACGGTCCGAAGGACGTGATCGCCACGTTCACGCTCAACACCTATGCACTGACGATCTCCACGGTGGGCACCGGGTCTGTGACGAAGAACCCGAACCAGGCCACCTACGGGCATGGCACCACGGTGCAGATCACGGCGAATCCCGGCACCGGCTACAGCTTCACCAGCTGGAGCGGCGACGCCACCGGATCGACCAATCCGACTTCGGTGATCATGGACGGGCCGAAGAGCGTGACCGCGACCTTCACCCTCAACGAGTACGTGCTGACCGTGAACACGGTCGGAAGTGGGACGGTGGCGAGGAATCCCAACCTGTCGACCTACGGGCACGGGACGAGTGTTCAGCTCACCGCGACCGCGGCCTTCGGCTGGACGTTCACGAGCTGGAGCGGGGACGCCACCGGATCGACGAATCCGACGTCGGTGGTGATGGACGGCCCGAAGACCGTGACCGCCACGTTCACCGTGAACCACTACGCGTTGTCGGTCTCGACCACCGGGAGCGGCACCGTGACCAAGAATCCGAACCAGGCCCAGTACGACCACGGAACTTCCGTGACGCTCACCGCCTTCCCGTTCTCGGGCTACACGTTCAAGGACTGGAGCGGTGACCTGGGCGGCAGTGCCAACCCCACGTCGATCCTCATGGAAGGGCCACGCTTCGTCACGGCCCATTTCGGCTTCGCGCTCGACATTTCCATCTCGGGTCCCGGATCGGTGACGGCCGATCCCGAGGGGCTGGTCTACGACCCCGGCACCGAGGTCACGCTGACCGCAACCGCCGACCCCGGCTATATCTTCCTGGCCTGGGGCGGGGACGTCTCCAGCATGAACCCCGTGGTCGGCCTCACCATGAGCTCCGCGAAGTCCGTGGATGCCTATTTCGTCCCCGACGTGGCCCCCATCCGGGTGACTCTCGAGAACGGCGGCGGACCCGTGACGCCCGGGACCGCGATCGTGGTCGACTGGCTCCCCGCGGAGGACACCCAGGTGACGGGGGTGGATCTCTTCCTGTCGCGGAGCGGACCGGCCGGTCCGTGGGAAGCCCTGCTCGAGAACGGTCCCGCCTCCGGCCGCTTCGAGTGGCGCGCCACGGCGCCGACCACCGACTCTGCGCTGATCCGGGTCGTCGCGCATGGTGACCTTAGGGCCCGTATCGGGGCCGGGCTCATCGGCTTCCGGATCGTGAGCGGTCCCCCGGCGGCGACGGTGCTGGCCTTCGGTCTGCCGTCTCCGAACCCGGTGGCAAGCCAGGTCCGATTGCCGTTCAGCCTGCCGCGGGAGGGACGGGTCTCGCTCCGGATCCTGGATCTCCAGGGACGCGAGCGGGCGACCATCCACGAAGGAACCTTGCAGGCGGGGCCGCACGAGATGATCTGGAGGGGCCCCCAGGAGCACGCGGTGCCGCCGGGCGTCTACTTCGCCGCTCTGGAATTCGAAGGCCGGCGCATGACCCGACGGCTGGTGGTGACCTATTGAGACCAGGGGTACGGGACGACCTCCGGTGGATCGTGACCTCGCTCCGGGCGATTTGCTCCGGGCGGCCGGGACCCTTGCGGTTTGCCGGCCAAACGACACCTCCGGGTGTAAAAAGGCTTGATCCTTGAGCCGCCTCTACATACCCTTGACCTCGCCCAAGCCCGACGCACCTTCAGGGTTGCGGGGTTTCCCGGGTTCCAGCGGGAAACACGCAACACGAAAAGGTGACACTTCGCGCTCCCCCCGATTCGCCGCCTCGAGGTCGTGCGCCGATGTCGTTCTCGAGAAGCTCTCGAGGGCCTGGCGCTCGCACATACACATCAGGCCCAACGATCGACCGGGAGCACACGTGAAGGAATCTCGGCACCCGCGCCCCGCACACCTTCTCGTTGCACTGACACTGGCCGCCGGAATTCTCGGCTTTGCAGGCATTGCCAGCGCTCAGACCACCTACACCTGGGACGGCAGCACCAGCACCGCGTGGGGAACGTCCTCCAACTGGACGCCCACTCGTACGACTCCCGCGACCAACGACGTCCTGGTGTTCAACACCGGGACCTGGACCGTCACCGCTGTGCCGACTCAGACCATCGGCCGGCTCACGTTCACCGGCAACACGACGGTCACGATGCAGAACGCGGCGGCCGTGACGCTCACGATCAACGGCGGCACCGGAACCGACCTGGACATCCAGGCGGGGACCACGGTGACGCTGAACTCGACGGGCTCGGCGCTCACGATGGCGCTCGGGGCCAGCGCCACATCGAGCATCGCCGGTGCGCTCACGATCCAGGGCAACGCCCACCAGATCACCTCGGGAACCGCGAGCGCCATCCAGGTTCTGAACGGTGGCTCCGTCACCACCGGCACCGGCTACACCGGCTCCGCGTTCGGAACCACGGGCACGGCGAGCGTGGCGGTGTTCCAGAGCGGATCGACCTACCGGCACAACGCCGGCAACAGCGTGTTCGCGCTGACCCAGCCGGCCTCGAAGGCCGTCTTCCAGGCGGGCAGCAACTTCATCGTCCGCACCACGACCGGGTACAGCGCCAGCGGACGCACGTACGGCAATCTCACCATCCAGAACAACACCGCGATCAGCGGAACCGGCACGGCGAACTTCGCCTTCGGCACCCTCGACATTGAATCGGGGTCGTCGTTCACCCACGCCGGGAGCAGCACGGCGTCGCTCACGATCAGCGGGAACCTCACGACCGCCGGCACCGGCAACGTCTCGCTCACCTCCGGCAGCGGCGGGATCCAGCTCAACGGCTCGGGCGTGCAGACACTCGGCGGCCCCGGCACCGGGACCATCACCTTCGCGAGCAGCGCCACGGTGGCGACCACCTCGACGCTCGCGCTCGCGCGCAGCCTCACCCAGTCGGCCGGCACGCTGACCATCAACGGCGGTCTGCGCTTCGATCCGGGTGGAAACCTCACGGTGACGCCGGTCTACGGCGCGAACGGTGCGCTGACCTACGCGACCACGCGGACGATCGGCAGCGAGTGGGGAGCCGGAGCCGCGGTGGGAAGCGGAGTGCCGCTCGCCGTGACGATCAATCCCGGCGCCGGCAACGCGGTGACCATGCCGGCCTCCGATCGCAACGTGCCCGGCACGCTGACCCTCACCAGCGGCCGCATCGTGACGGGCGCGAACAACCTGATCGTCGGGTCCGCGGGCTCGGTGTCGCGCACCAGCGGGCACGTGGACGGCAACCTGCGCCGCACGGTGCCGACCGGCGCGCCGTCGATCACCTTCGATATCGGCAACTCGACGAACTACGCACCGGCGACGGTGGCGTTCGCAAACGTCTCGGTGGCGGGAACGCTGACCGCCTCCACGACCGGCGCCGACCACCCGAACATCGCGACCGCGCCGATCACCGCCAGCCAGAGCGCCAACCGCTACTGGACGCTGACGCCGGCCGGCGTGACGTTCACGACGTTCAACGGCACCTTCAACTTCAACGCCTCCGACCTCGACGCCGGCGCCGACCCCCTGACCTTCGTCGCCGGTCGTTTCGCCAGCTCGGCCTGGTCTCCGCTCACGGTCGGAACCCGCACCGCGACCTCGACCCAGGTCACCGGCGTGAACCAGTTCGGCGCTTTCGCGGTGGGCGAGCCGTTCTTCACGATCACCGCCTCGGCGGGAGCCAACGGCACCATCACGCCGAGCGGGGCGGTGAGCGTCGCCTCGGGCGCGAACCAGGCCTTCACCATCACCCCCAACACCAACTACGTGGTCAGCGACGTGCTGGTGGACGGGGGCTCGGTGGGTGCGGTGACGTCCTTCACGTTCAACAACGTGACGGCCAACCACTCCATCAGCGCGACCTTCGCGCCCGGCAACTTCCCGCTCAACGTGACCGTGGTCGGCCCCGGAACGGTGGCCAAGAACCCGAACCAGGCGACCTATCCGCATGCGTCGGTGGTCCAGCTCACGGCGACCCCCGGCTCGGGCAACGTGTTCCTCGGCTGGAGCGGGGCGGCGACCGGCACCACCAACCCGGTCAACGTGACGATGAACGGGACGACCAACGTCACGGCCACCTTCAGCTACCGGCTCGACATCAACATCACGGGCGGCGGCGTCGTGAACCAGACACCGCCCGGCGTGAACCATGCGCCGGGAACCGTGGTCCAGCTCACGGCCGTGCCGAATGCGGGCTACAACTTCAACTCGTGGAGTGGTTCGGCCACCGGCTCGGCGAATCCGCTCAACGTGACGGTGGACCAGAACAAGACCGTCATCGCGAACTTCGTCCTCAACACCTACGTGCTGTCGCTGAGCACGGTCGGGAGCGGGGCGATCTCGAAGGCGCCGGACTTCCCCGTGTACACGCACGGCTCGGCGGTCCAGTTGACCGCGAACGCGGCCATCGGGTGGAACTTCCTCGGGTGGACCGGTGACACGACCGCTTCACCGAATCCGCTCACCATCATCGTGACGCGGCCGCGGTCCCTCACCGCCAACTTCGAGATCAACCAGCAGGTCCTCACCATCGTCAAAAACGGCAGCGGTGCGGTCACCGTGAATCCGGACCTGCCCACCTACGACTACGAGAGCCTGGTGACCCTGACCGCGGTCCCCTCCGTCGGTTGGCACTTCGTCAGCTGGGGCTTCGACGCCTCGGGGACAGCGAATCCGGTCGTCATCACTATGGACGCCGACAAGTCGGTGCTGGTGACTTTCGCGGTGAACACGTACACACTGAGCCTGAACTCGGTGGGCGACGGCGCGGCGACGCGGAGTCCCAACCAGCCGACCTACACCCACGGCTCGGTCGTCCAGCTCACGGCGACACCCGGCTCGGGCAACGTGTTCCTCGGCTGGACGGGCAACGCCACCGGGACCACCAACCCGCTGAACCTCTCCATGGACTCCAACAAGTCCGTGACCGCCACGTTCAGCTACCGGTTGACGCTCAGCCCGGGACCCAACGGTGCTGTGAACGCGTCGCCCGCCGGGGTGAACCAGGCGCCGGGAGCCGTGGTCCAGCTGACCGCCGTTCCCAACACCGGCTATTCGTTCAGCGCGTGGGGCGGGGACACCACGGGGTCGGTCAATCCGATCGACGTGACGATGAACCGCAACCGGTCCTACACCGCCTCGTTCACGATCAACCAGTACACCCTGAGCCTCGTCACCGCCGGGGACGGGTCCGCATCGGTGAGTCCGGTTCAGGCGACCTATCCGCACGGCACCGTGGTCCAGCTCACGGCCACCCCGGGGTCGGGCAACGTCTTCATCGGCTGGAGCGGAGGGGCGTCAGGCTCCTCGAGCCCGGTCGCCCTGACGATGGACGGCAACCAGTCGGTGACCGCCACCTTCAGCTACCGGATCGCGGTCAGCTCCGGGCCGAACGGCGCCGTGAGCCAGTCCCCGACCGGGTTCAATCACGCTCCCGGAACGGTGGTGCAGCTGACGGCGTTGCCGGTCCCCGGATACCACTTCGTGGGCTGGAGTGGCAGCGCCACCGGGACCACCAATCCGCTCGCGGTGACGCTCGACGCCAACAAGACCATCAGCGCCGCCTTCGCGATCGACGTCTATACGCTCAACCTTTCGACGCTCGGCGACGGAACGGTGCAGAAGTCGCCGGATCAGCCGAACTATGAGTTCGGCACGGTGGTGCGCCTGACGCCGACACCCGGACCCTTGAACCAGTTCCTCGGGTGGTCGGGCGATGCGACCGGTTCGGCGGTCCCGCTCGACGTCACCATGACCGGCAACAAGGGCGTGACGGCGTCGTTCACCTACCACCTCGACCTCCAGCCAGGGGCGGGCGGAGTGGTCGGTGCGGAGCCCGAGGGTCCGAACTATGCCCCGGGAACGATCGTCGAGGTCACCGCCGTGGCGAACCCCGGATTCCAGTTCCAGAGCTGGGGCGGCGCTCTCAGCGGAAGCCAGAATCCGGCGAACATCGAGGTCCTGGCCAACGGCGTGGTCACGGCGAGCTTCGTGACGAGCTCCTACACACTGAACATCAACATCCTCGGCTTCGGAACCGTCACCCGCAATCCCGACCTGCCGAGCTACGCGTATGGCGCCACGGTGGTGCTCACGGCCACGCCGAGCACGGGGAACCAGTTCGACGGTTGGACGGGCAGCGTCTCCAGCATGCTGAATCCGCTGACCATCACGATGGACTCTCCGAAGACGGTCAACGCCTCGTTCAGCCGCCAGCTCCTCGTCTACGAGCGCGCGCCTTACGCCGGGACCTGGAATCCGATCGGAACCGGAGCCGGCGCGCAGGTCCTGATGGTGGCCGCCGACGACAGCACGAAGTCGATCCCGCTGCCGTTCCCGTTCGTCTACACCGGCATCACGTTCCAGGCGAACGCGAATTTCCTTTCGGTCAACGCCAACGGTTTCGCCTATTTCTCGCGCTCGAACGTGAGCACCTCGTCGTCGGCGCTCTCGAACAACGTGAACCTCTACACCGCCTCGGACCCCTCGACCACGCTCGCGCCCTGGTACGACGACCTGTCGGTGGGCGCTGTCGGCCAGAATCCCCCGGGACAGATCATCTATCAGACCATCGGATCACCCGGGAACCAGTATCTCGTCGTCCAGTGGGAGAACGTCTCGTCGTACGCCAACGTGACCGGCGGGCAGCCGCGGCAGATCAACTTCCAGCTCGTGATCTTCGAGAACTCGAACGCCATCGAGTTCCGCTACGGGCCACGACTGGGGGCCAGCTCCAGCAGCCTGGAATCCGCCTCGATCGGCCTCGAGGACTCGCTCCACAACGTGTACATCGACGCGACCACCGGCTCGCGCACCACGACCAACGGCATGATGAGCAGCAACAACTGGCCGTCGCTGTTCCACCGCTTCATTCCCACCTCGCCGGGTACGCTGCCGGGCGGGACCTACGGTGTGGGCCCGGGCGGCTACTACACGTCGATCTCCGAAGCTGCGGCAGACCTCAACCACAAGGGCGTCTCGGGGCCGATCACGCTGAGCCTGCTCGACGCCGTCAACGACACGACCGCGGTCCACGGCTCGAACATCTTCCCGATCCTGCTCGGCCCGGTGGCCGGGAACTCGCCCACCAATTCGATCACGATCCGGCCGCCGTCGGGAACCGCCGAGATCGCCTCTCGGGGCACGACGGCCGGCAACTGCGGCAACGCGGTCTCGGCCACGGTCATCAGCCCCACCAACGAGCCCATCCTCGGACTCATCGGCGCCGATTACGTGACGCTGGAGAACCTGACCCTGACCGGCGGCAGCCAGGTGGACCGCGGTATGCTGCTCATTCCGTCCTCCCGTGAAGATGGCGCGCAGCACAACACCATCCGCAATGTTTCCATCACGCTGAACCGCGCCAACACGACTTCGATCGGGCTCCAGCAGAGCACGCCGCTCATTCCGACGATCCCCGAGGGCACCAACTCCTTCAACCGCTACCTGGCCCTGTCGGTGGCCAACGCGTACGCGGGCGTGTCGCTGGCCGGGAATTCAGCGCTCTTCGACACCGACAACGAGATCGCCGGCGAGTCCGGCACCCCGACCACCATCGGCGGGCCGGCGCCCGGGGACATCGGGGGAGGAACCCCGCAGACGTTCGGCATTCGCGCCGGATTCCAGTCCAACTTCAAGGTCAGCAGCTCGGTGGTCCGCAACCTGTCGGGCACCGGCACCGGAACCGTGGACGGCATCCTGCTCGAGAATCCGGGTTCGCTGAGCACCGCGTCGGGGACCTGCCAGATCTACGGCAACCAGATCTTCGGCCTCACCGGCAGCTCGGTGAGCGCCGGCAAGGTCACCGGCATCAAGGCCAGCGTGACCGCCAACAACGCGAGCCGCGTGCGGATCTTCAACAACGTGGTGAGCGACCTCACCTCGGTGAGCGGCGCCACGTCGACCCGCCGGATCGTGGGCATTCAGCTCCAGGAGACGGGCGGCGGTGGCAACGGCACGATCGAAGTCGACTTCAACAGCGTCCGCCTCTCACCGCAGGGTGCGGCCTGCTCCAACGCGTGCCTCGAGATGGGATCGGTCTCCGGTCTTCGCAACCGTGTCCGGAACAACATTCTCGCCAACTTCACGGCCGCCCAGAGCGGCTCCGCCAAGCACTACGCGATCACCACCGTCGGCGCGGCGTCGATCGGCGCTTCCGGCTCGGTCTCGGATCGCAACATCCTGCACGTGAACAACACGGTGAACGGCTTCACGGGTCTCTCGTCCACCACCGATCGCGCCGCGCTCAGCGACTGGCAGGCGGTCGCCACCAATGACGGCGCGAGCCGCGCGGGCAATCCCCAGTTCGCGTCGCCCACCAACATGCACTTGTCGATCGTCCAGCCCACGCCGGCCGAGGGCGCGGCGTCCTTCTTCCCCGGATCCAACCCCATCACGTGGGTGAGCGACGACATCGACGGCAATCCCCGCAACGGCACGACGCCCGACATCGGGGCCGACGAAGGCAACTTCATCATCCCGAATACCCTGGACGTGGCGGCCACCGCGCTGCTCGACCCCTTGCCGGGCGCCTTCAAGCTCACCGGCCAGAGCTTCGCGCCGCGGGCCTCGTTCGAGAACCAGGGCAGCAGCAACCTCACGAACGTGCCGGTCCGCTTCCGGATTCGCGGGCCGCTGCCGCTCACCACGATCGTCTATGACCAGCCGACGTCGATCGCGAGCCTGGTGGCGGGAGCGGTGCAGAACGTCACGTTCCCGTCGACCTCGGTCGCTTCCCCGGGTCAGTACACGATCGAGGCGATCAACGAGGCGGTGGGCGACGTCCAGGTCGCCAACGACCTGGTGAGCGGAACCATCGAGGTGGCGGCGCCGCTCGCCGGCGACTACCCGGTGGGCACGGGGCGTGCGGCTCCGTTCAACTCGCTGAGCGCCGCGGTGAGCCGCCTCAACTCGGTGGGCGTCTCGGGGCCGGTCCGCTTCCTGCTCGAGAACGCGATCTACGCGGCTCCGTCGGAGACGTTCCCGATCGCCATCCTTCCGATCCAGGGCGGCAGCGCGACCAACACGCTCACGATCAAGCCCTCGAACGGCGCGGTCACGATCAGCGGCGTGGCGACCGGAGCGCTGCTCTCGATCGCGGCGGCCGACTACGTGACGATCGACGGATCGATCTTCGGGACGAGCCGCGATCTCACCATCGTCAACAACAACGCCAGCGGCGGCTCGGCCGTGATCTGGGGTTCCAGCAGCGGAACCGACGGCGCCACCAACAACATCGTCAAGAACGTGATCCTGTCCGGCAGCAGCAGCACCGGCACCTTCGCGGGCGTCGGCTTCGCCGGCACCGGAATCGGGATCGGCAGCGGCGGGACCAACAACGTCAACAACCGGATCGAGAACATTCTCGTGCGGCGGGCCCAGGTCGGGGTCTACGTGTCGGGCGCCTCCGCCGGCGCCAAGGGCACCGGGACCGTCATCATCGGGAACCAGATCGGTGCGCCGTCGCCGGACAACGTGGGCCGTTTCGGAATCCTCACGCGCTTCGAGGACGGCATCCAGATCACCCAGAACACCGTGAGCGACCTGTCCAACGTCGACGACTTCGACGGGATCGGGATCTCGCTCGGGCTCCAGCAGATCGTCTTCGACAACTTCTCCGGCGACGAGGTCACGAACGCCACCGTCTCGCGCAACCTGATCCGCGGGGTGACCGCGACCGGCCCGCTCGGCCCTTCGGCCGTCGGCATCGCCGTCGCCCGCACGAGCTCCGGCACCACGACGATCGTCAACAACATGATCACCGGGGTCACGAGCCCGGCGGTCGACACCAAGATGACGGTCGGCATCCTCGCCTCCGGTGGCACCACGAACCGGGTGTGGTTCAACTCGGTGAACCTGACCGGCAACCGCGGTGACGCCATCAATCCCAGCCTGGCGCTGGCGGTCGCCGACTCGGTGGCCTCGATCGACGCCCGCAACAACATCCTGGTGAACACGCAGACCTCGGACCTCCCGGCCAGCTCGTACGCGATCGGGACGGTGGCCTCGGTCGGGTTCGCGAGCATGCTGTCCAACTTCAACGACCTCTACACGACGGGCGGCGTCCTGGCAGTGCGTGGCGGCTTCCTCGAGTTCGACAACGAGGTGGACAACATCATCGACTGGCGCACGCTCACCGGGCGCGACGCCAACTCCAAGAACGCCGCACCGCTGTTCCTCAGCAACACCAACCTGCACATCAACAACGTCGGCCCGGTGTCGCCGGCCGCGAACGCCGGCCAGGTCATCGCCGGTGTGACCAACGACTTCGACGGGGATGCCGGGCTCCGGACCACGACGCCCGACATCGGCGCCGACGAGTTCTCGACCTGGGCGCTCAACGTGGCGGTGGTCGGCAACGGAACGGTGACCCGCAGCCCGAACGAGAGCAGCTTCCCGAACGGGGCCGTGGTCCAGCTCACGGCGACTCCCGCCTCCGGCTGGACGTTCTCCGGTTGGAGCGGAAGCATCACCGGCACCACGAATCCGGTGAGCGTGACCATGAACGCGGACAAGAACATCACCGCGACGTTCACGATCAACGCCTACACGCTCACGACGACGCCAATCGGCAGCGGCACGATCGCCCGCAGCCCCAACCAGGCCTCGTACACGCATGGCACGCTGGTGCAGCTCACGGCGAACCCGGCGGTCGGCTTCCAGCTCACCTCGTGGGGCGGTGACGGCAGCGGTTCGACCAACCCGCTGCTCATCTCCATGACGTCGAGCAAGACGGTGACGGCGACCTTCACGATCAAGACCTACACCCTCGCGCTGACGGTGGTCGGCGGCGGGTCGGTCGTGAAGAATCCGGATCAGCCGACCTACAACCACGGCACGAACGTCCAGCTCACGGCGACGCCGGCGGCCAACCAGCACTTCGTGGGCTGGAGCGGTGACGCCACCGGGTCCACCACGCCGCTCAATCTGACGATGACCTCGAACGTCACCCTGACCGCGACCTTCGCGCCCGACACGGTGCCGTTGACGGTGAACGTGGTGGGCAACGGCACGGTGACGAAGACCCCGAATCAGCCGTTCTACGCCTTCGGAACGGTGGTCCAGCTCAACGCGACGCCGGCGACCGGCTACGGGTTCACCGGTTGGAGCGGCGACGCCACCGGCGCCGTGAATCCGCTCGATGTGACGATGAACGCACCCAAGACGATCACCGCCACCTTCACCCTCAACGCCTACACGCTGGCCCTGACCAGCAACGGAAACGGCACCGTCGCCAAGGCGCCGGACCAGCCGACCTACGGTCACGGCACCAACGTCCAGATCACGGCCACGCCGGCTGGCGGATTCTTCTTCGTCGGCTGGAGCGGCAGCGCGACCGGCACCACCAATCCGCTCACGGTGACGATGGACGCGAACAAGACCATCGCGGCCACGTTCGGGTACCACCTCGAGACGACCGTGGTCGGTTCCGGCTCGGTGACCCGTTCGCCGGACCAGGTCAACTACGCGCCGGGGACGGTCGTGACGCTCAACGCGGCGCCCACGACGGGCTGGAGCTTCACCGGCTGGAGCGGGGATGCGACCGGCGCCGTGACACCGCTCGACATCACCATGAACGGGAACAAGAACGTCACCGCGACCTTCACGCTCAACACCTATGCGTTGAACGTGAACATCGTGGGGAACGGCACCGTGGCGAAGAACCCCAATCAGCCGCTCTACAATCACGGCACCGTGGTGCAGCTCACCGCCAGCCCGGCAGTCGGCTGGTCGTTCACGGCCTGGAGCGGAGCGGCGACCGGGACGACCAATCCGGTCAGCGTGACGATGGACGCAGTGCAGAACGTGACCGCCACCTTCACGATCAACACCTATTCGCTCAGCGTCTCGACGGTCGGCAACGGCACGGTGGCGAAGAGCCCGAATCAGCCGCTCTACGACCACGGCACCGTGGTGCAGCTCACCGCGAACCCCACCACCGGCTGGTCGTTCACGAGCTGGAGCGGCGCGGCGACCGGGACGGCCAATCCGGTCAACGTGACGATGGATGGGGTCAAGTCGGTGACCGCCACCTTCACGATTAACACCTACGCGCTCAGCGTGATCACGGTCGGCAGCGGCACGGTGAGCAAGAGCCCCGATCAGCCGCTCTACGACCACGGTGCGGTGGTGCAGCTCACAGCGACCCCGGCGACCGGCTGGTCGTTCGCGAGTTGGAGCGGTGGTGCGACCGGGACGACGAGCCCTCTCGCGGTGACGATGGACGCTGCCAAGTCGGTGACGGCCACCTTCACCATCAACACCTACGCGCTCACCGTGATCACGGTCGGCAGCGGCACGGTGGCCAGGAGCCCCGATCAGCCGCTCTACAACCACGGCTCCCTGGTGCAGCTCAGCGCCACTCCCCCCACCGGCTGGACGTTCGCCAACTGGAGCGGGGCGGTGGCCGGCACCACGAGCCCGGTCTCGGTCCTGATGGACGGGCCGAAGAGCGTGACCGCCACGTTCCTCATCAACACCTATGCGCTCACCGTGACTGCGGTAGGGGCGGGTTCGGTCACGAAGAACCCCAACCAGACAACCTACGATCACGGCAGCGTGGTGCAGCTCAGCGCGACGCCGTTGACCGGATGGCATTTCGGCAGCTGGAGCGGGGGTGCCACGGGTACCGCCAATCCGCTCGACCTGACGATGGACGGGGCCAAGAGCGTGACGGCGACGTTCCTGATCAACACCTACACGCTGGCGGTGACGGTCGTCGGCACGGGCACGATCGCGAAGTCTCCCAACCAGCCGACCTACGACCACGGCACGACGGTTCAGCTCACGCCGACTCCCGGTACCGGCTGGACGTTCACCGGCTGGAGCGGTGACGCCACCGGCTCGACGGTTCCGCTCAGCGTCCTGATGGAAGCCAACAAGTCCATCACCGGGACGTTCACCGTCAATACCTACGCGCTCACCGTGAACGTGACCGGCAGCGGGACCGTGGCGAGGAGCCCGAACCAGCCGCTCTACGATCACGGCACCGTGGTCCAGCTCACCGCCACGCCGGGCACCGGTTACACGTTCACCAACTGGAGCGGTGGGGCCACCGGAACCACGAACCCGGTCTCGGTCACGATGGATGCGGCGAAGACGGTGAACGCCCTGTTCACGGCGAACACGCACACCGTAACGCTCACGGGCGGGCCCAACGGCACGGTCGCGAAGAGCCCGAATCTCCCGACCTACTCGTACGGCGACACGGTGCGGATCACCGCCACCCCGGCCTTGGGCTACCACTTCACGGCGTGGAGCGGCAGCATCACGAGCACGACCAATCCGCTGACGCTGACGGTCGACGGAAACAAGACCATCACCGGCTCCTTCGCGATCAACACCTACGTCCTCAACGTGACCGTCATTGGCAACGGGTCGGTCACGAAGTCGCCGGATCTCCCGCAGTACACCCACGGCGACACCGTGCACGTGACGGCGGTGGCCGGCGGGGGAGCGCACTTCGTGGAGTGGCAGCTCGACGCGGCGAGCTTCGGCTCGAACCCGGACGCCAAGATCACCTTCGACGGACCGAAGAGCGTGCGCGCGGTGTTCGCGGGCGAGGAGACGGTTCCGCCGACCGTGACGGTGCTGAAGGCCAACGGCGGCGAGATCATGGCCGTCGGACAGACCTACGAGATCCGCTGGATCGCCACCGACAACGTGGCAGTCACCTCGGTCGACATCGCGGTCTCACGCTCCGGCGCGGGTGGTCCATGGGAGGCGCTGGCGACCGGGATCACGAGCACCGGTTCCTTCCTCTGGGTGGTGACCGGCCCGGGAACCGTAAACGGCATGATGCGCATCATCGCGCGTGACGCCAACGGCAACCTCGGGAACGATCTCAGCGACGCCTCGTTCTCGATCGTCACGCGCACCACCGGCGTCGACGAAGCGCTGCCGATGGTGTTCGCTCTCGCTCCGGTGACGCCGAACCCGAGCACGGGACCGGCCACGATCGAGCTGTCGGTGCCGCGCGAGGCCCAGGTGCGGGTCAGCGTCCTGGACATCCAGGGACGCGAGGTCGCGGTGATCACCGACGGCGGGCTCAACGCCGGCAAGCATCGGTTCGTCTGGCAGGGCGACACTCGTGGCGGCCCGGCTTCAGCGGGCGTCTACTTCGTCCGCATGCGGGCTGGTGGGCTGACGTTCACGCGGAGACTGGTGCTCGCGCGGTAGCGAAACTCTGAAGGGGCCGGGCTTCCTTCGGGATGCCCGGCCTTTGTTTTGCACTGGCCCGCGGGAGACCGAACGGCCGGTCTACTCCGCGCTCTCTAGTAGGGGCCCTTGCGGCGTTCTCGGGCGGGCATGTTCTCCAGGCAGGTCGTCCACCAGCCGGTGCGGATGGTGGTGACGAACTCGGCGGGGAGGTGCTCGGATTCCATTTCCCGGGCGAGCTGTTCGTGGTCGTAGGGGACGAGGGGGAAGCGGGTGGTGACTTCGTCGCCGATTTCCACCACGGCGAACCTCACGCCGGGTGTGCCCTCGTGGGCGGGGCGGCCGATGGCGCCCACGTTGATCACGTGGCGTCCGGAGGCGAGCGGCCGGTGCCAGGGGAGCCCGGTGTGGGTGCACAGGACGATGTCGGTGTCGTGGTCAAGGCACAGCCATTCGAGGAATGCGTCCGAGGCGGTGGACTCCCAGAGGAACTCGTTCACGCGCCGCGGCGAGCCGTGACAAAGGAGCACGCGGCGGCCGCCTGTCTCGAAACGGATCGAGTCGGGGAGGGAGCGCATCCAGGAGCGGTGTTGCGGCGCGGTGTGCGCCAGCGTGTAGTCGTAGGAGATCTGCGCGAAGCGGCGGTCGTCGGGATCGGTGTAGCCGCACGCGCAGTCGTCGAGCCCGAGGCCGATCGCCTCGTCGTAGTTGCCACGGACGACCGGGACGCGTGCTCCCATGAGCCGTGCGGCGGCGCGATCCGGGTGGGGTCCGAAACCGCCGACGTCACCGAGGCAGAACACGCGGTCCGCGCCGGTCACGTCCGGGTGGGCCAGCACTGCGTCGAGCGCATGGGTGTTGCTGTAGACCCCGCCGAACACCGCGAGGGTCGCGGCCCGGTTCAGTTGGAGCACGTCGCTCCCGTCGTGAGGCAGGTGAAGCAGGGGCCCGTCGAGAGCTCGAACGGTCCGTCTGCATGGGCGAGCGTTCCGCCGAGACGCGCGCCGGGATCGTCCACGAGCAACGGGCAGACGAAGACGCCGCGGCTCGTGACCGCGCGGCACGAGGCGCAGGGCAGCTTCACCGCGGCGAGCGCGTCCGCCCCGAGACCGTCGAGGCGCTCGGTGTCATCGTAGCCGCGCGAACGCGTCGTCTCCCGCCCGATGCGGTAGAGCGGCAGGAGCTTGATCCGCGGACGCCGGAGGCCGCGGGAGCGCAGCAGGGTGCGGCACCTCGTGGAGAACCCGGCCGCATCCTCGCCGTCCGGCTGCGTCACGGTCACGATCGGCATGAGGCCGGCGGCCTCCAGTGCCGCGAGTCCTTCGATCGTCCGCTCGAACGTGCCCGGGCCGCGCACCCGATCGTGATCCTCGGCGGTGAGGCCATCGAGACTCACGCGGATTTCGAGCGAATGGCGCGTGGACTCGCTCAGGCTCGAAAGTCGCGCGATGCGGTGGGCGGTGAACAACGTGCCGTTGGTGAGCACCGTGCAGGGCAGTAGATCGAGGCACTCCTCGAGGATCTCGAGCAGATCGGGGTGGAGGAACGGCTCGCCGCCCGTCAGGTAGAGCTCGCGGGCGCCGAGCGCGACGCCGTCGGCGACATGGCGCCGCACCTCGTCCCGGGGCATCATGCCGTGACGGTCGATCCCGGGGCCGGAAGGCACGAAGCAATGCGTGCAGGTGAGGTTGCACAGCGTTCCGGCGACCTGAATCCACAGGGCGTCCAGGTGCTCCAAACTTTGTACGGGGAACGTCACGGCAGCGGACGCTTTGACTACGCGAAACATGGTCCATACTCTATCCGGTTCTTCAGACACCCACGAGCCGACACCGAACGCGCGAGCCCTTTCATGACCACGACCGCCACCGATTCGATCCTCGACGCCCTGCGCGGAGTCCAGGATCCCGACCTTCATCGCGACCTCGTCACGCTCGGGATGATCGAGGACCTCGAGCTCGAGGGCGGGCGTGCCTCATTCACCCTCGTGCTCACCACGTCGGCCTGCCCGCTGCGCGAGCAGATCGAAGGCGACTGCCGGCAGGCCGTGCTGGCCGTCCCGGGGGTCCGCGAGGTCGTGATCCGCACCACGTCGCGGGTGCGGAAGGCGCGCGATCCCCGCACCGAGCGGAAGGCGCTCGAGGGGGTGGCCCAGGTCATCGCCGTCGGAAGCGGCAAGGGCGGGGTGGGGAAGTCCACGGTGACCGCGAACCTGGCGGCGGCGCTGGCTTCCACCGGCGCCCGGGTGGGCCTCCTCGACGGCGACATCTACGGGCCCAACCTGCCGCGCATGCTGGGCGTCCACCGCAAGCCTTCGGTGCGGGACGGGCGCGTGCTCCCGGTCGAGGCCTTCGGGCTCCGCTTCATGTCGATGGGTCTCCTGGTCGACGAGGGCCAGGCGGTGGTGTGGCGCGGCCCGATGCTGCACGGCGCCATCAAGCAGTTCCTGCACGACGTCGACTGGGGCGGGCTCGACTACCTGCTCGTCGACCTGCCGCCCGGCACCGGCGACGTGCAGCTCTCGCTCGTCCAGCAGACCTACGTGGCGGGAGCGGTGGTGGTGACCACGCCGTCGGCGGTGTCGCTCGACGACGCGGCCAAGGCGGTCGCCATGTTCGGCATGCTCGAGGTCCCGGTGCTCGGGCTGATCGAGAACATGAGCCACTTCGTGTGTCCGAACTGCGGAACCTCGCACCCGATCTTCACCACCGATTCGCCGGAGGAGCGGGCACGCGCGCTGAACATCCCGTTCCTGGGGTCAATCCCGATCCATCCCGAAGTGCGGCTCGGGGGAGACTCCGGGCGGCCGATCGTCCTCGAGCATCCCGACAGCCCCGTGGCGCAGATCCTCACCGGGATCGCAAAGCGGCTGGCGCAGCAGGTGTCGATCCAGACGCTGGGGAGCGCCACGTGACGCCGCGGATCTACGCCGATCACGCTGCCACCACGCCGCTGGCCGGCGAGGTGCTCGCCGCGATGCGGCCCTGGCTCGAGCCGGGATCGGTCGGCAACGCCTCCTCGGTGCACCACCGCGGCGAGGCCGCGCGCGAGGCGATCGAGGAGGCGCGCACGCGTGTCGCCCGGCTGGTGGGCGGCGCCGCCGAGGAGATCGTGTTCACGGCGAGCGGCTCCGAGGCCAACAACCTCGCGCTCAAGGGTGCGGTGATGGCGGCGCCCGAGGGGCGCCGGCGGATCGTCGTGTCGGGAATCGAGCACCTTTCGGTGCTCGAGACCGCGCGCCACCTGGAGTCGCGCGGCCATCCGGTGACGGTGGTGCCGGTGGAGCGTGACGGGGTGCTCGACCCCGCGCGCGTCGCCGATGCGCTCGGCCCCGACGTGGCGCTGGTCTCCGTGATGCTGGTCAACAACGAAGTCGGGACCGTTCAGCCGGTGGCCGAGGTCGCGGCACTCGCACGCGCGGCGGGCGCCCGCTTCCACCTGGACGCCGTCCAGGCCGCCGGCAAGCTCGCGTTCTCGGCGGAGGCGCTCGGTGCGGACCTGGTCTCGATCGCGGGGCACAAGTTCCACGGCCCGCCCGGAGCGGCCGCCTTGTGGGTGCGGCGGCGCGTGCGGATCGTTCCGCTGATCCACGGCGGTCACCAGGAGCGGTCGCGGCGCGCCGGCACCGAGAACGTTCCGGCGATCGTCGGGCTGGGTGCGGCCGCGGAACGCGCCATCGCGCGGCTCGCCGCCGGGGAGCCCGAACGGACCGCCGTGCTCGGCGAGCGGCTCCTCGACGGCTTGCTGCGGAGCGTTCCGGGAGCGATTCTGAACGGCGATCGGGTCCGCCGGGTCCGTTCGATCCTCAACATCGAGATACCGGGCGTGGACGGGGAGGCGCTGCTGCACGCGCTCGACCAGGACGGCATTCAGATCTCCACGGGGTCGGCCTGCAGCGCGGCGACCCCCGGCCCGTCGCACGTCCTCACGGCGATGGGGCGGTCGGCGGAGGCGGCGCACGCCAGCGTGCGCTTCTCGCTGGGAGAAGGGATCGACGAGGCGATGATCGATTTCATGGTACAGACCGTGCCGTCGGCCGCGGGCCGGCTGCGCGAGCTCGCGTCCGACGACGCGCCGGGAATCCGGACGGCATCCGGCGGCGCCTGAGCGGCGCGAAGGAGGAGATCGTGAATCAGCAGGAACAGTTCCGACTCAAGGTCGGTCTCGCCGAGATGCTGAAGGGGGGCGTGATCATGGACGTCACCACGCCCGAGCAGGCCGTGATCGCCGAGAAGGCGGGCGCCTCGGCGGTGATGGCGCTCGAGCGCATCCCGGCCGACATCCGCCGCGACGGCGGCGTGGCCCGCATGAGCGATCCCGCGATGATCCGCCGCATCCAGGACGCGGTGTCGATCCCGGTCATGGCCAAGTGCCGAATCGGCCACATCGCCGAAGCCCAGGTGCTCGAGGCGCTCGAGGTCGACTTCGTGGACGAGAGCGAGGTGCTGACGCCGGCCGACGAGGAGAATCACATCGACAAGCACGCGTTCAAGGTGCCCTTCGTGTGCGGCTGCCGCGATCTCGGCGAAGCGCTGCGCCGGATCGGCGAGGGTGCGGCGATGATCCGCACCAAGGGCGAAGCCGGCACCGGGAACATCGTCGAGGCGGTGCGGCACATGCGCTCGGTGATGCGCGCGATCCGCGCGCTGACGACGATGGCCGAGAGCGAGCTGATGGCCGAGGCCAAGCGCCTGGCCGCGCCCTACGAGCTGGTGAAGCAGGTGGCGCGCACCGGCCGGCTGCCGGTGCCGAACTTCGCGGCCGGCGGCGTGGCCACCCCGGCCGACGCCGCGCTCATGATGCAGCTCGGCGCCGAGGCGGTGTTCGTGGGGTCCGGCATCTTCAAGTCGAAGGATCCCGACGCGCGGGCGCGCGCGGTGGTCCAGGCGGTCACCAACTACAACCGCCCGGAGATCCTCCTCCAGGTGAGCGAGGGACTCGGGGAGCCGATGCGCGGCCTCGACGTGCGCGAGATCCCGGACGAGCAGCTCCTCGCCAAGCGCGGGTGGTGAGGTGAAGGGTTCCATGTCCCGCGTCGGGGTCCTGAGCCTGCAGGGAGACTTCGCCTGCCACGCGGCGATGCTCGAGCGGCTGGGCGTTTCCCCCGTGCGCGTCACCCTGCCCGGCGACCTCGCCGATCTGAAGGCGCTGGTGATGCCGGGCGGTGAATCCACCACGCTGCTCCGCCTGATCGAGGCGACCGGGCTCCGCGAGCCGCTCGAGCATTTCGTCCACGAGCGGCCGGTGCTCGCGACCTGCGCCGGGCTCATCCTGCTCGGCCGCGGCGCCGAGCGCCTGCCGGCGCGTCCCTTCGAGGTGATGGACGTCGAGGTCGAGCGCAACGCCTACGGCCGCCAGCTCGATTCCTACGAGGCGAAGGCGGTGCTGCCCGAGCTCGGTGGTCCGGTCTTTCCGGCGGTGTTCATCCGCGCCCCGCGCATTCGCGCGTGCGGCCCCGCGGTGGAAGTGGTGGCGCGCCTCGAGCTGCCGCACGGACCGGCGCCGGCCGGTGAGCCGGTGGGGGTGCGTGAAGGTCTCCGCGTCGGACTCTGCTTCCATCCCGAGCTGACCGGCGACACCCGCCTCCATGCCTGGTTCCTGTCCGAGGTCGCGGGGCTCGAGCTTCCCTCCGGTGCGGCGCCGACGCGGCGCTCCGAGGCGGGGGAGCGGGCGTGACGCCCGCCACCCCCCAGCGCGCCGCCTTTCACCAGTTTCTCGAGCAGCACGGGAAGTTCCTGCTCACCACCCACGTCAATCCCGACGGTGATGGACTGGGCAGCGAGATCGCGCTCGCGCTGTGGCTGCGTTCCCGCGGGAAGTCGGTCGCGGTGCTCAACGACTCGCCGGTGCCCGCGGCCTTCACGTTCCTGACCGCGGAGGTGCCGATCGAGACCTTCGAGCCGGCGCTCGCCGAGACGCGCTTCGCGGAAGCCGACGGGCTGGTGGTGCTCGACACCAGCAACCGCCAGCGGATCGGGCGGCTCTCGCCGCTGCTCGACGGCCACATCATCCCGGTGGCGATCGTCGACCATCACGTGACCCATCAGAACGGCTTCGGCCAGGTGAACGTCATCGAACCCGGTGCGGCGGCCACCGGCGAGATCGTGTTCGATCTGCTCAAGGAGGCCGGCGCCACGCTCACGCTCGCGATGGCGGAGGCGCTCTACGTGGCGCTCGTCACCGACACCGGATCGTTCAAGTACTCGAACACCGATCCCGCCGCCCATCGCATGGCGGCCGAGCTGCTCGCGACCGGGATCGATCCGCAGCGGCTGAACGCGCGGGTGAGCGCGCACGCCACCGCCGGGCGGCTGCGCTTCTTCGGCGAAGCCTTGATGGGGCTCGAGATGCTGGCGGACGGACGGATCGCGGTGCTCGACGCCAGCCCCGAGCAGTTCGCGAAGCACGGGCTCGTCGGCGCCGACACCGAGGGCCTGGTGGACCTGCCGCGCACGATCACCGGCGTCGACGTCGTGTGCCTGATCTCCGAGGCCGAAGCGGGCCGGATCAAGGTCAGCATGCGCTCGACCGGCCGGGTGGCGATCGACGCGGTGGCGACCGAACTCGGCGGCGGCGGACACCCGCACGCGGCGGGCGTGTTGCTGCGCGGCACGCGCGCGGCGGTGCGCGAGCGCGTGGTGTCACGGCTCCGGGCCCTGGTGGAGGCACCCGTGACCCCCGGTCCCCGCCCGTGAGCACGGCCCTGCGCCCGGCGCGCGAGATTCCGGATTCGGCCGCGCGGGCGACGCTGGTCGCGGAGGCGGTGGCGCACCGTTACGCACCGGGCCGCGGCCTCGCGCCGCTCAGCTTCCGCGCGGCCGCACCGTCGCTGGTGGCGGTGGTCGGCGAGAACGGCGCCGGGAAGAGCACGCTGCTGCGGATGATCGCGGGACTGCTGCGTCCGACCTCCGGACGGATCGAGCTGACGGGAGCGGAGGCCGGCGTCGGCTACGCGGCGCCCGATCTCGAGTTCTACGAGGAGTTCAGCGCGCGCGAGAACCTGGAGTTCGCGGCCGATGCGCGCGGGATTCCGCACGCGGCCGTGGACGGGGCGCTCGGGCGGGTCGAGCTCACCGAGCGCGGGCGCGACCGGGTCTCCGCGCTCTCCTCCGGAATGAAGCAGCGCCTGCGGCTCGCGTTCGCTCTGCTCGGGGAGCCGGCGGCGCTGGTGCTGGACGAGCCCGGAGCCCATCTCGACGAGCGCGGTCGCGCGGCGCTCGCTTCGATCCTGGACGAACGCCGCCGCGGCGGCCTCGTCCTCGTGGCCACCAACGACGAGAGGGAGTGGCGGCTTGCCGACTCCAAGATCGAGATTCGCGCCGGCGGTCTGGGCAATCCTGCGTAAGGAATGCCGCAGCGAATGGCGCACGCGCTACGGCGTCAATGCGTCGCTGCTGTTCGCGGTGACGAGCCTGAGTGTGACGAGCTTCGCGGTCGGCCGGCTCGCGGATCGTGTGGACCTCATGTCGGCGCTGCTGTGGATCGTGCTGCTGTTCGCGGCGCTGGCTGCGCTGTCGCACACGTTCACGCGCGAGGTCGAAGGCGGCACCCTGCCCTTCCTCAGGCTGGTCGCCCCGCCGCTCGCGGTCGGGACCGGGAAGCTGCTCTTCAATCTCCTGTTCCTGGTCGTCCTCGAGCTGGTCGCCGTCCCCCTCTTCATCCTTTTCATGGGGGCTAGGCCCCCGGACCTCGCGGGCTTCGCCGGCGTCCTGGCGCTCGGCAGCCTGGCCCTGGCCTGTGCGGCCACGCTGGTGGGGGCGGTGATCGCCCAGAGCCGGGGCCACGCCGCTTTGTTCGCGGCCGCCGCGTTACCGATACTCCTGCCGGTAGTTGGGGCCGCCGTGAGCGGCACGCGGAGGGTCTGGGAGTTGTCCCCGGCGGGGGGCGAAATCAAGCTCCTGGTCGCGTACACGGCCGCCGTTCTGGCCGTGAGTATTCTCCTCTACGACCACCTTTGGGATTGACTGATGGCCCTCCGTCTGTTGCTCTTGCTGTGGATCGCCGCCTGCATCGCGTTCGCCTTCCTCCGGGCCCCCCTCGTCAGCGGTCTCGGGGAGACGACCCGCGTAATCTATTTCCACGTTCCGTGCGCGTGGATCGCGATCGTGGCCCTCACCTGGTCCATGATCCACAGCGCCCTGTACCTGAGGCGGCGGCGGATCGAGCACGATGACGAGGCAGTGGCCGCGGCGGAGCTGGGGCTCCTGTTCTGCCTCGTGGCGACGGTGAGCGGATCACTGTGGGCAAAGGCCGCGTGGCATTCGTACTGGAACTGGGACCCGCGGGAAACGTCGATCTTCTTCCTCCTGCTGATCTACGCCGCCTACCTGGCGTTGCGCGGCTCGATCGAGGGCGAGGAACGGCGGGCGCGGCTCTCGGCCATCTATTCGACGGTGGCGTTCGTGACCGTACCGTTTCTGATGCTGATCGTGCCGCGCATCTATTTCACGTTGCACCCGGATCCGGTGATCAACACCACGGGGAAGATCCAGATGGCCCCCGAGATCCGGATCGGGATGTTCGGCATGGCGCTGGGCTTCACGGCGCTTTTCTTCTGGATGATGAGAATTCGCGTCCGTCTGGCACGGATCGAGCGTCACCGCTCGGCCGCCAGCGCGGCGTAGAAGAGGCGAGGAGGCTTCGGATGGGCGGAAACGGTACCGTGCTGGGCGTTGCGTTGATCACCTGGGGCGCTCTGTTCGTCTATCTCCTGAGATTGGAGCGCCGTATCAAGGAGCTCGAACGTCAATGAACGTCAAGATCGCGCTGGCTCTGGTCTTGCTGGGTGTGGCGGGCTGGTTCGGAGTGACCAGCTTCCGGAAGTCGATGACGCCGTACATCAGCTTCGTCGAGGCAAAACGCACGACCTCACTCGTGCAGGTCAACGGTGTTCTGGCCAACAAGGACTACGTGCTCCGCCGGGACGAGCAGTTCCTCCAGTTCGACCTCAAGGACGATCACGGCGAAGTGATGACCGTGGAGTACCGCGGGGTGATCCCCGGCAACTTCGACCAGGCCACCTCGGTGGTGGCGATCGGCCGCTTCACGGACGGCCGGTTCCACGCGGAGCAGCTGCTGGTGAAGTGTCCGTCCAAGTACCAGGACCTGGCGAAACCCATGGAGAAGACCGCTTGAACCTGGGTCCCCTGATCAGCTGGGTCGCGTTCCTCGCGTCGCTCACCGCCGGGCTCTCGTTCCTCGCGGCCACGCTCGGACGCGATGGTGCCCTGCGGGTGGCGCGCACGGCGTTCCGGGTCCAGTGGCTCGCGCTGGTCGCCGCCGCCGCGTTCCTGTGGACGATCCTGTTCACGCACCAGTACCAGTACGAGTACGTCGCCTCCTACACCTCGCGCGCGATGCCGCCGCAATTCGTCTACTCGGCGTTCTGGGGCGGCCAGGAGGGGACGTTCGTGCTGTGGGCGCTGATCACGGCCACGCTGGGCCTGATCCTCATGCGCTCGAAGAGCACGCTCGCCACCCCGGCGATGTTCTTCCTCAACCTGCCGCTCGTGATGCTCACGCTCGTGACCGTGATGCGCGGCCCGTTCCTCACGTTCGCCGCCGGTCGCATTCCGGCGGACGGCAACGGCCTCAATCCGCTGCTCCAGGATCCGTGGATGACGATCCACCCGCCGATCCTGTTCACCGGGTTCTCGTCGCTCGTGGTGCCGTTCGCGATCGCGATGGGGGCGCTGGTGCGGCGCGACTACGACGGCTGGATCAAGCCGGTGCTGCCGTGGGTGGTGCTGTCGACCGCGGTGCTGTCGATGGGGTTCATCATGGGCGGCGTCTGGGCCTACAAGGTCCTCGGCTGGGGTGGCTACTGGGGATGGGACCCGGTCGAGAACGGCTCGTTGATTCCGTGGCTCTCGAACGTCGCCCTGCTTCACGGCCTCATGGTCCAGCGCGTGACCGGGAGCCTGCGGCGCACCAACTTCCTGCTCGCCGTGACGTCCTACGTGCTCGTGCTCTACGCCTCGTTCCTCACCCGCTCGGGCGTGCTCGCCGACTTCTCGGTGCACTCGTTCGTGAACCTCGGGCTCAACGGCTTCCTGCTCTCGTTCCTCTTCCTGGTGATGATCGTGGGCTACGGCGCGGTCTTCCTCCGCCTGCGGGACATACCGGCGTCGGCGAAGCCGCTCGGCAACTTCTCGCGCGAGTCCATGATGTGGCTCGGCCAGCTGGTGCTGATGCTGATGTGCACGCTCATCGCGGTGGGCATGAGCGCCCCGCTCATCACCCGGCTCTTCGGCCCGGCGTCCAACGTGCAGACCTCCTACTACAACCTGGTGAACGCGCCGCTCGCGATCGCGCTCGGGCTGCTGCTCGGGATCGCGCCCCTGCTGCGCTGGCGCGAGCACGACGCGGCGGCCTTCGTGAAGGCGGCGATGCCCTCGGCGCTGGGGGCGATCACCGTCGCGGGCATCGCGGTCGCGCTCGGCGTGCGCCAGGTGATGCCGGCCATGGTGCTGTTCGCGGCCGCTTTCGCGCTCGTCTCCAACGTGATCGTGACCGTGCGCGGGTTCCGCGCCGGCTGGAAGCACGGGAACGCCTACCTCGGACACGCCGGCGTCTCGATCCTGCTGATCGGTGTGGTGGCGTCCTCCGGGTACGGGACGAGCACGCAGATCCAGCTCCCGGTGGGGCAGGAGCGCAGCGCGCTCGGCTGGAGCATCAAGTACGAGGGCGTGAGAGCGGACGGCGAAGGCAAGGACCACATGGTGCTCGCCGTGCACTCTCCCGGCCGCTCGTTCGAGGCGCTGCCGATCATGTACTGGAGCGAGTTCAACCAGGGCTACATGAAGAAGCCGCACATCGAGCGCTTCCTCACCCACGATCTCTACATCTCCCCGCTCGAGCGGGTCGGCGAGGACAAGGCGGTCAACGCGCTGTGGCTCGCCAAGGGCGAGGTCAAGGAAGTGGGGAAGGTGAAGTACCGCTTCGAGGACTTCGACGTCCAGGGCATGGGCGGCCCCACCCTCACCATCGCGGCCCGCGTGGTGGCCGAGACCGGCGGCCGTTCGGTGCCGGTGCGGCCGGTGCTCGAGGTGAGCACCGAGAAGGGTATGCAGCGCTCGATTCCGGCCTACCTGCCGGGCGGCGGCTCGGTCGAGATCGTCTCGGTGGACGCCTCCAAGGGCCGCGTCGGTCTCGGCGTACCGGGGCTGGCGAAGCCCCACAGCGAGGAGATCCTCGCGGTCGAGGTGAGCACCAAGCCCCTCATCAACCTCGTGTGGCTCGGCGCGGTACTGATGGTGGGCAGCGCGTTCCTGAGCGTTCTCCGGCGCGCCCTGGACCTCAGGCGCGCCACCGCGGCCTGATCCGCGTTCCCATTTTCCTTCGCTGGCCAGTTCGTGCTTGCCGGGTGCACATACGTGCAGTAGCCTGCCGGCATGTTCGAATCGCTGAGCGATCCGGTCGACGTACTCACCGCCTATACGGCGGGCCAGCTCGAGCCGCTGCGCTTCCGGTGGAAGGGCAGGGTCATCAAGATCCGGAAGGTCACCGGGCGCTGGAGCCGGCGGGAGGGTCAGGCCGTCATGCGCTACTTCTCGGTCGAAGGCGCCGCCGCGGACACCTACGAGCTCTGCTATGACCCGCGCGGACCCAAATGGATCCTGAGTCGGGCGTGGACCCCGGGATGATCCTGCTCGTGGACATGGACTCGTTCTTCGCCTCGGTCGAGCAGGCGCACCATCCGCATCTCCGGGGCCAGCCGGTGATCGTCTGCGGCGATCCCTCGCGGCGCGGGGTGGTCACGGCGGCTTCCTATGAAGCGCGGCCGTTCGGGGTGCGGGCCGGGATGCCGCTCCAGGAAGCGCGGGCGTTGTGCCCCGACGCCCACTACGTCGAAGGCAACCCCGACAAGTACGTGGCGATGTCGGTCCAGCTTCTCGACCTCTATTCGCGGTTCACCCCGGATGTCGAGCCCTTCAGCGTCGACGAGGCGTTCGTCGGTCTTGGGCCCCGGGCGGCCACCCTCGAGGATGCCGCTGAGGTGGCGCGCGAGATCCAGAGCCTGATCGACACCCGCTTCCAACTCGGGGCTTCGATCGGCGTCGGACCCAGCAAGCTCGTGGCGAAGATGGCATCGGGGGTGAGGAAGCCGCGCGGAATCACCGCGTTCGACGAGGAACGCTTCCGCGAGCACTTCTGGCCACGCGAGGTGACCGAGCTCTGGGGCGTCGGGCCCAGGCTCGGCGAGCGCATGAAGGCGCTCGGGGTCCGCACGGTGGGCGATCTCGCGAACACCCCGGCGGGGGTGCTCAAGGGCGCGTTCGGGATCATCGGACCGCAGCTCCGGGAAGCGGCGTGGGGACGGGACGACACGCCGCTCGTTCCCTATCATCGTGCAGTGGACGCGAAATCGATGGGCCACGAGGTCACGCTGCCGAGCGACTGCTCGGATCCCGTTTCGGTGCGGGGTACGATCCTGCGACTCTCGGACCAGGTGGGAAGGCGATTGAGAAGCGAGGGCTACATCGGCCGGGTGGTGTCGATCAAGCTCCGCAATTCCCGCTTCCAGACCCGCATCCGCCAGCGGGCGCTCACCGAACACACCGCCGATGCGCGGCTCATCCACCGCCAGGCGTTCCATCTTCTCGAGGAGAACTGGAACGGCGAGCCGCTCCGGCTGATCGGCGTTTCCGTTTCGGAGCTGGCGCGCACCTCCGATGGGTCTCAAGGCGAGCTGTTCGACTCGGACACGCGGCAGTCGAACCTGCTGAAGGCGTTCGACCGCGTGCGCGACCGGCTGGGAGAGGCGAGCCTGGTGCCGGCGGGCTCGCTTTCCTATCGGCGACGGCTCGGCCACGTGCCGTTCGGCGCCGTCTCGCCGCGCAGCACGCCGGACGGTCCGGCAGTGCCGCGGTCGCCGCGCCCGAGGAGCCGCGCATGAGCACCGCACTCGATCGCGTGATGATCGGAACCTCCGGCTACTCGTTCCCCGACTGGGTGGGTCCCTTCTACCCGCCGGGACTCGCCTCCAACCAGTTCCTGCCCTATTACGCGCAGCACTTCACGATCGTCGAAGTGAACGTCACCTATTACCGGATCCCGCCGCCGCAGACCCTCGAGCAGATGCAGCGCAAGACCCCGCCGGGTTTCCGCTTCATGGTGAAGCTCCACGGCTCGTTCACCCACGAGCGCTCGCTGGAAGAGAACTCCGTGCGCGACTTCCACGCGGCGCTCGGGCCGCTCAAGGCGGCCGGCAAGTACGAAGGGCTGCTCGCGCAATTTCCGTGGGGCTTTCGCCGCAACGACCGCGCCGAGCGTCATCTCTCGAACCTGCGGGCGGCGTTTCCCGCCGAGCGGCTGTTCGTCGAGTTCCGCCACGACTCGTGGGCCGGTGCGGATGTTCCGGAGCTGCTGCGCACGAAGCAGCTCGGCTACTGCGTGGTCGACGAGCCGAAGCTCGAGGGGCTCATGCCGCCGGTGCCCTGGATCACTTCCGAGGATGCCTACGTGCGCTTCCACGGCCGCAACGCCGCGAACTGGTGGGCGCGGGGCGAGGGCAGCAAGGACCGCTACGACTACAACTACAGCGAGCAAGAGCTGCGCGAGTGGCTGCGGAGGATCGGCGAGATGGCCGAGCAGGCGCGGCGCACCTACCTCTTCTTCAACAACTGCCACGCCGGACAGGCGGCGCGGAACGCCAAGCTCATGCAGGAGCTGATTCGCCAGCAGACCACGCTGTCGTAGACTGCCGCGTCCTCCGAATGCCGCCGCGATCTCTCCTCGCGGCGGCCGATCGTTTCCCACCCTGGAGAACCGTGCCGTGCTCCGCAAGATCCTGCTGGGACTCCTCGCTCTCGTGGTTCTGGTGGTTGCCGGTTTTGCGGTCTACGTCGCCTCCCGCCAGAACCTGAAGTTCAATCCACCGTATCCCGAGATCGCGGCCTCCACCGATTCGGCGGTGGTCGCGCGCGGCCAGTACCTGGTGCGCACCGCGGTGAACTGCGCCATGTGCCACGGGGACACCACGCGGCAGGCGGATCGCAACCGTGGCGATGACGTTCCGCTCAGTGGTGGATTCCACTGGGACATTCCTCCGGGCACCTTCTACGCGCGGAACATCACGCCCGACCCCGAAACCGGAATCGGCAGTTTCGAGGACAAGGCGATCGCGCGCGCGCTGCGCCATGGCGTCGGCAACGACGGTCGCGCGCTGCTGCCGTTCATGGAGCTCCAGGGGCTCACCGACGAAGACCTCACCGCGGTCATCTCGTATCTGCGAACCCAGCCGCCGGTGCAGAATCCGATTCCGGCCCATCGCTACAACCTGCTCGGCAGTGTGGTGAAGGCGACCGTTCTCGCCAATCCCGTTGGTCCCGAGCATCCGCCTACGGCCACGAGCCCGCGCGGCGCGACCCTCGAGAACGGTCGCTACCTCGCCGAGTCGGTGTCGCTGTGCTGGGCGTGCCACACGCAGCGGGACCCGGCGACCGGTCAGATCACGGGGCCGCGCTACGGCGGCGCGACCGGGTTCGTCGAGAAGACCGGCGATGCCTACACGTGGTCGCCGCCGAATCTCACGAGCGATCCCGAGACCGGGCGCACCGGGCGGATGAGCGAAGACGAGTTCGTGGCGCGCTTCCGCGCCGGTCGCGTCATCCCCGGCTCGCCGATGCCATGGCAGTCCCTGGGACGGATGGAGGAGGACGACCTGCGGGCGATCTACCGGTATCTCAAGTCGCTGCCGCCGGTGAAGAACGACGTCGGACCGGCCCAGGTCGAGGTGAAGAAGAAGAGCTGAGCGGCGCCGCGCGGCCGCCCGCGAGCATCAGTGTGAGGCGTGGTTGCGCCGATCGAAGGTGACGCCCTTGTGGGTCCCCTTCACGAACTCCTCGGCTTCCCGCACGTCGTCGACGCTGCCGATGAAGAGCGGCGTGCGCTCGTGGAGCGAGGTCGGCGCGATTTCCATGATGCGGCGGCAGCCGTCGGTCGCGCTGCCGCCGGCTTCCTCCACGATGAACGCCAGGGGCGCCGCCTCGTAGAGCACGCGCAGCTTGCCCTTGGGGTTCTTCCGGTCGGCGGGGTAGAGGAAGATGCCGCCGTAGAGCAGGTTGCGGTGGAAGTCGGCCACCAGCGAGCCGACGTAGCGGGCGCTGTAGGGACGGCCGGTCGCCGCGTCGTCCATCTTGAGCCAGTCGATGTAGCGCCGCACGCCCTCGTTCCAGTTGATGTAGTTGCCTTCGTTCGCGCTGTAGATGCGCCCGCGCTGCGGGATCCGGATATCCGGGTGCGACAGCAGGAACTCGCCGAGCGACGGCTCGAACGTGAACCCATGGACCCCGTCGCCGGTCGTGTACACGAGCATCGTGCTCGATCCGTACATCACGTACCCGGCGGCCAGCTGCCGGCGTCCGGCCTGGAGACAGTCCTCGATCGTGCCGCCGCCCTTCTTCGTGATCCGCGGCAGCACCGAGAAGATCGTCCCGATGTTCACGCCGGCATTGATGTTCGACGAGCCGTCGAGCGGATCGAAATTGACGACGTACTTGCCGACCTGGCGGCCCTCGACGACCGGGATGATGTCTTCGTCCTCCTCGGACGCCAGCACCGCGAGCTGACCGGTCGAGCCGAGCACGTTGTGGATCACGTCGCGCGCGAAGAGGTCGAGCTTCTGCACCTTCTCGCCGTGGACGTTCTCGCCGCCGGTGTAGCCGAGGATGTCCACCAGCCCGGCGCGCGTCACCTCGCGGTTGATCATCTTGGCCGCGAGCGCGATGTCGGTGAGGACGTCGGTGAACTCGCCGCTCGCCTCGGGGTGGGAGTGTCCCTGCTGGAGGATGAACTGCTGGAGCGTGATCCCCCGGTAGGGCATCGCGTCAGTCCGAGAGGCCGGCCACGTCCTCGGGACCGCGGGCGGTCACCGGCGTGGCCCCGAGCTGGGGGAAGGATCCCGCAACGAACGGCGCCCAGCGCTCCGCCATCTCGCGGGTGCGCGCGACGTGCAGCTGCTCGATCAGGAAGGCGAAACGATCCTCGAGAGCACGGCCGATGGTCTCGCGCCCGGCGGCCGCGATGGTCCAGAGGTCGCGCTTGTGGGAGCCGAGCGCCTTCTTGCGCACTTTGTAGAAGAACTGCTCGTCGGTGTCGCTGGGCTTGCGATCGGCGGCTTCCTCGGTGCGGAGCCGGTCGTAGATACGGCGCTTGAGATCGGCCGGGAAGGCCGGATGGTCGAAGAGCATGTTCTGGAACTCGGTCGCGAGGTGGACCTCGCACGCGCCGCGCTTGGGGAAGTGATTGAACAGCTCGGCCGGCAGGGTCGAGGCGCCGTGCTGCACCGCGCCCGCCATGCCGTACTCCTCGCGCGCGATCTTCGAGCACTTTTCGAGCGCGTCGAAGTCGATCTGCACCTTCGCGACGGTGCCGTCCGGAAGCGGCACGCCGCCGTGGCTGGTGCCGGTCTGGATCGAGATCTTGCTCATGCCGGCGGCGCTCGCGGAGTGCCGGTGCAGCGCCTGCTCGTACATCTTCACGAACGCGCGCAGCTCCTCGGGCGTCGAATTCTTGCCGCCCACCTCGCCGATCTCGCCGCCGACGGACACGGTGACGCCGCGCGGCTCGTGCGCGCGGATGAAGGCGGTGATCTCGGCGCAACGCGCGCCATTCTCGGCCTGCTGCTCCTCGAGCGTCGGCTTCGACAGGTCGACCAGCGTCGAGGTGTCCACGTCGATGTTGTAGAAGCCGGCGCGCAGCGCCTCTTCGGCCAGCTCGAGCACCGTCTTGAGCTCGGGCACCGGATCGACCGCGAACTTCTTCGCGTTGATCTGGAAGTGGTCCCCCTGGAGGAACACCGGGCCCTTCCAGCCCTCGCGCAGCGCGGCGGCCATCACCACGAACGCGTACTCGGCCGGCCGCTGATCGGTGTAGCTGATCTCCGAGCGTGCGATCTCGCAGATCACCGCCCCGGCGTCGAGCCGGCGACGGGCCCGGAACAGGGCGCGCGCCGTCTCGTAGGAAGCGCCGCGGATGTTGATCGCCGGCACCGTGAAGTCGTGCGGGGTCTCGCCCCGGCCGCGGGCGAGGTAGAGGTCATGGATCGAGGCTGGGTAGAGGCCGGCTTCGCGGGCGCGGTCCATGAGCGCCGTGCGCGCCGCATCGCGCAGCTCACCGGTTCCGAAGACTCCGGTCCAGGTCAGGCGGTCGATGGCCTCGGTGCTGCCGGCCGCCAGGGCGGCAATGGCGTGTTTCAGCTCCTCAGGCTTCGAAAGTTCCATCGAGCGGCTTTCTGTGGGGGCTTAAGGCAGGGAGAAAACACGGGGCGCATTATAGACCCCGTCATGAGTGTCGGCCAGAAAGTGCGGCGGCTTCGCAAACTTCGGAGCTACTGAGCCGGCACGACGCCGAGCCGGGTCACGCCCTCGCGCAGCGCGCGCACCTCGGTGAAGCGGCCGGGGTCGAACGAGCCGATGCCGGGAGCGCGACGGAACGCGAGGAGGTCGGCGAGATCCTGCGTGCAGGCGGCGGCGAGGCCCATTCCATGTCCCGTGTAGCCGCCGCAGATCGCGAGATGGTGATCGGCATCGAGCCAGCCGACGAGCGGCCGGCCGTCGCGCGCGAAACCCATGATCCCCGACCAGCGATGCTCGATCGCCACGCCTTCGGGGACCAGCTCCGCGAGCCCCGTCTCGATCGCCGACTGGATCGGCTCGGTGGTGCGCTCCTCGAATCCGGTCTCACCGTCCAGGTCGAGATCGCGCCACCCGCCGATCACGAGCCGGCCGTCCTCGGTCTGCCGCCAGTAGTGATAGCCCCAGTGTGCGAGCGTCGGCCGGTTGACGACCGATCGCGCGATCGGCGCCGTCGCGAGCATCTGGCCGCGGCGCGGCTGGATCAGCGGCTCGAGCTCCGGACAGAGCTTCGAGGTCCATGCGTTGGTGGCGAGCACGAGCGTGCGTGCGCGCGTGGTGCCGGCGCCGGCGTGAAGCCGCCACAGGCCGCCGCTCCAGGTCGCGGTCGGCACCGGCGAGAACGAATGGAGGTGGGCGCCGCGGGCGACCAGTGCCCGCCCCAGTCCCTGGAGGAAGCGCACCGGGTCGATCTCGCCGTCCTCGCGGGTGAGGAACGCGGCCCGGAAGTGGTCCCGTGCCTCGGGCGGAACCGCGGAGGCCACCGAGGCCTCGAGCATCGGGAAGCCGTCCTCGGCCTGGAGCGGCAGCGAGGCCCGCAGGTCCTCGGTCTCCTCATCGGTGCGGGTCAGCCGCCAGCCGCCGGTGACGCGGTAGCCGCACTCGATCCCAAGCGACTCGGCGAGGTGGCGGATCCGCTGGTGCGAGCGCCGGCCCACCTCGAGCAGCGCCCGGGCATCGGCCCGTCCCCAGAGGGCGATGTGCTCGCCGTAGGGGGCCGCGGGTGCAGCGAACAGGAACCCGGCGTTCCGGCCGCTCGCGCTGCCGGCCATCGGGCCCGAGTCGAAGACCGCGACCGAGGCGTCCTGGTCACGGAGCGCGAACGCCAGCGTGAGGCCGGTGATGCCGCCGCCCACGATCGCGACGTCCACGTCGAGATCGCCGTCGAAGGGAGGGAACCCGTCCGTGACGCCCGACCACCAGAGGGAGGGAATGTTCACGGCGTCATTGTGCCGACTCCCGCGCATCCGGATCAAGACGCGCGGTTGCGTTCGCCGCCGGGCCGGTGGTGCTCGCGGGCTCCGGCGGTTGACACCCGTGCGGGGCCGGTCTTGAATCGCATGAATTCCGCGCATCCTGACCGATCCCCGGGGACTCTTCGATGACTTCCAGCGCCGTGGTTTGCCGCCTCAACGTGAACGGCGACACGCGGTCCTGCACGGTGACCCCGGGCACCACCCTCCTCGAGGCGCTGCGCTACGGTCTCGGGCTCACCGGCAGCAAGCAGGGCTGCGACAAGGGGGATTGCGGCGCCTGCACGGTGGTCGTGAACGGGGAGGCGATCCTGGCCTGCATCTCGTTCGCCCTTGCCTTCCACGACGGCCCGGAGATCACCACCATCGAGGGGCTGGCGCGGAGCGGGAAGCTTCACCCGCTGCAGGACGCGTTCGACGTCTGCGGCGGAGCCCAGTGCGGGTTTTGCACTCCCGGCGTGCTCATGAGCGCCTATGCGCTGCTCGAGCGGAAGCCCGATCCGTCGCGCGCCGAGATCGCCCACGCGCTCTCCGGAAACCTGTGCCGCTGCACCGGCTACACGAAGATCTTCGAGGCGGTGGAGCGCGCCGTGCGCGAACGGCGGGCGGAGAGCGAGGCATCGCGGTGAGTCCGAAGCGCGGTTCCACGAACGGCCCGGATGGAGACGAGGGCGCGCGGCCGGAGTCGATGGCGATTCCCGGCGGTCGCCAGATGCCGAAGGAGGACCGTCTCGAGCCGCCGCGCTGGCCCGGCGGGCGCTCCGCTCCGCCGCACGGCGACTTCCGGGTGATCGGCAAGCGCAACCGCAAGGTCGAAGGGTTGGCGAAGGTCACCGGGCGCGCGATCTACACGGACGACATCGTGCTGCCACGCATGCTGCACGCGAAGATCAAGCGCAGCATCCACGCCCACGCGCGCATCGTCGCGATCGATGCGGCACCGGCGCTCGCGTTGCCCGGCGTCCACGCGGTGATCACCGGCCGCGACCTGCCGGCCCGCTTCGGCATCATCCCGTGGACCGAGGACGAGCAGGCGCTGGCGGCCGACAAGGCGGCCTACGTGGGGGACGCGATCGCGGCGGTGGCGGCCGACAGCGAGCGGCTCGCCGAGGAGGCGCTGAATCTCATCCGCATCACCTACGAGCCGCTGCCCGCGGTGATGGACATCGACACCGCGCTCGAGCACCCCGAGTGGAAGGTCAACGACCTCGCGCGCGAGGGCAACATCTCGAAACAGGTCCTGCTCGAGTTCGGCGACGTGGAGGGCCAGCTCGGAGCGAGCGACGTCGTGATCGAGGGTGACTACTGGTACGAAGGCTCGACCCACGCCCCGATCGAGCCGCACTGCGCGATCGGCGACTGGGACGCGACCGGCTTCCTCACGCTCTACTCCAGCACCCAGGTCGCCCACTACCTGCACCGCGACCTCGCCAAGGTGCTCGGGCTTCCCACCCAGCGCATCCGCGTGATCCAGCCGGTCGTGGGCGGCGCCTTCGGCGGGAAGAGCGAGCCCTTCTCGCTCGAGTTCTGCGCGGCCAAGCTGAGCATGATCACCGGCCGCCCGGTCAAGATCCTCTACACGCGTGAGGAGGTGTTCTACGCCCATCGCGGACGCCATCCGATGCGACTCCGCTATCGCACCGGCGTGAAGCGCGACGGCACGCTCACCGGAGTCGACGCGAAGATCCACCTCGACGGTGGCGCCTATTCGTCGTTCGGACTCGTCACCACCTACTACTCGGGCCAGCTCCTGACCGCGCCCTACCGGATGGGCGCCTACCGCTTCGACTCGACGCGCGTGTTCACCAACAAGCCGTGCTGCGGCCCCAAGCGCGGGCACGGCTCGGTGCAGCCGCGCTTCGCCTTCGAGTGCCAGCTCGACAAGCTGTCGGAGGCGATTGGCATGGATCCGATCGAGCTCCGCCGCCGCAACTTCCTCGGCGAGAACACCCGCACGGTGAACGGCATGCGGGTCACGTCGAACGGTTTTCTGCAGTGTCTCGAGGCGGTCGAGCGCGGCTCGGACTGGAAACAGAAGTTCCGCCGCATGAACCACGGTCGCGGCGTGGGGGTGGCGGGCAGCATGTACATCAGCGGCACCAACTACTGCATCTACCCGAACGAGATGCCGCAGTCGGCGGTCCAGCTCCGCCTCGACCGCAGCGGTCGCGCCACCGTGATGTGCGGGGCCTCTGACATCGGCCAGGGCTCGGATTCCGTGCTCGCCTACATCGTGGCGGAGGAGCTGGGTCTCGACCTGCGGGACATCCGCGTGGTGGCCGCCGACACCGATCTCACCCCGGTCGATCTCGGCTCCTATTCGAGCCGCGAGACCTTCATGGCGGGGAACGCCTGTCTCGACGCCGCGCGCCACCTGCGCGGGCGCGTGAGCGAGGCGGTGGCCGAGCGCTGGAACGTGAGTGCCGCGGACATCACGCTCGCCGGTGGAGTCGCCTGCGCGCGCCAGGATCCCGCGAAGCTCTGCATGAGCATCAAGGAGGCCTTCCAGGCCGCGGAAGCGCGTTTCGGGACGCTGGGGTCGGTCGGCTGGTACCAGAGCCCGAAGCTCGGCGGCGACTATCGCGGCGGCACCATCGGCGCTTCGCCGGCCTATTCGTTCACCGCGCACGTCGCCGAGGTCGAGTGCGATGTCGAGACCGGGCGGGTGGAGGTGAGGAAGATCTGGGTCGCGCACGACTGCGGCCGCGCGCTCAATCCGGTGAACGTCGAGGGCCAGATGGAGGGCAGCGCCTACATGGGATACGCCGAGGCGCTGATGGAGACCCAGCTCTTCAAGGGGGCCACCGCCGCGCACGGCGCCGGCCTCCATCATGGGCCTTCGCTGCTCGACTACCGGATCCCGACCTCGCTCGACACTCCGGAGCTCGAGTCGTTCATCATCGAGTCGGTGGATCCGGAGGGACCCTACGGCGCCAAGGAGGCGGGCGAGGGGCCGCTCCATCCGAGCATTCCGGCGATCGCGAACGCGATCTACGACGCATTGGGTATCCGCTGCGACCGGCTGCCGTTCGATGCGCCCACCGTGCTGCGGCTGCTGCGCGCGACCGATGCCCGCGCACAGTGGGAGTCGGCGCGCCGGAAGGGCGCGCCGGAGACGGTGCGCTGACGTGCTGACCCTTCCCGAATACGAGTGGGTGGCGCCCGCGAGCCTCGCCGAGCTGCTCCGGCATCTCGAGCAGCACGGCGCCGAGAGCCTGCTGGTGGCGGGCGGAACCGACGCCGTTCCCAACCTCAAGCACCGCCTCCACGAGCCGCGCTATCTCGTTCACCTGGGCTCGATTCCGGAGCTGGCCTTCCAGCGGGACGAGCCCGACGGCCTGCACCTCGGACCGCGGGTGCGACTCTCCGAGCTGGCATCGAGCCCGCTCATCCGGCGCGACTTCCCCTCGCTCGCGAAGGCCGCGGGACTGGTCGCCGGGCCGCAGCTCCGCAGCATGGGGACGCTCGGCGGCAATCTCTGTCTCGACACCCGCTGCACCTACTACAACCAGACGTTCTTCTGGCGCGAGTCGCTCGGATTCTGCCTCAAGAAATCGGGTACGGTGTGCCACGTGGTGCCGACCGGGAAGCGCTGCGTGGCGGCGCACTCCTCGGACGTTGCACCGGTGCTCATCACGCTCGAGGCCGAGGTCGAGATCGCCGGGCCCGCAGGACGGCGCACGACCCCGGTCAACGATTTCTTCGTCGGGGACGGCATCCACAACAACGTGCTCCAGAGGAACGAGCTGGTGACTCGGATCTTCGTCCCCGCGCGCTCGCGCGGCCTGGCGGCCGGCTACCAGAAGCTGAGGCCGCGCCAGGCGATCGACTTCCCGATGCTGTCGGTGGCCTTCGCGGCGCGTCTCGATGGCGGCTCGAAGGTGGAGACCGCGCGGCTGTGCGTCAGCGCGATCGCGGCCCGGCCGCGCGTGATCGGCGTCGGCGAGACGGCGCGCGGGCGCGCCCTCGATGTCGCGCTCGCCGAGGAGCTGGGAAGCATGGCGCATCGCACCTGCCACCCACTGATCAACGTCCCCTACGACCAGGAGTACCGCCGCGAGATGGTGCCGGTGTACGTGAAGCGCGCCGTGCTCGAAGCCGCGGGAGCGTTTCCCCCATGAGCCGCGACCTGCCGGGGCAGACCCGCGACGCCGAGGTGTGGGACGCGATTGCCCGCTGGCGCGCCGAGCGCCGGGAGTTCGTGCTGGCGACCGTGGTCGAGACGAGCGGCTTCACGCCGCGGAAGGCCGGCGCCCACCTGCTTGTCGATGCGGCGGGCACGACGGTCGGCACGATCGGCGGCGGCGCGATCGAGCACGAGGTGCTGGCGCGTGCGGCCGGGATGTTCGCGAACCGGGAATCCGGAGCGCTGTTCGAGCGGCACCTGACCCGCGAGCTCGGCATGTGCTGCGGGGGCGCCATGAGCGTGTTCCTCGAGCGCATCGAACCGGCCCCGCGGCTCACCGTGTTCGGCGCGGGCTACATCGCGAAGCCGCTGGCCGCGATCGCGGCCGGCTGCGGGTTCGACGTCACCGTGGTGGACCCGCGGCCCGAGTGGGCGACGCCCGAGCGGTTTCCCACCTCGCGCCTCGAGGTCCGCGAAGCGGATGCCTACGCCCGCGAGATGCCGGCCGAGTCCGGCGAGTACGCGGTGGTGGTGACGCACGATCATGCGGTGGACCAGCGGGTCGTCCAGGAGCTGCTGCGCCGGCCGCTCCGGTTCGTGGGCATGATCGGCAGCATTCCCAAGCAGCGGAAGTTCGCCCAGCGGCTCAAGGCCCGCGGATGCTCCGACCAGGACATCGCGCGGCTGCGGACGCCGCTCGGCATCGACATCGGCGCGAGCACGCCGGAGGAAATCGCCGTGAGCGTGGTCGCCGAGCTGGTGGCGGTGCGGCGCGGCGTCACGGCGGTCGCCGGAGTTCCGGCGGCCGCACCATCCGTGGTCACCGAGGGGAGGTCGTGATGGTCGTGGGTGTCTTGCTGGCGGCGGGTGCTTCGTCACGGATGGGGCAGTCGAAGCCGCTCGTGAAGAAGGGGAGCGAGACGTTCGCGGCGCACGCGATCCGCACCCTGTGGCGCTCGTGCGGCTGCGTCGTGACGGTGCTCGGCGCGAATGCCGAAGCCGTGCAGGCGGGGATCGAGGAGGAGTTCGCGCGGCTCGTCGAGCGCGGCCAGCTCCACATCGACCTGCTGCGGGCGCGGAACGAGAGCCGCGAGGATCTCGAGGTGCGTTTCGTCACCAATCCGCGCTGGAAGGACGGCATGCTGGCCTCGGTCCAGACCGGCCTCGCCGAGGCGCTCATGCTCAAGCCCGACGCCGTGATGGTGCATCCCGTCGACCACCCCGACGTCGCCCCGGACACAGTGGCGATGCTGTCGCGCATGATGCTGGACGCGCTGTCGGCCTCGAAGCCGGCCGAGCGGAAGAAGTTCTCCTACGGGGTCGTGCCGCGCTATCGCGGGTTGCGCGGCCATCCTGTGATGCTCTCGCCCGCGCTCGCGGCGGCGGTGCGCGGCGACCGCGATGCGAGCGACCTCAGCGACGCGATCCGGCGGCACTGCCGGCTCCTCGGTTACATCGACGTGGACGATCCCGGTATCACGAGAAACGTGAACGGCCCCGCGGAACTCAAGAAAGCGACCGCCACCAAGAAAGCGACCATCACCAAGAAAGCGACGGTCACACGGACCGCTTCACGCGCGAAGCGCAGGGCGTCATGAAGCCGCTCGTGCTCCTGCTGGTGGTGGGCGCGGCGATCGAGCCGGCCGGCGTCGCGGCCGCGGAGTGGCTGATCGTGCTCAACAAGTCGGACCACGAGGCGGTGCTGGTGGATCCCGCGAAGAATGCGGTCACGACGCGCTTCCCGACCGGGCGCGGCCCGCACGAGGTCGCGGTCTCGCCGGACGGCCGGCGCGCCTACGTCTGCAACTACGGCGCGTACCGCCTCTTCAAGGACGGCGAGCAGCCGAAGATGGATCCCGGCAACTCGATCAGCGTGATCGACCTCGCGGCGGGTGCGGTGGTGGACACCTTCGATCTCGGCGAGTACCAGCGGCCGCACGGCATCGCGGTGAGCCGCGACGGCTCGCGGATCTGGGTGACGAGCGAGGCGTCGCAGTCGGTGCTCGAGCTGGCGGCGGCGGACGGCCGCGTCGTCACCGCGTGGAAGACCGGGCAGGACATCAGCCACATGCTCGTGCCCACCCCCGACGAGACCAAGCTCTACGTCGCCAACATCCGCTCGGGGAGCGCCACGGTGATCGAGCGCGCGAGCGGGCGCGTGCAGTCGCTGCCGACCGGCGACGGCGCCGAGGGGATCGACATCACCCCCGACGGCCGCCACGTGTGGGTGACGAACCGCGGAGCCAACACGGTCTCGGTGATCGACGTGGCGACCGACAGCGTGGTCGCGAGCCTGGCGAGCGGCGGCAACTTCCCGATCCGCGTGAAGTTCACCCCCGATGGCCGGGAAGCCTGGGTGTCGTGTGCGCAGAGCAACCGCGTGACCGTGTTCGACGCCGCGTCCCGCAAGCAGATCGCGCAGATCGAGGTGGGGGCGGTGCCGGTCGGCGTCCAGATGAACCCGACCGGGACGCGGGTCTACGTCGCGAACACCAACGACAACAAGATCACGGTGATCGACCGCAAGTCCCGCAAGGTGAAGGGCACGTTCACGACCGGGAACGAGCCGGACGGGATGGGCTGGGCGAAAGCCCGCTGAGCCGGATTCGCGTCACCGCGTCATCCGGTAGTTGATGTGCGTCACCCGCGGGGAGCCGCCGACGCTCTCGGCTTCGAGCTTCAGGCTCGAGGGGTCGAGCGAGTCGAAGAGCCGGTTGCCGCGCCCGAGCAGGATCGGGGCGACGTGGAGCGTCATCTCGTCGACGACGCCGGCCGCCAGGTACTGGCGGATGGTGTCCGCCCCGCCCGAGATCCGGATGTCCCGCCCGCCCGCCGCGGCACGCGCCCGCTGGAGCGCGCTTCCGAGGCCGTCGGTCACGAAGTGGAAGGTGGTGCCGCCGGGCCGCACCCACGGGCCGCGCGCGTGGTGGGTGAGGACGAACACCGGGGCCCGGAACGGCGCCCGCTCCGGCCAGCTCACTTCGCCTTCGTCGAACATCCGCCGCCCCATGATGTAGGCGCCGGTCCGCTCGAAAACCCGCCGCACCCGTTCGTCGTCGGGCCCAGTCTCACCACCTTCTCCGAGTCCCAGCCGTTCCCGGAAGGTCGCGAGCGGGAACACCCACTCATGGATACGAACAGCGCCACCCCCCATCGGATTCCCCGGACCGGCGTTGGGGCCGGCGATGTAGCCGTCCAGCGATACTCCGACGTCGACGAACACCGTGGTCATGCTGACTCCTTCCGCGGGGAATCCGCGGCAATCGTGTAGAGCCCGCCGTCCCGCTCCTCGACCCCGACCGGCGTGAGTCGGGCACCCACGCAGGGACCATCGAAGCACTCGCCGGTGTCCGGGCGGTAGCGTGCCCCGTGGTGGCAGCAGACGAGCGCATCGTACTCGTCGTCGAAGAAATGGGCGTCGCCGAAATCGAGATGGAGCGACTGGTGGCGGCAGGTGTTGAGCCAGGCGTGGATACGGCCGCGCCACCGCACGGCGAAGGCGTCTCGTCCGACGCCGTCGACCGTGACCAGGAAGCGCAGGCCCTGGCCCTCGCCGAGCTTCGTGGAATCCTGGAGGATCGCGCTCACGATCAGAACACTGGCTGAAGCCCGGGCCCCGTGGCAAGATCGCCCGCGTGAAGCAGGCCACGCTGGAAGATCCACTGCTCGACTGGCGGTCCGAGTTCCCGACCGTCGAGAGCACCCTCCACTTCATCTCGCACTCGCTGGGCGCGATGCCGCGCGGGGTGGAGGAGGAGCTGCGCCGCTACGCCGCCACCTGGAAGTCGCGCGGCATCCGGGCGTGGGAGGAGGGCTGGTTCGAGCTGCCGACCGTGGTCGGTGATACGCTCGGCCGCATTATTGGATCCTCGCCAGGCTCGGTATCCCTTCACGAAAACTGCACGACCGCCCACATGGTGGCGCTTTCGGCGGTCGACTTCCGGGCTCCCCGGAATCGCGTGGTGTCGACCGCCGAGGATTTCCCGTCGATGCTCTACCTGTTCGAGGGGCTGGCGCGGCGCGGCGCCGAGCTGGTGCGGGTTCCTGCGCGCGACGGTCACGCAATGGTCGAGGACGACATCGTCCGTGCGATCGACGAGCGCACGGCGGTGGTGGCGATCTCCTGGGTGCTGTTCCGCACCTCGCAGCTCCTCGACCTCGTCCCGATCTTGCGACGCGCCCGCGAAGTGGGCGCGCTCACGATGATCGACGCCTACCAGGCGGTCGGCACCGTGCCAGCGAACGTCACCGAGCTGGGCATGGATTTCATGGCCGGCGGCAGCGTGAAGTGGATGTGCGGCGGACCGGGTGGTGGCTGGCTCTACGCCAACCCTGCGACCACCGCCCGCCTCGAGCCGGGATTCACGGGCTGGATGGCGCACGAGAATCCGTTCGCTTTCGATTCGGGACCCACCCGCCGGCACGAAGGACCGCGCCGCTTCTGGACCGGGACCCCCGGGGTGCCGTCGTTCCTCGCCGCGCGCTCCGGCTACGAGATCATCGAGCGCATCGGGGTGCCGGCGATCCGCGCCAAGTCGCTGCGCCAGGTGGATCGCATGCTGGCGCTGGCCGACGAGATGGGGTTCCGGGTGGTTTCGCCGCGCGCGCCGGCGCTCCGCGGCGGGACGCTGGTGATCGACGTGCCGCACGCGGACGAAGTGTGCCGCCGGCTGCTCGACGCCGACGTGCTGCTCGATCACCGGCCCGACGTGGGACTGAGGCTCGCGCCGCACTTCTACACCCGCGACGACGAGTGCGATCTTGTCATGCAAAAGATCCGGGAAGCGGCGGGCAAGGCCGGCTGACGGTGGTCATTCCCTCTGTTAGAGTGCGCCCGACCCCGGACACCGATGGCCCGCGACACCCGACGAGGAGAGTACCCCCATGGAAGCGGCGGAAACCCTGAGCCCTAAGCCTCTGAAGATCGTCCGCGAGCCGCAGATCTACCTGGTCGGACGCCAGAACCTTGATCCGGTGGGCGTCGAGAACTTCCTCGCGGATCACGGCGTCACCTGGAGCACGGATACCGAGGTCGGGGGCGAGGCGCTCGCCGAGATGGCGGGCCGCGTCTGCTACATGTCGTACGGCAAGGGCCGGAAGACCAACCGCGAGTTCATCGAGCACATCGTGGAGGTCGGTCACGGCTCGGTGCTCGAGCACGCGGTGTGGAGCTTCCTCATCAGCGGCGTGTCGCGCTCCTTCACGCACGAGCTGATCCGCCACCGCCACTTCTCGTACTCGCAGCTCTCGCAGCGCTACGTGGACGAGTCCGAGTCGGACTTCATCGAGCCCGACGTGATCGCGAACGACCCCGAGCTCCACGCGGCCTGGACCGAAGCCGTGAACGCGGCGCGCGCGGCTTACGACCAGCTGGTCGAGGGCCTGGAGAAGCACTTCACCGGAACGCCCGAGAAGACCCTGCGCCGCAAGCTCGCGCGCCAGGCCGCCCGCTCGGTGCTGCCCAACGCCACCGAGACCAAGATCTTCGTCACCGGCAACGCGCGGGCGATCCGGCACTTCATCGAGCTCCGCGGGAGCGAGCACGCGGACGTCGAGATCCGCAAGGTGGCGGTCGCCATGCTGGGGATCATGAAGCGCGAGGCCCCGGCCCTGTTCGGCGACTACACGCTGGTCGCGCTGGCCGACGGCAGCCATTCGGTGCACACCTCTCACATGAAGGTGTAGGGGTGCCCGCGGGGCCGGGACATGAACGATCCCCGCGTCTCACGCCGCCGCATCACGCGGTTCGCTGACGGCGCGTTCTCGGACGTCGAGGACGCGGTCGCGGCCGAGGGTCCGCTCGAGATCCGCATCGGCGGACGGACGCTGGCGGTCACGCTGCGGACTCCCGGCCACGACCGCGAGCTCGCGCTCGGGTTCCTCGCCTCGGAAACCCTGATCGCCGCGCGCTCCGACGTGGCGGCACTGGAGGAGGTCCCCGCGACCTGCAGCGATCAGCCGGATGCGATCGACGTGACGCTGGCGCCGGGGCGCACCCTCGACTGGACCCGCCTCGAGCGCCACTTCACGGCGACGTCGGCGTGCGGTCTGTGCGGCCGCGCCCATCTCGATTCGCTGCGCGCCGGGCTCACGCCGATTCCGGTCACGTCGCCGCTCGACCCGGCGGCGCTCGGGGCGATCCCGGCGCGCCTGAGACGCGCGCAGGAGACATTCGAAGCCACGGGCGGACTCCATGCCTCGGCCTGGCTCGACGAGGCACTCGAGACCGGCGTGCTGCGCGAGGATGTCGGCCGCCACAACGCGGTGGACAAGGTCGCCGGCTGGCTGATCGAGTCCGGCCGCTACCCGGCCGGTCGCGGCGTGCTGTGGGCGAGTGGGCGCGCCGGCGCCGAGATCGTGCTCAAGTGCGCGCGTGCGCGGATCCCGGTGCTGGCCGCAGTCGGGGCGCCGACCTCGCTCGCGATCGAACTTGCGGAGTCGGCGCACCTGACGCTGATCGGATTCCTGCGCGAGGACCGGATGAACGTGTACAGCGGACGTGAGCGGCTGGCGGTGCGCGCATGAAGGTGGCGGCCGACCTCGACATCCACCGCTTCATCTACCAGACCGGAGCCCAGCTCGCGGAGACCCGCGAGCCGGAGAAGGTGCTGCGCACGTTCCTGCGCGAGGTCGCGGGACACCTGGGGTCGGAGCGCGCGGTGATTGCGGTGCTCGAGCCGGGGATGTCCGGGGCCGAGATCCGCTTCGCCCATCCCGAGGACGCGGCGTGCGATCTCGCGACGGTCACCGCCCTGCTGCGCGGCGACCGCCGGCCGGTGCCGCCGGGGATGGTGGTGGCGCGGCTCAGGCGCCGCCAGCGGCCGTGGGGCATGGTGGTGCTCGAGGGCGCGGAGGGGGCGTTCCCCGAGGGCGCTCCGCGCGCGCTCGCGCTCGTGGCCGAGGCGATGAGCGAGCGGATCGAGCGCATCGACCGGCTGCGGCTCTCCGAGGTGCGTGCCCGCATCGACGACAAGATGATGCGCGAGCTGCCACCCAAGGACGTCTACTACCAGATCCTGGACGGGATCCATCAGCTCACGCGCTACGACCACTCGTCGCAGCTCTGGATCTGGGATCCCGGCCCGGGTGATCTGGTCATGGTGGCCGAGCAGATCGCCTACGAAAAGGGGAAGAGCGGCCTGATCGGCACGCGTGTCGCGCTCGATGTCGACCAGCAGGCCCTGCTGTGCGAGGGCGGGATCTACGGCTACGACCACGCCGGAGCCGAATGGCGGGAATGGACCGGGCTCGGCGCGGTCCCGCTCGCCACGCTCCTCGATTCGAGCGGGCGCGGCGCGCCGCCGCGGCCGGCCGAGGGCGCGATGCTGTGCGCCGCACTCGGCACCCGCGACGGCCGCCTCGGGGTGCTCAAGGTCTCGGAGCTCCACGCCGGGTCGTTCGCCGATTGGGAGCGCGCGGTGGTCGGACGCTTCGCGCTGCTCGCCTCGCTCGCGCTCCAGCGCGCCATGACCATCGAGATCCTGCAGGCGCGGATGCTCAAAGCGGAAAGCCAGACCGTGCTGGCGCAGCTCGCGCGCGGTGTGGCGCACGACGTCAACAACGCGCTGGGCGAGGTGCTGCCGCTCGTCCAGCAGCTGCGTTTCGACCTCGCGGAGGGCCGACTCGATCCCGCGGCGATGGCCGAGGATCTCGAGCGGATCGAGAGCGGCATCCACCTAACGCGCGGGATCTTCGGCCGCATGATGCGATTCGCGCGCGCGCGCGGCGGCGGGCCGCCGGATCGTGGTGACGCCGTCCGCGCGGTCTCGAACACCGTCGAGCTGATGCGCGACAGCCTGGGCAAGCTGGGCGTGCGGCTCGAGCTGAGCGCGGCCGACGATCTGCCGGCGGTGCGGTGCGGCACCGGGGACCTCGAGCGGCTGCTCCTGAACCTCATGTCCAACGCGCGGGACGCGATGCCGGCCGGCGGCACGCTCACCGTGGCGATACGCCGCGACGATTCGAACCTGGTGTTCCTGGTGGCCGACACCGGCGCCGGCATGTCGGCCGAGATCCTGAAGCAGATCGAGCGTCCGTTCTTCACCACCAAGGAGCACGGCACCGGGCTCGGCCTCTCGACCTGCCGGAGCATCGCGGCCGAGGTCGGAGGCTCGCTCCGCATCGAGAGCACTCCGGGCGAGGGCACGCGGGTGACCGTGCGCATCCCGGTGCAGGTGGAGAGTGAATGAGGCGCGCGCGGCTGCTGGTGGTGGACGACGAGCCGGGCATGCTCCGCACGGTCGAGCGCATCGCCGCCACGGTTCACGAGGTGGTGGCGGCCCGATTGCCAAGCCTGGCTCTCGGGATCGCCCGCGACTGGACCTTCGACATCGCCGTGCTCGACGTGCGAATGCCGGAGATGGACGGCTTCGCGCTCATGGCGCGCCTTCAGGAGATCCAGCCCGGTCTCGACGTCATCCTCATGACCGGCAGCACCGACGAGCGCGACGAGCGGCTGGTGCGAGCGATCAAGGAGAAGGCGTTCTTCTTCCTCACCAAGCCGTTCGATCGCGAAGTGCTGCTGACCTTGATCGAGCGCTGCCTCGAGGTCCGCCGGCTGAACGAGGAGAACCGCCTGCACGTCGAGCGCCTCGAAGGCGAGCTGGAGGACGCGCGCACGTTCCAGGACGGCCTGCTCCCCGAGCGCTCGTCACGGGTGGGCGATCTCGACGTCGCGCTCCACTGGGAGCCCTCGGTGGAGCTGGGCGGAGATTTCGCGGACTACGTGCCGCGGGGAAACGGGGCCGCACTTCTGATCGCGGACGTGTCGGGCCACGGGGGTGCCGCCGCCATGCTGACCGGAATGGTGAAGCTCGCCTTCCGTGCGGCGAGTGCGGAGGACTTCGCGCCGGCCGCCGTGTTCCGCCAGCTCAGGGAGGCGAGCAGCTCGTTTCCGGAGGGACGCTTCGTGAGCGCGTTGAGCGTGCGCGTGGATCCGGACCGCGGGGCGCTGGAATACGCCAACGCGGGACATCCCGCGGGAGTGCTGGTGCGGCCGGATGGCGGACTCGTCCGACTCGAATCCAGCGTGCCCTTTTTCTACCGCGGTCTCGATGTGCCGCCGATCGTGGAGCGCCGGCTCGATTTCGCAAGGGGCGACCGGCTGGTGCTCGTCACCGACGGCGTGCTCGAGTCGCGCGACAGCGGGGGTGGCGAGTTCGGGGTCGAGCGACTGGAGCAGGCGGTGTGCGGCGGCCGTGCGCTGGAAGCCGGGGCGCTGATGCGCCACGTGCGGGCCGAGATCCGCACGTTCGCCGGCGGCCGTCCCACCGCAGACGACCTCACGCTGCTGGTTGCCGCCGCGCGCTGACGACTAGGTGGCGACCGTGGCCGGAATCGCCGCCGGCTCGAGGACGCGGAGCGCCAGCACCGTCATGTCGTCGCCGGGCTCGACGCCCGCGAGGAAGGCGCGCACCTCGGCCACGATTCCCTCGGTGATCTCGCCGGGGCTCAGGTGGTGCGGCATGGCCTCGACCGCCGCGATCAGGCGCTGCTCCCCGAACAGCTCGCCGCCGGCGTTCGCCGCCTCGTTGATGCCGTCGGTGTAGAGCACCACGCGGTCGCCGGGCTCGAGCTGGATCGATGCCTCCTCGTAGGCGACGTTCTCGAGGATGCCGACGATCGTCCCGCCGCGCTCGAGCATTTCGCAGCCGCCGCGGCGCCGGAACACGATCGGATAATTGTGTCCGGCGTTGCAGTAGCTGAAGGTCAGCGTGCGCTCGTCCATGCGCGCGAGGAAGAACGTCGCGAACTGGTTCACCGCGGTGCTGCGGTAGACCAGCGTGTTGATGTTGGCCAGCACCCGTGCCACCGACCCCGACCCGTCGGCCTGGGTGCGGAGCGAGGCCTGCAGCATGGAGGAGAGCAGCGCCGCGCCGACGCCCTTGCCGGCGACATCCGCGATCGCGATCAGGTAGGAGCCGTCGCCGGCGGGGACGACGTCGTAGAAGTCGCCGCTCACCTGCTTGCTCGAGATGTTGACCGCGTGCACCTCAAACCGCGGACGCACGGGGAAGTCCTCGATCAGGAACGAGCGCTGGATCCGGCGGGCGAGCGTCAGCTCCTGCTCCGACTTCGCCTTCTCGAGCGCCTCGAGATAGAAGAAGTACGCATACGCGAGTCCGGTGCCGAACACGCCGAACATGAGCGCGAACATCGAGATCAGCAGGAACTGGCGCGGCGAGCCGAGGAAGCCCGGCATCAGCGTGAAATGCAGGATCACGGCCGCGACGAACGACCCCACCACGCTCATGCCCGCGAACAGGAGGCCCTCGAGCACGATCGCCTTGGTGTCTTCGATGCGATTGCGCGGGAAGAGCCGCGGCGCCAGGAAGTAGCGCGTGGTCCAGATCGCGACTCCGACCGAGAACGAGAAGACCAGGCTCAGGACGTACGCGTCGAGGTAGTTCTCCAGGGTGCGGCCGCCGAAGATGGTGCCGAAGAAGATCGCGAATGGAACCGCGTAGAGCGGCTGACGCCACAGCATGTGGAGGAAGCTGCGGAGCGCGGGATGCATGGGGGAGGGCGGGCTCACGGCGCCAGGCGCTCGCGCGTCCAGCCGTCACCCGTGCGCCGGTAACCGATGCGGTCGTGCAGGCGGTGCTCGGCCTGCTGCCAGAACTCCATCGCGTCGGGCGTGAGCCGGAATCCGCCCCAGCCGGCGGGACGTGGGATCTCCCCGTGGCGATGGGTGCGGGTCAGATCGGCCACCCGCTCCTCGAGCCACTCGCGGCTCGGCACCACCTCGCTCTGCGGCGACGCCACCGCGGAGAGCCGGGAGCCGATCGGGCGCCTCGAGAAGTAGGCGTCGGACTCGGCGTCGGTCACGCGCGCCACCGCGCCTTCGATCCGCACCTGGCGGTGGGCCTGCTGCCAGTAGAAGCAGAGGGCCGCGAAGGGCGACTCCGCGAGCTCCCTGCCCTTGCGGCTCCCGTAGCCGGTGAAAAAGCAGAACCCGCCCGGTCCGTGGCCGCGGAGCAGCACCATGCGCACCGACGGCCGGCCGGAGGCGGTCGTGGTGGCGAGTGCCATGGCGTCGGGTTCGTGCACGCCTGCCGCGCGGGCATCCGCGAACCACTCGGCGAAGAGCTCGTGGGGATCTGCGGGCGCGGTCGCGGGGTCGAGGCGCGGCAACGAAGGGGCGGTCATCGACCGCGACGATACGACAGCGGTGCGCCGATCAGAACTTGAGCGAGAGCTGTGCCGCGAACAGGTTGAAGATGCGCCGGATGTCGGCGGCGGAGCGTTCCGCCTTCGCGTCCCCCACGTACTGGGTCTGCTGTCCGATGACCCGCAGCGTGGCGGAGCGGTTCACGCGGTAGCCGAGCGCCCCTTCGATCCGGATCAGGTCGTCATCCCAGGAGCGCGATGTGCCGTTGGAGCGGGTCACGTTACTGAAGTCCATGCCGTCGATGCGCGCGGAGCCGAAGACACCGTTGAGAAAGCCGTAGCGGGCCTCGGTGTAGAACGCCCGCGCCCGCAGGTCGCCGGTATAGGGCGTCTCCCAGACGTTGTAGGCGCCCTCGGCGTAGATCTCGGCGTGCCCGCGCACCAGCTCGGCATCCACCATGTAGAGCTGCTGCGCGTAGTCGCCCGCGTCATGGTCGATCGGCAGCGACGCGTTGACGTCGCTTCGGAGGTAGGGGCCGACGGCCCCGCTCGCACCGACCCGCATGCCCGGACTGATCGCGAAGCCGACACGCCCGATGAGCGACTTCCCCGGGTTCCAGTCCACGCCGTCGTTCGGGGCGCTCGGCGATCCGTTTTCGGCGCCGGCCATGGCCTCGAACGTGCCGTCGGTCCAGGTGATGACCGCACCCACGTCCCAGTTCGCCTGTTCGACGATCGGCATTCCCGATTCGCCGGGGCCGCCGCCGTAGTCGGGATGGTGGACGCCGAGTCCCGCCTGGGAGAGCAGCGCGTCGGGGCTGGACGGCACGGCGTCCTCGCGCAGCGCGGTGCGGTACTGGTAGAGCACCGGCGTGCCGACGATCGAGCGACGCTCGCGCTCGGCACGGGGTGCGCGGTTCCCAACGAACCACGGCAGCTTCCCGGCCGCGATGTCGAAACCCAGCTCGGGCGCGCCGAGGCGGTAGGTGAGGTAGATGCCCGTCACCTTGGCGCCGAGCGCATCGTCGAACAGGAAGTTCGCGTACGCCTCGAACCCGCCGGGGATCACGCTCTCGGCGAAGAGCCTTAAGCGGTAGGGCTGGAAGTCGGTCGCATCGTCGTCGAGCCGGTTGAGCTCGAGCGCCGGCGTGCCCTTGGACGCGGTGACGTCGAGCAGGCCCTGGAGCTGAATGTCGGCCGCCTGCGCGGCCGAGGCGATGACCAGAGAGACGGCGAGCGCCGCGAGGCGACGCTTCATGCCGCCGCGTCCATGTTGTTGGGGCGCCCGCGGGAAGAAGGCCGCCCGCCGCGGGCGCGATTCTGCACCCGCTCGGCACTCCGCACGAGATCGCCGATCTCATCGCGTCCGGCACGCGGCAGGGGATAATCGGAATTGCCGCGCGCGACCTCCTCGAGGGCACGCGACACGCGCTCGATCGGCCGCGCCATCGCATCGGCGACGAAGAAGCCGAGGAGCAGTGCCGCGAGGATGGCGACCAGGGTCGTCTCGAGCAGGTGGTCCCGTGCCTCGGCCAGGAACCCGGTCTCGAGATCGAGCGCGCGCTCGACGGCGAAGACCTGGGACAGCTCGGCGCGCGACTCGGGAAGCGCGGCCGACAGTGCGAGGTAGCGGTGATCGGTGGCGGGGATCTCGAACGGGACGCCGGGCTCCCGCTGGAGCTCCCCGGGCTGCGGCTTCTGCAGGACCGCGACCAGAGCCCCCGCGTCGGCGGGCCGCTCGAGCGTGGTCGCCGTGGCGGCCGAGCCGGCGATGAACGTGACCTCGCTGCCGGTCATCTCGCTGAGGTTCGAGGCGAACTCGGGCCCGAGCAGCTCACCGATGATCAGGGCCCCGGCGACGCGGCCCTGGGCGAGCACCGGACGCGCCGTGGCCTGGTACTGGTGTGCGTGGCGGATCAGGATGCCGGAGGACGAGCGCCCGAGCAGCGCGTCCTCGAGCAGCGGCTCGTGCGCCTCGGTGGTCGCCTCGTCGTCGCCTGCGGTGGCGACCAACGCCCCGGAGAGATCGCGGATCTCGAAGAGTGCGAAGCGCGCTCGCGCGTTGAGCTCGGCGGCCAGCGCGTCGGCGGCCGGACGCGCGGCGTCCGAGGCGCCCGCCTGCAGCGTGCCGATCACCCGCGGATCGCGTCCCATGGCCTCCGCCGTGTTCCTCAGCCCGCGGGCACGCTCGATCAGCGCGTGCTCGACCGCGGCTGCCGAACGGACGAGATCGGCGCGGAGGTTCTCCCGGACGTTGCGCGACACCTCCGTGTACGCGATGAAGAGAGTGCCGGCCGCGAGCCCGACGATCGGGAGCAGCGCGGCGAGCACGATCTTCCGACGCAGACGAAAGTTCATGGCTTGAACCTCAGAGAGGTGGTGGCGCCGCCCTGGCGCGGTACCACGACGACCTCGGAGACCTCGTCGAAGTCGGGGTGCCACGCGCGGATGGTGTATTCGCCCGGCGGGAGCGGGGGCAGCTGGAACTTTCCGTTCTCGTCGGGGTGCGCCAGGATCTGGTGCGGCAGCACGAGGATGTAGCCGTCGGAGCCGGGATGGATGTCGCAGAAGACCCGGGCGATGCCGGGCTTCTGGAACGCCACGCTCGGGAACTCGCCGCGCCCGCGGCGCCCGAAATCGAAGCGTCCCACCTTGGACAGGCACATGATCTCGTGGAGCACCGGATCGTCGTTTGGGAACTCCACCGTGGCGCCGACCGGCACCGCGAGAACCCGCGGGGCGAATGCCTGACCGTGCTGGTACATCCGCAGCCGCTCGGGAGGAGTGGATTCGAACTGGCTCGCGAACGCCGCCGAGAGGTCCGCGTAGACGACGGCGTCGCGCATCTCGCCGCGGGTCAGCGGGTCGGGCTTGCGCAACTGGTTCGAGCGTCCCGGGTAGGGGTTCGTGACCGGACGGGTCGGACTCTGGATGAGCGGGATTTCGAGCGTGCCCGAGATGACGCCGTCCGCCGCGGCGCCGACCGGCACGCCGAGAATGACGGCGACGAGGAGCCACGCCCGCCGAGTGCGCGACCGCGAGTGTCTGGAGAGAAACATCATGGGACCCCGGTGGGTATCGGCGCGGCGGCGATCACGCTTGAACTTTTGCAGCCACCAGCGCCGACTGGAGGGCGGCATTCTGCCCGACACCGTGCGATTTCCAAAGCCCACGGTTGACGGGCTCCACGGGCTGCGGTAGCAGTCGCGCGTGCCCTTACCCACAACTCAGGAGGAGAAGCTCATGAAAAGGACTTTCGGGATCCTATCGATCTTGCTGGGCGCGGCGTTCGCGAGCAGTCCGGCGGCCGCGCAGCCGGAGTGGCTCGTCTCGGGGGTCTTCGGGTCGCACCTGCCGATGGGGGACTACAGCGAAGTCTCACAGTCCGGATGGAACGGCGGTGTGAGCCTCGACTACCGCGTCCGCCGCACCTTCGGATGGGGAATCGACGTCATGTACGACGCGGCCGCCGCCGATTCCGGCGACGTCGATTTCTCGATCTTCCAGTTCGGCGGCCACTGGACGAGCTACATCCCGTCGCGGAGTGGCGGCGCCTTCACGCCGTTCGGGCAGTTCGGCCTCGCCTTCTACAACATCAAGGCCGAGGGCACCGGCGTCTCCGACACCGAAGGGAAGCTGGGGCTCAACGCGGGCGCCGGCGTGCAGTACATGAAGCCGACATCCGCGATCGGTTTCGGAGCGGACGCCACCTGGCACCTGGTGTTCACTGAGAACGAGTCCTCCAACTTCATCAATGTGAACGCGCGGGTGATCGTCTCGTTCTCGGACCGCAGCCAGCGCTAGCGGTAGGCGCCGATCCCCGTCACCGCTTCGCCGAGCACGAGCGTGTGGATGTTGTGGGTGCCCTCGTAGGTCTTGACCGACTCGAGGTTGCACATGTGGCGCATCACCGGGTATTCGGCGGTGATGCCGTTCGCCCCGAGCAGGTCGCGCGCCTCGCGCGCGATGTCGAGCGCGATCGCGCAGTTGTTGCGCTTGGCCATCGAGATCTGGGCCGCAGTCACGCGTCCCTGCTCCTTGAGCCGGCCGAGCTGGAGCGCCAGCAGCTGGGCCTTGGTGATCTCGGTCAGCATGTCGGCGAGCTTGGCCTGAACGAGCTGGTAGGCGCCGATCGGCTTGCCGAACATCACCCGTGACTTCGAGTACTCGGCCGCGGAGTGGAAGCACGCCATCGCCGCGCCCACCACCCCGAACGCGATGCCGAAGCGTGCCTGGGACAGGCACGAGAGCGGACCCTTCAGTCCCTTCACGCCGGGCAGCATGTTCCCCTCCGGGATGAAGGCGTCCTGGAAGATCAGCTCGCTCGTGACCGAGGCGCGCAGTGAGTGCTTGCGCTTCTGCTCGGGCGCCGAGAACCCTTTCGTGCCTTTCTCGACGAGGAAGCCGCGGATCTCGTCCTTCCCGGTCGCTTCGTCGCGCAGCTTGGCCCACACGACCGCCACGTCCGACACGGTGCCGTTCGTGATCCACATCTTGGCGCCGTTCAGGACGAAGCCGCCGTCCCGGGGCGTGGCGCGCGTGATCATGCCGCCCGGGTCCGAGCCGTGGTCGGGCTCGGTGAGCCCGAAGCAGCCGATCGCCTGGCCGGAGGCGAGCCGGGGCAGCCACTTCATCCGGTGCTCCTCGGTCCCGTACTCGTAGATCGGGTACATCACCAGCGAGCCCTGGACCGACACGAAGGAGCGCAGCCCCGAGTCGCCCCGCTCGAGCTCCTGCATCGTCAGCCCGTAGGCGGTCGCCCCGACGCCCGCGCACCCGTACTTTTCAGGCAGTGTGGCGCCGAGCAGGCCCATGCCGGCCACTTCCGGGATGACCTCGGCCGGGAAGTACGCCTCCTCGTAGGCCTTCTCGACGAGTCCGAGGTAGCGGTCCTCGACCCAGTCGCGAACGTGATCGCGGATCTGCCGCTCGTCGTCCGTGAGCAGCGAGTCGATCTCGTAGAAATCGACTCCCGTGAAGCGGGGCATGCCGTTCTCCTTGGGAATGAGAGTGGTTGAAGGGGGCGCGAGTGTACTCAAGGACGGGCCGGACGCGGAAGAATGTGTTTGGAGGGGCCCGCCCGGGGCGGATAACCTGCCGGTCCGGCCATGAAATCACCCATCCGTTCCTCCGCGGAGACGCCATGCAACGCAGGTCCCTCGTTCTTCCCGTACTTGCCGCGCTGCTCGTGAGCACGATTCCCGTTCCCGACGACGTCGACGCCGCCCGCGGAAACGCCACCCGCTCCGTGGTCTATGCCGAGCACGGCATGGTGGCCGCGTCGCAGCCGCTCGCCGTGCAGGTCGGGCTCGAGATGCTGAAGCGGGGCGGGAGCGCGGTGGACGCGGCGATCGCGGTGAACGCCTGCCTGGGCGTGATGGAGCCGACCGCGAACGGCGTCGGCGGCGATCTCTTCGCGATCATCTGGGATCCGAAGGAGAAAAAGCTCTTCGGTCTCAACGCATCGGGACGGGCGCCCCTGGGCCTCACGCCGGACAAGGTGCCGCCCGACTCGGAGGGCACCATCCCGCTCTACTCGCCCTACACGTGGACGGTGCCGGGGTGCGTGGACGGCTGGTTCGAGATGCACCGGCGCTACGGCAAGCTCCTCTTCAACGACATCCTGCAGCCGGCGGCGCGCTATGCCGACGAAGGCTTTCCGCTGTCGCCGGTCATCGCCTCCGACTGGGCGCGCGGCGCGGAGCGCTTCAAGGACAAGCCCGGGTTCCGCGAGATCTTCATGCCGGGCGGGCGTGCGCCGAAGGAGGGTGAGCGCTTCAAGAACCCGGCGCTGGCGCGGACACTGCGCTTCATCGCGAGCCGCGGACGGAACGCGTTCTACCGCGGGCCGATCACCGACCAGATCGTCGGCTACTCGCGGAGCCAGAACGGCTTCTTCACCAAGCAGGATTTCGACCAGCATCAGTCGACCTGGGTCGAGCCGATCTCCACGACGTATCGCGGCTGGACCGTGTGGGAGCTGCCGCCGAACGGCCAGGGCCTCACCGCGCTCGAGATGCTCAACATCCTCGAGAACTTCGATCTCAAGGCGATGGGACGCGAATCGCCGGACTTCTGGCACGTCATGACCGAGGCGAAGAAGCTGGCGTTCGCCGATCGTGCGCGCTATTTCGCCGACCCGGCGTTCGCGCAGACTCCCGTCGAGAAGCTGCTCGCCAAGAACTACGGCAAGAAGCTCGCGCAGAAGATCACGATGGACCGCGCAGCGGTTTCGGACGACGTCACCGATGTCTCACTGAACCGCAAGGAGACCACCTACCTCTGCGTGGCGGATTCCAGCGGCATGATGGTGTCGCTCATCCAGAGCAACTACACCGGCTTCGGCTCGGGCTACGTCATCCCCGCACTCGGCTTCGGCCTCCAGAACCGCGGCTCCCAGTTCTCGCTCAAGCCCGGCCATCCGAACGTGCTCGCGCCCGGCAAGCGCCCGTTCCACACCATCATTCCCGCCTTCGTCACCCGCGACTCGTTCCCGCTCATGGCGTTCGGCCTCATGGGCGGCGACATGCAGCCCCAGGGACACGCACAGGTGATCGTGAACCTCCTGGATTTCGGCATGAACCTGCAGGAGGCGGGGGATGCGATCCGCTTCCACCACACGGGCTCGAGCGAGCCGACCGGCACGATCATGACGGACGGCGGCATCCTGCACATCGAGGATGGCCTGCCGCCGGCGACGCTCGAGGAGCTCAAGCGGCGCGGGCACCGTCTCGAGTCCGAGGCGGTCGGGCAATACGGCGGCTACCAGGCGATCTGGCGCGACCCCGAGACCGGTATGTATCGCGGAGCGACCGAGAAGCGGAAGGACGGCTGCGCGCTGGGTTATTGAGCGCGCTTCGATCGCGGAATCGCCCGCGAACCGGCACCAGGGGATAAGTTCCTCGACGCCCTCGGTCGCGGTGGGCTAAATTATCGCATTCGATCCGCCCACCACCCCCCTGGAGCGCCCCCCATGGCCACCCGCGCCACCCCGAAGACGACCCGGAACCACGGCCTCGGCGCCGACGACCTCATCGGCCTCTACCGCACGATGTACACGTCGCGGAAGCTGGACGACGAGGAGATCCGGCTCAAGAAGCTCGACAAGATCTTCTTCCAGATCTCGGGGGCGGGACACGAGGCGGTGCTGGCGGCGGCTGCGCGGGTGCTCAAGCCCGGGCACGACTGGTTCTATCCCTACTACCGCGATCGCTCGCTCTGTCTCGGGCTCGGTATGACCCCGAAGGAGATGCTGCTCTCGGCGGTGGCGTCCGCCGAGGATCCGAACTCGGGCGGCCGGCAGATGCCGAGTCACTGGGGCCACAAGCGCCTCAACATCGTGTCCCAGTCGAGCCCGACCGGCACCCAGTTCCTGCAGGCGGTGGGGGCGGCCGAGGCGCTCGTGAAGTACCGCGAGCTCGAGGGCGAATACCCGGCGCTGCGCGGCCAGTCACGCGGCGACGAGGTCGTGTACGTGAGCGCCGGCGACGGCACCACGAGCCAGGGCGAGTTCTGGGAGGCGATGAACAGCGCATGCTGCCTGAAGCTGCCCGTGCTGTTCCTGATCGAGGACAACGGCTACGCGATCTCGGTGCCGGTCGACGTGCAGACCGCGGGCGGCAACGTCGCGAGCCTGGTGCGCAACTTCCCGAACCTCTACTGGGTGGGGGAGATCAACGGCAACGATCCGGTCGAGTCCTACGGGATCCTCAAGGAAGCGGTCGAGCACTGCCGGCAGGGGAACGGACCCGCCTTCGTGCGCGCGCTGGTGACGCGGCCCTACTCGCACTCGATGTCGGACGACGAGTCCAAGTATCGCTCGAAGGCCGAGCGTGACGCCGAGGCCGAGAAGGACTGTCTCCGGAACTATTCGCGCTATCTGATCGAGGAGGGCGTGCTGACCCCGGAGGCGCTCGAGCACTTGCACGCGGAGATCGACGCCGACCTGCGGCGCACGGCCGAGGAAGTGGTTTCGAGCCCGCAGCCGCCGGTCGACACCGCGACCAAGTTCGTGTTCTCGCCGGACGTGGATCCGGCCTCGGACCGGTTCGTGTCGGAGCCCAGGGTCGAGAACCCTGAGCAGTCCGAGACGCTGCTCCAGAGCATCAACTACTGCCTGCGCGACGAGATGAAGCGGAACCCGCGGATCGTGCTCTTCGGCGAGGACATCGCGGATGCCTCGCACGAGGACGTGCTGTCGGAGACCAAGGGCAAGGGCGGCGTGTTCGGCGTCACCTGGGGGCTGCAGAAGCTCTACGGCAAGAAGCGGGTCTACAATTCGCCGCTCGCCGAGGCGAACATCGTCGGCCGCGCGGTCGGCCTCGCGACGCTCGGCATCAAGCCCGTCGTCGAGATCCAGTTCTTCGACTACATCTGGCCGGCCATGATGCAGATTCGGAACGAGCTCGGCTACATGCGCTACCGCTCGAACAACGCGTTCTCGTGCCCGGTGGTGATCCGCACCGCCTACGGCGGCTACCTGCGCGGCGGCGCCCCGTATCACTCCCAGTGCGGCGAGAGCATTTTCGCGCACTGCCCGGGGATCCGCGTCGTCCTGCCGAGCAACGCGATGGACGCGGTGGGTCTGCTGCGCACCGCGCTCCGCAGCGAGGACCCGGTGCTCTTCCTCGAGCACAAGCACCTCTACCGGCAGCCCTACGCCAAGTCGCCCTACCCGGGCCCCGAGTACACGGTGCCCTTCGGCCGCGCGCGCGTGGTGCGGGAGGGGAGTGACCTCACGGTGGTGACCTACGGCGCGCTGGTTCAGCGCACGTATCTCGCGGCGCAGGAGCTGGCCGAGCAGGGGCTGGAGGTCGAAGTGCTCGACATCCGCACCATCCAGCCGCTCGACTTCGAGTCGATCGCGCGCTCGGTGAAGAAGACCGGGCGGGTGATCGTGGCCCACGAGGACACGGTGTTCTGCGGCTTCGGCGCCGAGATCGCGGCGAAGATCGCGAGCGAGTGCTTCATGGATCTCGACGCCCCGGTGCGCCGCGTGGGCGCCCTGGATTCCCCGGTCGCCTACGCGCCGCAGCTCGAGGACGCGATCCTCCCTCAGAAGGACACGATGATCCGCGCAATCCGGGAGCTGACCGAGTTCTAGCGCCGCCGGGCTGCCCCCCGCCCGGCTCTACGTGTATCCTTCCCGGCCCGCAGCACGTTTCCCGCCACTGTCCCGAACCGCTGGAGGCGTTTCCGTGAAGTCCATCCGTCCGTTCCTCGTGCTCGCCGCGCTGATCGCCGTGGCTCCCGCCGCCCTTGCGCAACAGTCCGGGAGCTTTGTCGTGCGGCTCGGCACCGACACCACGAGCGTCGAGCGCTACACGCGCACGGCCCAGAAGATCGAGGTCGAGCAGGTCGGCCGCGTACCGCGGGTCCTCCATCGGAAATTCACCTTCGAGCTTGCACCGTCGGGCGCCATGACCCACGCCTCGGCCACGGTGGTGGCTCCCGGTGCTCCCGCCGGCGCGCCACCCTTCCAGCTGTTCGACGCCAGCGTGACGGGCGATTCGGTGATCGTGACGATCAAGCAGGACACCACGCTGCGCACGCTGCGGGTCGCCTTTCCGGCCGGCGCGATGATCGCGAGCAACGCGAGCCCGTGGGGCCTCTACGAGGGGCAGACCATGAAGCTCGCCGCCTCCAAACAGGACAGCCTGCGGGTGCCCCTCTACCAGTTCGGCGCCGGCAGCATGAGCTCGCTGCTGGTGCAGCGCCTGGGGAAGGATTCGATGGTGGTGCAGACGCTGAACGACCGCTACCACGCGCGGGTCGATGCCCAGGGTCACATCCAGGGCGTTCGTTTCGTGAGCGGGACCCAGGGCTACAACGTCACGCGCCTCGCGAGCCTCGACGTGCCGGCGACCGCGACCGCCTGGGCGGCGCGCGAGAAGGCCTCGGGTGCGATGGGTCAGCTCTCGACCCGCGATACGACGCGGGCGAACCTCGGTGGCGCCGCGATGTGGGTGGACTACAGCCGTCCGTCCAAGCGCGGCCGCGTCATCTTCGGTGAGCTGGTCCCGTACGGACAGGTGTGGCGCACCGGCGCCAACTCGGCGACCCAGCTCCGTACCGACAAGAATCTCCAGATCGGCGGCGTCACGCTGCCGGCCGGCGTCTACTCGCTGTTCACGATTCCGAACGCGAAAGAGTGGACGCTGATCATCAACAGCGAGACCGGCCAGCCCGGCACGGCCCACAAGCCCGACAAGGACCTGCAGCGCATCCCGATGAAGGTGACCACGCTGACCCAGCCGGTGGAGCGGTTCACGATCGGTGTCGCGCCCGCAGGATCCGGCGGCGTGCTCTCGATGGAGTGGGACAACACGCGGGCCGAGGTGCCGTTCACGGTCGTCCCGTAAAGGGCGCCCGCTACCTCTGGCCGGCCAAGATGTTCCGCATGGAGGCTGGCCGCTTGATAGAGCCGTGCTCCCGTCACCGGGCTGACAGGCACAAGGGCCTTCTCGAGGAACAGCGGAAGCGGCGAGCCATCGAACAGGCCCGACGGCATCGGACGAACGAGTCGGCCACCCCGCTGAAGCGCGACGCGGCGTTGCGGGCGTGGCTTGATTCGCTCTGAAGTGTGGCTCAGCGCTCCGAAGGCACCGGCACGGGGATGGTAAGCCACACGGCGATAGCCTGTCCGGATTTCAGTGCTGGCTTGAAGACGTATTGTCGAACGGCGGCGATGGCCACCTCGACCAGCTTTGGATCGTGCTCGATCGGTTGCAGGTCGCCGGGGTTTCGGTAAGTCGGCGGCGAGTACGCATCGAGCACGTGTCCAGTTCGGCACACCAGCGCGATAACCGGCACCATGTCCTTGACCCCTCGCGCCTCAGCACTCCTCGGGTACTCGGGGGCGACGGTGTGAATGAGTTCGGGCAGTTCATCCGCGAAGGTGTAGTCGGGGACGATCGTGCCGGAAGTTGTCGAGAACGACTGGCCGGATCCCAGGCAGTCTTCGCTGCCCGGCACGCTGCTCGGCAGCAACGTGATTTCCGTCGACGCGCTCGATCGAACCCCTGCCCCCGAGATGCCCACGGTGATCGTGACCGGTGGAGTTCCGGGCGGGATGACGTATGGGGCGCGATAGATGGCCGAGTAGATCAAGTTCGTCTTGCCCGCCGCCTCGGGCCAATGCACTCGAACGCCCGCTGGAACCGGCGGAAGAAGCTTCATCTCCACCTCCTCACCTGCACGCAGCGCCTGTCGAGATAGAGCGATGTGGTACGGGGCTTCGGCCACGCCCGGCCCAGCAATGACCTGCGATGGATGCGTCATGGACGCGAGGAACGGGAGGACCGAGAGCAGGATGATGGTAGATCGCATGAAGCCTCCGCATTGCGGTGTCTGATCGAAAGCTTACGCCTCACCGGCCGAGCCGCCAACGAAAGCCGCGCTCACCACCAGTACGAGGCCGAGCGAGTGTTCGGACGTGCCTTCATGGAGCAGAAACGGCACGCGGCCCGGCTGGTTCACGATCCGCCGACGCGCTGTTGCCTTCTGCGCGATCTTCCCTGCAGGGAACCTCGAAGGGCTAATGCTCACAGCGATCAAGTTCCTGCGCCCGAGGAAGAGAGCAGCTCCAGCCTGAGCTCGGGCGTGTTTGATGGAGAGCCGTGCTACTTCCGCCCGATCGCCGGCAGCACGATCTCCGATTCCTTCGCCCGCTCGATCGCGGCGCGATCCCTCAGGAACGGGACGTAGCGGTGGTTCGCCCAGCGCTCGAGCAGGTCGCGGGAGTGGGCCGATGATGAATCGCCCTGCACGCCCGGGACCACGATGCCGTAGGACGTCATCGGATCGGCGAGGTCCACGACGTGGCGGAACACCGGGGAGTGCGTGACGGTCACGCTCCATGGGAGGTTCGAGCGGCCGACCGAGGGCGTGCTGTTGTCGCCGTCGATCGCGATGGACGGCGGCTCGAACTCGCGGCCGAGCTCGTGCGCGAAGCGGGCGCGGTGCGCGCGACCGTAGGTCCACTTCGAGAGCTCCGGTCCGAGCCGCCGCTCGAGTCGCACCAGGGCCGTGTCAAGCGCCGCCGCCGCTGCCTCCGACGGGCGCTCGTAGTGCGAGGTCTCCGCGGGAGCACCACCAAAGGCCAGCGTTTCCGGTGCCCGCCCATCCAAAGCTGCCGCCATGAGCCCGCTGCCCGTGAGCCCATGGCGACGGCTCAATGCGCCCACCCAGGCGCGATAAAGGGTGGGCGCCACCCGGCCCCGACGCGCTAGGTAATCCCAGGCCCGCAGCGTGTCGAGCGCCGCGCGGTCACGCGCCGAAGCGCGGAGCGGAAGCGTGTCGATCGCCCTGAGCAATCGCGGCAGCAGTCGCTCGGCGCCGCGGCTGAAGACGTCGTTCTGCACGCTCGCCATGTCGGCGAGGGTGAGGTCCCGGTCGCCGGCGAGCCGGTTCGCGATGCGCTGCGCGCGATCGTGCGCCCATTCGAAACCCGGCCAGTATTCGAGACCCGGTGCTTCGGCCGGCAGGTTGTTGCTGTTGACCACGAAGCCGTCACGCGGCGCCTGCCAGGCTGGCATTTCCTGCGACGAAAGGATTCCGAGCCACTCGTGGCGACCGTCACCGGGCAGCGGTCCCGGCGGTGGATCGAAGCCGCGCCGGGGGACGGCACCCACCGTCTGATAGAGGACGCGGCCCTCGACGTCGGCGATCACGAAGTTGATCCCGGGCGAGCGCAGCGACCGAGTGCACGAGGCGAAGGCGGTGGCACTGGTCGCACCTTCGAGACCGACGATGCAGGACAACGTGAGCGTGTCCTCGAGTGCCGCCCAGCGCAGGGTGTAGGCCACGCGGTGCTTCGGATCGTGGATCAGCACCGGGCCGCGCGGCGCGTAACGACGGGCCTGGCCGATCAGCGGGACGCGCGCGTCTCCGTACAGCGTGAAGCGCATGTCGAAGGGCTCCACGCGAAGCGGCGCCCACCCACCTTGCCACTTCACGCTCCTGCCGTCGGCCGAGAGCGTGTCGGCGTAGACGTCCATGACGTCGGCCGAGAGCGCCGTCACACCCCACGCGCAATGCTCGCTCCGCCCGCTCACGATCGAAGGCAGGCCTGGCACCGCGGCGCCGATCGCGTCCATCACGCCGGGCGCCGAGAGGTGGACAACATGGAGCGCGCCCGGCATGGTGAGCGGCAGGTGCGGGTCGTTGGCGAACAGCGGCCGGCGGCTGTGGCTCCGGCCCGGCCCCACCGCGAAGATGTCGCTCGCGCGGCGCTCCTCGGAATCCGCGAGCCAGGGGCCGAATCGTTCGCGCACCGCGGCTGCGATCGCCTCGGACACCGAAGCGGGAGGGAGCGCGCTGCGCAGAGCGTTCTCCGGGTAGAGCCGGGCGGCGGCCGAGTCGGGAACGGTCCGGTACATGAGGTGGCGCTCGAACAGGTCGCGCCGCCTCAGCTCCTCGGCGCCGAAGCGGGCCAGGTCGTCGCGGCCGGTCAGCTCCGGCAGCGCGAAGTCGAGCAGCATGGACAGCTCGTAGAGCACGAGCTCCGCGTCCTCGGGCCGCCAGGCTTCCGGCTCTTTCCCGATCTTGCGCAGCTCGGGCGGCCATGGCTGCTCACCGCTCCGGCACGCCGCGAGGTATGCGTTGATGCCGGCGGTGTACGACTCGATCGCCTCGCGCGTCCGGGTGTCGCGCCGGTCGCGCTCCCAGTTCTCGCGGGCGCGCCGCTCGAACTCGAAGAGCTGGGCGCCGCCGTCGGCGCGCAGCTTGTCGTTGCCGAACCACTCCCACATGCGGCCGCGGATCGCGCGGCGCTGGACCTCGAGCTGCCAGAGCCGGTCGCGGGCCGTGACCCAGCCGAAGCCGTAATAAAGGTCGGCGGCATTGGCGGCGAACACGTGGGGAATCCCGTAAGCGTCGGTCACGATGGTGACCGAGTCGCGCGGAAGATCGCTGCTCACCGGAGGCGGTGGAATCGCTGCGCGACATGAGACGAGGAAGGTCAGAGTCAGGAGCATGGCGAGCAGGCGGAGCATCGGCGCAGTTTGCCCGCGGCGGTCCGGGGCGTCCACTAGTGTCCATCCCGAGCCGGCGGCTCGCCGAGCGATACGACCACCCCGGTCGGCAATTCGAGCACTACGCGCGCTTCGGGTGCGGTCTGCTGCACTTCGGCAAGCCGTGGCTTCTCCACGAGAAGTAGCCGCGAGGACCGAGTCAGCGCGCGGAGGATGGATTCGTCGGCGGAATCGTTGGGCGACGGCTCCAGAGTCCGTTCGTTGTAATAGAGGAGCGGATTCGCGAATCGCCAGTAGTCGTGGCCGAGGAAAGTGAGCGGTTCATCGGGCGGGATACGGGACCGTAGTAACACGCCGCCGGTGACGTAGGCGCGCGAGGGATCGCGCGACAACGCCTGCGGCGCCACCCAGTAGAGCAACGCGAGGATCCCGAGTGCCGCGGGCACGACGACCCCGCGAAACACCGATGCGAAGCGCGGGAAGCGTCCGGTGAGCCACATCCCGCCGATCGCGGCCATCGCCGGGAACGCGGGAAAGAGGTAGCGCGCCGACTGCGTGCTCGAGGCTGCGTAGAGCACGAACGGGACGATCCACCACGCGGCGACCAACGCACGCGCGCCGGGGAGTGACGGATGCGCGAGCAAGTCGAGCGCTTTCAATCCTCCGCGATTCCTCCACCAGAACCAGAGCCCCATCACCGCCGGGATCACGACCGGCTGAAACCACGTGAGCAGGATGAGCGGATATCCCGTGAGTCGCTGGAGCCAGCCGATCGGGCGCGTCGAGATCGCGAGCACCCCGGTGACGTAGTGCTCCTCGAGCGCGGGCGCGCCGAAGTGCCGCCACTGGTGCACCGTCCACGTCGCGCCCCCGGCGAGCCCCAGCATCACGCCGGCCCAGAGCCAGGGTCGCCCGAGCGGTCGCCGCAGCTCGCGCGAGAACAGCGCACCGCCGCCGTAGGCGAGCAGCGGCAGGAAGCCCAGCAGGCTCTTCGTGAGGATGCCAGCCGCGAGCGGTAGGGCGAGCAGCAGGTGGAGCCGCGGCCGTCTGAGCCCCGCGAGCAGGACCACGAGCGACATCGTCGTCCAGAAGGCGAGCGGCACCTCCGTCATGCAGCGGCGCGCGTTGTTGAGGAAGTAGGGCGAGGCGAGCAGCAGCGCCATGCCGGTCACCCCGGCCACCGGGAACGCCGCCTGGGCGCCGATCCACCCGGTGGCGGCGACGATCGCGGTCGCCATCAGCGCGCCCGGGAGCCGCGCGGCGGCATCGTTCTCGCCGAACAGCGCGAACGATCTCCCGAGAATCCAGAACTGGAGCGACGGATACGTGAAACTCGGCTGTCCGTTCCAGGTGACCGTGAAGAACGCGCCGCGCCGCTCCATCTCGACGCCCTTCCGCGCGTAGAAACAGTCGTCGATCGGCGGCAGCGTGATGCCGCCGATGTTGGCCGTGAGGACGACCAGCGCGAGGACGAGGAGGAGCGCCGACGAGCGGCGTGCGTCGCCGGGCGGCCCGGGCACGCTCAGGAGATCTGGAGCAGAGCCGGCGGGGAGGGAGTCTCGACGACGGCACCGATCAGCGTGATCGGTGTCGAGCCCGCGATCCGGACGCGCCGGAGCGCTCCGGGTGCGGTGCCGTCGTTCGGAAACACCACCGCCTTGAACTGCGGGGTCTTGCCGTAGAGCTGGTTGGGCGAGCGCCGCGCCGGGCTTTCGACCAGCACCTCCACCTCGCGTCCCACCCAGCGGTCGTTGTGCTCGCCGGAGATCCCGAGCTGGAAGTCGATCAGGCGCTGGAGCCGCTGTCCCTTCTCGGCCTCGGACACCGTCTCCGGCCAGCGCCAGGCCTTGGTGTCGGGGCGCGCGGAATACTTGAAGAGGAAGGCGCTGTCGAAGCGGATCTCGCGCATCGCGGAGACCGTGGCTTCGTAGTCGGCCTCCGTCTCGCCCGGGAAGCCCACGATGATGTCGGTCGAAAGCGCGAGCTCGGGGATCGCGGCCCGCAGCCGGTCCACCACGCGGCGGAACGCGCCCTGGTCGTACGTGCGGTTCATCGCCTCGAGGATACGGTCCGAGCCCGACTGCATCGGCAGGTGGACCTGCGGCATCACCTTCGGGCACTCGGCCATCGCCGCGATCACCCGCTCGCTCATGTCCGAGGGGTGGGGCGAGGTGTAGCGGATGCGCTCGAGCCCCGCGACGGCATCGGTGGCGCGCAGAAGGTCCGCGAAGTCGTGCACGCCGTCGTGATACGAGTTCACGGTCTGGCCGAGGAAGACGACCTCGCGGTAGCCGCCCGCGACAGCCGAGCGCACCTGGCGGACCAGGTCTTCGAGCGGCAGGCTTCGCTCGCGTCCGCGGGTGTAGGGCACCACGCAGTAGGTGCAGAACTTGTCGCAGCCGCGCTGCACGGTGATCCACGCGCGCACACCGCCGCCGCGTTTCGGCTCGAGATCGCCGTAGGTCTCGTCGCGGTCGAGGCGTACTTCCGAAACCGGCTCGCCCGCGGCGCGCTCGAGCAGCTCGGGCAGGTGCCGATAGCCGTCGGGACCCACCACCAGGTCGAGCACCCGCGCGCGATCGAGCAGGCGGCCGCGCAGGTGCTGGGCCATGCAGCCGGCCACGCCCACCACGAGCCCGGGACGTGCGGCCTTGAGCCGTGCGAAGTCCCCGAGCCGTCCGAGCACGCGCTGCTCGGCGTGCTCGCGGATCGCGCAGGTGTTGAGCAGGATGGCGTCGGCGTCCTCGGCCGACCCGGTGAGCGTCCAGCCCGCGCCTTCGAGCACCCCGGCCATCACCTCACTGTCGGCTTCGTTCATCTGACAGCCGTAGGTTTCGAGGAAGACGCGCTTCATCTGGTTCGGGCGCTCAGACGCGCGCGCGGTCCTTCCGCAGCATCTCGAGGAACTGCTTCCGGAACTTGGACACCTTGGGAGCCACGACCGCCCGGCAGTAGGGCTGGTTCGGGTTCCGGCTGAAGTAGTCCCGGTGATACTCCTCGGCCGGGTAGAACACGGTGAGCGGCGCGATCTCGGTGACGATCGGGTCGTCGAAGATCTTGTCGCGCTCGAGCTCGCCGCGGATCTCCTCGGCCGCCGCCCGCTGCTCGTCCGAATGGGTGAGGATGACGGAGCGGTACTGGGTGCCGGCATCGGCGCCCTGGCGGTTGAGCGTGGTCGGATCGTGGATTGCGAAGAAGACGCGCAGCAGGTCGCCGTACGAGAGCTGCGACGAATCGAACTCGACCTGTACCACCTCGGCGTGACCGGTGTCGCCGTCACACACCTCGTGGTAGGTCGGGTTCGGCGTGGAGCCGCCCGCGTACCCCGAGGTCACGCTCAAGACCCCCTGGAGGTCGAGGAACACCGCCTCGAGGCACCAGAAGCATCCTCCGCCGAGCGTCGCCTTATCGGTTGCCATGACAACCTCCTGTCCGGGAAAGGTCGGTGATTCTGCCACAGCGGGCCGGCGTCTTCGAATGTCGCCGGCGGCCCGCTTCCGCTTTGCCGTACGGGGCGCTGCCGCGCGCCGTGACCGTGCGGGTCTGGTCTTGACCCTCCCTGCGTGGTCGCCCACTATGGCCGCGCATCGCCTCATTGCATGACGCTGTTCACGTCGAGGTCCCCCATGCCGACCCAGCCGAGCCGCGAGCTCGTCTCGTTCCCCAATCCGAGCCCGGCCCGCGACTACGTCATCCGACACGTGTGCCCGGAATACACGGCACTGTGCCCGGCCACCGGCCAGCCGGACTTCGGCGAGATCGTGGTCTCCTACGTGCCGGACCGGCTGTGCGTCGAGCTCAAGTCGCTCAAGCTCTACCTCTGGTCGTTCCGCAACGAAGGTCATTACTTCGAGCAGGTGACGAACCAGATCCTCGACGACCTCGTGAAGCAGCTCGAGCCGCGGCGCATGACGGTGGTGGGACGATTCAACGTTCGCGGGGGCATCACCACCACCGTGGTGGCACGACATCCTCGGCCCGAATACGGCCCGCAGCCGGGGTTGGTTTCGGGGCGGTCGTCGGAACTCTGAAAAGGCTGGCAACGAAGACCGCCGGAACCCGTAAGGAGAGCTGGAAGGAGATTCCGAGCGGCGGGCGCGGACCGGGAGGCCCCAGGCTCAGGTGATGGATCCCAACCTGATTCTCACGACGACGAATCTCGGGCTGGGCGGGCTGGTCTGCCTGCTCGGCCTCGTGATTCTGCGCGAGAACCCGGGCCAGCGCCTCAACCTGCTGGTCGCGACCATGCTGTTCCTGGGCGGGTTCGGCGCCGTGCTCGCCGGCCTCACCTTTGCGAGCCGCCCGACCGCCAGCACGACGTCCACTCCCGACCTGCTCCAGAGCATGTCCTACGTCTGGGAGTTCTACTTCCCGACGATGTTCCTGTTCGCGAGCACGTTCCCCGAGGAGCGCGCCTTCACGCGCATCCCGAAGCTGCTCGGGGGCCGGATCTGGACCCCGGGCTTCGCCATGCTCGTCTACGCGCCCCACGCCTTCCACTTCCTGCTCATGCTCGTGATCACGGCGTGGCGGCCGAGCATCTCGATCCCCGACTCCGGTGTGCTCCAGTACCTGGCGCCGGTGGTGCAGTTCGTCAGCGTGGTGGCCGGGCTCTTCCTGCTCGTGCACCAGGCGCTGTTCTCGCTCGTGAACCTCGGCTTCGGGCTCGGCAGCATGACGCTGCTCTTCGACAGCTACCGGCGCACCCCGGTGCTGCGGCTCCGCCAGCAGCTCGGCGTGATCACCGCCGGCCTGAGCGCGAGCCTCGTCTGCTACAGCTTCGCCACGCTGGTCCCGCGGCTCTTCAATCTCACCGTGCCGCCCGGGCTCCAGGCCGGCCTCACGATTGCGGCACTCACGCTCGGCCCGGGGTCGATCGCCTACGCGGTCGTGCGCTACAAGTTCCTCGACGCCAAGCTGCTCGCGCGCCGCGGCATCCTCTACGCGCTCGCCTCCGGGCTGCTGGTCGCCGTGTACCTGCTCATCGTGGGGCGGATCAACCGCTTCCTCGGCACCATGCCGGGCCTCGACCAGCGCGTCTTCGAGCCGGTCTTCCTGATCGTGGCCCTGGCGCTCTTCCAGCCCGCGATCGCCCAGCTCGAGGTGCTGCTCGACAAGATGTTCCTGCGCGACCCGTCGGACTACCGGAACGTCGTGCGCCAGCTCGGCCGCGAGCTGCAGACGACGATCGAGCTCGAGACCCTGCTGTCGCGCACCATCAGCACGGTGTCGGACGCCCTGCTGCTCCGGCGCGCGCACGTCGTCGCCATGACCCCCCACGGCCCGCTCGTCCGCTGCGGCGCGGGCGAGCCGCCCACGCTGCCCCAGGCGGAGGCGCTCGGGCGCATGCTGCCCCGGGTGTCGTCGTCCCAGACCAGCTACCGGCTGGCCGATCGCGTGGAGGGTCTGACATTCGAAGAGCAACAGCTCCTCGTCGAGGACATGAAGCTCACGCTGCTCGTGCCGCTCCGCTGGCGCGGCGACCTGGTCGGAGCGCTGCTGCTGGGATCCAAGGTGATCGGCAGCTACACGCCGGAGGACGTCCAGCTCATGACGGCACTGGCGGAGCAGGTGTCGGTCTCGCTCCAGAACGCGCTCCTCCTCCAGGATCGCGTCGCCGTGGCGCGCTTCGAGGAGGAGCTGAACCTCGCGCGGCAGATCCAGCGCTCGCTGCTGCTCTCCGAGTTCCCGGCGATTCCGAACGCGGACGTGCACGCCGTCTACATCCCTTCGAAGCACGTGGGCGGTGACTTCTACGACGTGGTGCCGGCCGGGGACGGCAGCTACTTCTTCGCGATCGCCGACGTGTCGGGCAAGGGCGTGCCGGCCGCGCTGCTGTCCTCCATGCTCCAGGCGTCGCTCCGCACCCAGGCGCCGGCCGCCGACTCGCTGCCGGCGATGCTGCGCGCGATCAACCGGCTGCTCTATCGCAGCTCGGTGATGAAGCAGTTCGCGACCTTCTTCCTCGCCCGCCTGGACGCCAGAACCCTCGAGCTCCGGTTCTCGAACGCCGGGCACAACTGGCCGGTCGTGGTGCGGCCAGGCGGCCATCAGGTCACCCTGGAGAAGGGGGGCACGGTGCTCGGCATCCTCGAAGACATCGATTTCGAGGAGTCCCAGGTCCAGCTCGCTGCGGGGGACGTCGTGGTGCTCTACACCGACGGGGTGAGCGAGGCGGTGAACGACGCGGGCGAGATGTTCACCGACGCCCGGCTCCGCGATTTCGTGTCTTCGCTGCCGCGGAGCCTGACCGCGCGCGAGGTGGCGACGCGCATTCTCGGCGCTCTCGAGTCGTTCCTCGGCGACGCCGAGCCGCAGGACGACGTCACGCTGCTCGTGCTGCGGGTGCTGCAGCCGGCCCCGAGCCCGGCGGAGGAGGACACGCCGGTCGAGGCGGTGACGGCGGTCTGAGGCCCTGAGGGGTGGCTACCGCGCCGCGGCGGCGGCCGGTCCGTCGTAGGCCAGCCGGTACATCTCGCCGTCCAGCGACAGCAGGTACATCTCGCCGTGGCCGTCCGTTCCGAAGGACGTGCTCGCGCGGTGGCCGGCGAGCTTCCACTGCCGGTGCTGGGTCACCCGGCCGTTCGCGAACTTGAAACTGCGGATCCAGCCGTGGCAGTGGTCGGAATAGAAGTAGTGACCGTCGAGCTCACGCATGGCCTTCCCGTGGTACACCATGCCGCCGATGATCGTGCAGCCTTCCTTGTGGGTGTATTCGACGACCGGCATCGTGATGCCCCACGGATTGCACCAACGGCCGCGGAAGCAGTCGTGCGCTTCGAAGATGCTCCATCCGAAGTTGAGGCCCCGGGTGCCCGCCGGGATCACGTTGACCTCCTCGAACGACCACTCGCCGTCGTCGGCGAGGAACAGCTTCCCGGAGGGCTCGTCGAACGCGAAGCGCCAGGGATTGCGGAGACCGTAGGCCCAGATCTCTCCGCGCTTACCGACCTTGCCCGCGAACGGATTGTCGGGAGGGATCGCGTAAGGGTGCTTCGAGTCCACGTCGAGGCGCAGGATCTTCCCGAGCAGCACGTTCAGGTTCTGCCCGTTGCGGTGGGGATCGCCGCCCAGCCCGCCGTCGCCGAGCCCGAGGTAGAGCATGCCGTCGGGGCCGAACACGATGAGTCCGCCGTTGTGGTTGGGATACGGCTGTTTGGCGGTGATCACCAGCTCGCCGGAGGTCGAATCGGCGAGGTCGGGGTCGCGGCTCACGCGGTAGCGCTCGATGCGGCTGTCGCCGGCGGTGTCGGTGAACGAGACGAAGAACTCGCCGTTCTGCGCGTAGCGCGGGTGGAAGGCGATGCTCAGCAGCCCCCGCTCGTAGCCGTGGCTGACGTGGCGCGAGAGGTCGAGGAACGGACGATCGAGCACCTTGCCGTCGCGCAGGATGCGCACGCGACCGAGCTGTTCGACGATGAACAGCCGGTCGTCTCCGGGCGGCGCCGTGCAGTGGACCGGGTTGCGGAGGCCGGAGGCGACCAGCTCGAGCCGGAGGCCGCTTTCGAGGGGAACCGAGAGCGCGAACGCCGGGCCGACTGAAAGGAGAACCGCGGAGACGGCGAGCAGCGCTCGAATCGCGCGGCGGGCGCCCGGCTTGAGAGCACGCATTCGTCGATCCCTCGAAGGGTTCAGGGTTCCGTCCCGGCCTTAGGCGGCTGGGAGCGCATCATCGAGTCGAGCTGTGCGGTGGTCGCGACGCCGAGCCGGCCGTCGGGAAGGTAGACAGCATACAGGATGGCATCGTCCAGTCGCCGGAACTCCCGCACGAAAATCGCTTCGCGCACGCGCGGCACCAGCACGCGCACCCCGAGCCCGTCGAGCACCGATTGCCGCACGTTCTGCTCCCAGTAGGTCTCGCGCGCGGGATCGGCATCGGGCCGCCGCTCGCGCTCGAGCGCTTGGGATGCCGGCGACCAGAAGCGCAGCCGCGCACCCTCGGGCAGCCGGGCCGCCTCGAGGTCGCGGAACACCCGCTCGGCGATCAGCGCGCGATCCACGAGGGCGTCGGCCCGCAGCCCTTCGATGAACGGATAGGTCTCGATCTTCCGCACCACCAGCGCCCCGTTGACGACCAGCAGCGCAGCGACCACGCCGGCCCACGTCCAGGCCCGAACCGATGAGGATTCCGCTGCGGGGGCCGCGGCCTTCACCTGCCGGGTGCTGATGAGGTGGCCTGCGTTGTCCCACAGGGCGGCCGCGGCGAGCGCGATCCCGGCGAGCGGGGCGTAGAGGTAATAGTGGTAGGTGTGGTTCGCGAGCGGCAGCACGGGGAGGAGGAACGCCGCGGCGCCGAGCAGGGCGATCGCGTAGCCGCGGTCACGCAGCGGTTTCAGGAACGCGAGCGCGATCAGGACCACGAGCACCGCGCCGCCCGCGAGAAAGTGCGCCGGGTCCACGCGGTCCGAGAAGCTCGTCATGGTCAGGATGCAGGCGTCGACCAGCCAGTTCGCGTAGGTGAGGAGATTAGGGATCAGCGCGCCGGCGCTGGCCGCATACGCGAGATTGTCCCCGCGCCGGACCCCGAACACATCCTGCGCCGCGAGCGCGGCGAAGTGGGCGATCGAGATCGCGAGGAGTGCCACGGGCAGCGCCCCGATCAGGCGCTTCGTGCGCTGGCGGTGCTCGGCGAAGGCGACGAGCGGCAGCAGGATCGTGGTCTCCTTGGAGACCAGCGACAGCGCGAAGCAGGGCAGCGCGAGCCACCGCACCGGGCCCGGAGCCGCGGCCAGGACGAGAGTGGCCACGGCGAACAACGCCATCAGGATCTCGCCGATCGAGCTGATGGAGTAGAGGTCCCCGTAGCTCGCCGGGTGGACCGCGAAAGCCATCGCACCCAGGAACGCCGCGGCCGGAGCGACGTAGCCGCGCGCCCAGCGATAAACCAGCCACGAGGTCAGCGCGTGCGCCACCAGCCCGGCGATCCGGTACGGCACCGGGTTCAGTCCGGCGACGAGGGCCATGAGGTCGAAGTAGGCCTGGCCCGAGAGCCAGCGCCACACGCCGTCGAGGCGCGGCATGAGCCCGCGCGCGCGCGCGAGCCCGGCGAAATCGTCCTGCGCGAAGAAGTAGGTGAGCGCGCCGTGATAGACGATCGCGACCGCGGCTGCCAGCAGCAGCGCGGTGATCCACGAGGCGCGGAGCCGCTCGAGCCGGGTCAGAACTGCTGCTGCTCCGTCGAATCCTTGAGCGCGGCGGTCGAGGTCTCGCCGCCGCTCACCACCTTGGCGATCTCGTCGAAGTAACCGGTGCCGACGAAGCTCTGGTGCTTGATCGCGGCGTAGGCGTTCGACTTCTGGAGCGCGAACTCGTGATCCTGGAGCTTCGCGTAGGCCGCCATGCCCTCGTCGCGGTAGCCGAGCGCCAGCTCGAACATGCTGGTGTTGAGCGCATGGAAGCCGGCGAGCGTCACGAACTGGAAGGCGTAGCCGAGTGCCCCCAGCTCCTTCTGGAACGTCTGCAGCGCCTCGCGATCGAGGTGCTTGGACCAGTTGAAGGACGGCGAGCAGTTGTAGGCGAGCAGCTTGCCCGGGAACTCCGCGCGGATTGCCTGCGCGAACTTGCGCGCTTCCGCCAGGTCGGGGGTCGATGTCTCGCACCAGATCACATCCGCGTGCGGAGCGAAGGCGAGACCGCGGGCGACCGCGGCATCGATCCCGCCGCGCAGCACGAAAAAGCCTTCGCCCGTGCGCTGCCCGGCGAGGAAGGGACGGTCGCGCGGATCGATGTCGCTCGTGATCAGCGTCGCGCTGTGGGCGTCGGTGCGCGCCACCAGCACGGTCGGCACGTCGAGCAGGTCGGCGGCGAGCCGCGCGGCCTGGAGCTTCTGCGTGAACTCGCGCGTCGGTACCAGCACCTTGCCGCCCATGTGGCCGCACTTCTTGGCGGAGGCGAGCTGGTCCTCGAAGTGAACGCCGGCGGCGCCGGCGTCGATCATGGCCTTCATCAGCTCGAAGGCGTTGAGGTCGCCGCCGAATCCGGCTTCGGCGTCCGCGACGATCGGCATCATCCAGTCGCGGGTGGCGCCGTTGCCCGGTCCTTCGAGATGCGCGATCTGGTCCGCGCGCATGAGCGCGTTGTTGATCCGCCGCACCAGCCCCGGGACGCTGTCCGACGGGTAGAGGCTCTGATCGGGATACATCTGGCCCGCGTGGTTGGCGTCCGCCGCGACCTGCCAGCCACTGCAGTAGATGCCGGTGAGACCCGCCGCCACCTGCTGCACCGCCTGGTTGCCGGTGAGCGCCCCCAGCGCACGGACCGGCGGGTTCTGGGTCATCGATCGCCACAGCTTCTCGGCGCCCTGCCGCGCGAGTGAGTGCTCGACCTGGACCGTCCCTCTCAGCCGGGCGACATCCTCCGGGGTGTGGTGGCGCAGGACTCCCTTCCACCGCGCGTCGGTGGACCAGGAGCGCCGGAGGTCATCGACCGGTCGCAGAGGCGACATGGACAGCCTTCCTTTCTCGTGCGTCCTCAGGCACCCGCCCAAGGACGTATGAACGTCAGACCGGGTCGAACCGGCCCTGGGTGATCATATCCTCGCTCGCGCGCCTCGCGGCACGCAGCGTCTCCTCTTTGCCGACGTCCTTGCCGCGCGGCAGCTCGCTGACGAGCCGAGTGAGCTCCTCGTCGTAGAGTCGCGTGATCAGCTCGGGCGTGTGGGGGATCGGGGCGCCGCTCGCATCGGCGATGGTGACCCGGTCCCGGTGTTTCACGCGCTGGGCGACCATGAGCCGGTAGATGCGGTCGGTGGCGAGGTCCTCCATGTAGCCGTCGAGCAGGCTCGCGCCCCGTCCGTTGAGCACGCCGTTCCGGTAGCGGATCGTGGTGCGCACCGCGGCCCGGGTGCCGTCCACGCTGCGCTTCCCGACGCCGCTCGGCAGCGGGCGCAGATCCGGATAACGGGCCACGTCGGGCGGCCGGCGGTCGATCTGATTCGGCACCGGGAACTGGGCGACCGCGATCGCGTTCTGGTCGGGATGCCCGGTCCACGCACCGTCCATGAAGCAGCGGGCCTCGTTCTTCTTGTCCTGCTCGAGCACCGCGAGCGCCCGTGCGTTGAGCTCGGCGTCCTCGCGGCTCGGATAGAGCGCCGTCATGCCGCCGATCGCGAGCGCCCCGCGCCGGTGGCAGATGTCGGCCATCAGGAAGCGCAGGTTCTGGAAGAACGGGACGTCGTGGGGAATCGTGTTGCGGTCGGGCAGCACCCACTCGGGATGGGCGAGCGTGAAGTGGATCAGGCTCGCCATGTAGTCCCAGCGTCCGAGATTGAGCCCCAGGATGTGGTCGCGCAGCGGGTGGAGGAACTCCTCCATCTGGTAGGCGAGCGGGTGCGACTCGACGAGCGCCATGCAGCGGATCCACTTCGCCGGCCAGCCGAGCGAGCGCTCCACGGCCTCGAATGCGGCGGCCCACCAGCGGGCCTCCTCGGCCGACTCCGACTTGGGAATGTAGATGCAGAGCGGGTGCCTGAGCCGGGAGGGGTCCACCGCATGGGCGATCGACGCGAGGTCGAAGAGCGAAGCCGGGGTCACCGCGCCGTTCATCACGCCGGCCTGGCCGAGATGGAGCCCGCGCACGCGATTCCAGATCACGGTCGCCGAGGGCTCGATCCCCACGGTGCGGCCGCGCTTCTTGTCCTCGTAGGTTAGCTCGCCGTGGAGCGCCGCGCGGATGTTGGCGATCCCGCGCTCGAGGTTGGGCCAGGTGTTCGCCATCGAGTCCTCGAGGTCGAGCATGACCCCGGGGGCTCCCGAGTTGAGCATCTTGACCACCAGGTCGCCGTCATCCGCCGGGCCGGTCATCTGGTTGCGCTGGTCGGCCGCCCACGACGGGACCTGGATCCTCCACTCGGACTGGGTGGCCTCGGAGGGGGGCAGGTGATCCGGCAGCCGGCCGGCATGGGCCGCCTCGAGCGCGGTACGGCGCGCCGACACCAGGCGCTCGCGCCAGGGCGCCAGCTCGCGGTGCAGGGGCTCGTAGAACGCCAGGAAGCCCGATGAAAGGTCGCGGGCGGGGTTGAAACCCTGGGGCGGGGCATTGATCCGGCTGTCGATCACCGTCATCGGGCGTCCTCGGGGGACCGGGAGGGAGCGGAGTGTCCGCACGATCGATTATCGGCGAAGGATAGGCGCGGGCTTAGGCCGCGGGCAAAAGGGCACGAAAAACGGCGCCCGATCCATGGGCGCCGTTCGTCGCACACGCAAGACGGGCTAGATCGGCTCTCCCACGATGATCAGGTGCCGGCGCGGGCTCGCTGCCGGGACCGCCTTCGCCCGAGCCGCCTTCGGGCAGCGCGCGAGCTCGCACTGGGATTCCGGAGCCGTCGTCCCGATCAGGGAATACATGTCGGACAGACGTGTGACCCCGCTCACGATGAGCGAGGTCGCAGCGAGCTCGATCTCGGAGCGAAGGGCCGAGGGAACTGTCTGTCCGAGAACACGGGTCATGGTCTGGAACGCGGGATTCTTTCCGGCGAGCCGGCGGGCCTGCGGCGCGGCGGCCACCAGCGTCCCGGCCTCGAGGGCGAGGAGGGTGATGGCGGCAACGGCCAGCGCGATGGATCTGCTGCGATTCATGATGCCTCCCTCGTATGCGGTCCCGGTTCCGTTTCACGGGTTTTCGGGGATGGTCTCTTCGCTGGATCCGACATGACGATCCCGCCGGAGGTTGGAAGCCGCAAGGCAAACCTGTTCGAGATGCACACAATTGGCAGGGGTTGAACATCGCCCTGGGCGTCGCTCGCGCTGGTGCCACGAATGCCCCCGCTCGTTCCCGTGGTGCGATGCGCTCATTCCGGCCTGGCCGCGGGCACGGACCATGCGGTAGGTTCCCCGCCATGCCCGTGACCGCCGTACACATCCCGCGCCCCGGCGCCGACGAACACTTGGCGTACTTCTCCAAGTACATCGTCCTCGTTCCCGGCGACGACGCGTTCGCGGTGCTCCAGTCGGAGATCGCGCGCACGACGGGCATGCTCGAGGGCTTGAGCGAGGCGCAGGCCTCGTTCCGCTATGAGCCCGGCAAGTGGAGCGTGAAGCAGGTGGTCGGTCACCTGTCGGATGGCGAGCGCGTGTTCGCGTATCGCGCGCTGTCGGTGGCCCGCGGGGACCAGACGTCGCTGCCGAGCTTCGACGAGAACGAATACGTCGCTGGCGGCGGGTTCGATCAGCGCTCGATTCAGGACGTGGTGGCCGAGTGGCGCGCGGTTCGCGCCGCCTCGATCGCGCTCTTCGGATCGCTGACGCCCGAGACCCTCGCCCGGCGCGGCACCGCGAACAACGCGCCGATCACCCCGCGCGCACTCGCCTGGATCGCGGCCGGACACGAGCTGCACCACGCGTCTCTTCTGCGCGAGCGCTATCGCCTCGGTGGTTGATCGCCCGCGTTCCCGGCGGGCCGCACTTCTCATCCTGTCGCTCGCGCTCCTGCCCGGCGTGCTCTTCGGCGCCGATCCCCCGCCGATGCCCGAGCTGCCGCCGATGAGCACGTACCAGTTCGGTCTGCTCCGCAAGGGTGCGAAGTGGACCCCGGGACGCAACCCCGCCACCGACAGCCTGCAGGGCGGGCACATGAAGAACATCCAGCGCATGTACGAAATGGGACTGCTGGTCGCGGCCGGGCCGTTCCTCGACGGCGGCGACCTGCGTGGCATCTACGTGTTCCGCGCCGATTCGGTGGAGAGGATCCGGGCCGCGAGCCGGATGGATCCCGCCATTCAGGCCGGCCGCCTGGCCATCGACCTCACCGCGTGGCTCGCGCCCTCCGGCATCGGCCGGCTGTACCGGGAGCGCTCGGCCGGGCCCGGCTTTCGCGACAGCATGATCACCTACCGGCTCGGTCTCCTGAAGAAGGGCCCGAAATGGACGGACGAGATGAGCGAGGGCACACAAGCGCTCCAGATCGAGCACGTGAACAGCATCCTCGACCGCATCCGGAGCGGCGACTATGCGACGGCCGGGCCGTTGCTCGAGGACGGGCCGTACCTCGGCGTGGTCGTCATCCGCGGCGACTCCGCGCACGCCGCATCACTCGCGGGCACCGATCCCGCGGTCCGGGCCGGCCGCCTGGTCGCCGAGCTGCATCCCTGGATGACCGCCTGGGGCACGTTCCCGGGGGACACGCTTTAAGGCATTCGCGATCGTGCGGGCGTTCATCTGATAAACTGACGCCCGCATGTTCCCTCGCGCGGGCTTCGCCCTCCTTCTGCTGCTGGCCGCCGCTCCCGTCTCCGCGCAGGACCCGCCACGGCCCGCGATCGAGCCGGCTCTGGCGCGACTCGCCGATCGCGCCCCCGGACAACCGGTCGTGGCCTGGATCTATTTCACCGACCGCGCGGGAGCCGAGCGGGAACTCTCCTCGTTCAAGGCGCGCGCCGCCCTGAGCCTGCGGGCGCTCGAACGCCGCGCCCGCCGCGGCGAGCTTCGGGAGCCGACCGCCTCTGACCTGCCCGTTCATGCGCCCTACGTGCGCGCTCTCACCGCGCGCGGCGCGCGGATCCGCGGGGTCAGCCGCTGGCTCAACGCTGCGAGCATCGAGGCTCCGGCCGGGCTCGTCGCCGAGCTCGCCCGTTTGCCGTTCGTCGCCCATGCCGAACGGCTGGCGCGGGCGCGCCGGATCGAAGGGCCGGAGCCGGTGGGGGATGCGGGGCCTAAGCCGGAATGGGCGCCGCCGGCGGAGCAGAAGCTCTCCTCGTCTTCGCTGAACGCGGTGCCGGGCGACCTCGCCTACTACGGCAATTCGTTCCGCCAGCTCTCGATGATGCAGGTCCCGCAGCTCCACGCGCTGGGGCTGAGCGGCGCCGGCGTCCTCGTGTGCATGATCGACGCCGGATTCCGGACCACGCACCAAGCCTTCCAGAGCCTCGACATCGTCGCGACCCGCGACTTCCAGCACAACGATTCCAACGTGGGCGAGCAGGCGGGCCAGGACTCGATCGGCCAGGCCAATCACGGCACGTGGACGCTCGGGTGCGTCGCGGGGTCGCTGCCCGGCACCTACACCGGTGCCGCGTTCGGAGCGAGCGTCGCCCTGGCCAAGACCGAGTGGGTCCCGACCGAGCATCCGATCGAGATGGACTGGTGGCAGTTCGCCGCCGAATGGGCCGACAGCCTCGGGGCCGACGTCATCTCGTCCAGCCTCGGCTACTTCGGCTTCGATCCGCCCGACACCGACCTCTACGTGCCGGCCGACCTGGACGGCCGCACCACCGTCGTGGCGCGCGCGGCCCTCGAGGCGGCGCGGCGCGGCATCGTCGTGGTGTCGTCGGCCGGGAACGGCGGACTGACGGGTCTCGGCTCGCCGGCGGATGCCGATTCGATCATCAGCGTGGGCGCCGTGGACTCGGTCAATGCGCTCGCCTCGTTCTCCTCGCGCGGTCCGACCGCCGACGGCCGCATCAAGCCCGACGTCGTCGCCATGGGGCGTTCGGTGTACCTCGTGCACGAAACCAACAGCACGGCCTACCGGCGCGCGAGCGGCACCTCGTTCTCGTGTCCCCTCACCGCTGGCGTGGTGGCGCTGCTGCTCGAGGCGCATCCCTGGTGGCGGCCCTACGAGATGATCGAGGCGTTGCACGGGACGTCGCTCAACGCGGCGACGCCCAACAACGACATCGGCTGGGGACTCGTGCAGGGGCTCGCGGCGCGGGACTGGATTCCGAGCACGCTCGACGTTCCGGCAGCCACCTCGCGGATCGAGATGGTGGCCGGGCCCAACCCGCTCCGGTCCGGCTCCGATCTCGTGGTCCGCTTCGCGGGCGGTCCCGCCACGAGCGGGGCGCTCGATCTCTTCGATCTCGGCGGGCGGCGCGTGGCGCGTCTCTTCGAAGGTGCCGCGGCCGGTCCACAGATCGTGCGCTGGAGCAGCGAACGCCCGTTGCCCTCGGGCGTCTACTGGCTGAGGCTCGCGCTGCGCGAGGGCGGGCGCGAGGCGTCGCGTTCGATCAAGGTCGTGGTGGCGAGGTAACCCGCCCGCGCGATGCCGTCTCATCGCGACAACGCCCGACCCAACGCGCGCCGCGGCGCGGCCGCGCGATCGTTCGCACCCGCACCGCTGCCAATTTCCGCGCCGCGCGGTCTCCGCATCCCGTTGCTCGCCGTGGTGCTCGCATGGGGGATCGTGTTCTTCCCCCAGCTCCTCCTCGGGCAGCGCTTCGTTCTGGGTGACGCCTCCGCGTTCCTGCCGTTCGCGGACTACTCGCGTGCCCGCTGGGCCGAGACGCACGAGCGCACCTACTGGAACCCTTACGTCCTGATGGGGGTCGAGTCGGTCGCGAGCCTCGCCGATTCGCGGCCGCAGTACCTGCCGGACCTCTTGCTCGACGTCGCCGACCGCGCCGCGCGGCCCGCGTTCTCGCCGCAGCTCTGGCTGCTGCTCGCGCACCTCGGCGGCGCGCTGTCGCTCCTGCTGCTCGCCACCCGGATGATGGGGGCTTCCGCCTGGAGTGCCGCGGCAGTGGCGATCGGATGGCTGCTTGCGGTGCCGAGCCTGCTGCCCTTCGTCTACGGCCACGACGCCCAGTTCGTCTCGGACGCGCTGCTCCCGATCACGATCCTCGGGACCCACGTGGTGATGACGTCGGCTTCGCGTGGCGGGCTGCTCGCGGGCGTGGTGGCCCTGGCACTCCCGCTGGGAGTGCAGGCGATCCACGGGCACCCGCAGATCGTCGTCTATTCCGGTGTGCTGGCACTCACGTTCGCGGTCTATCTCGCGTGGAGGCGTTCCGCGTGGAGCCGGCTCGGAGTCTGGGTCGCCGCGGCCGGACTGGGTGCGGCGATCGGCGCCGCCGGATGGTGGCCGGCACTGCTCTACAGCGCCGATTCGTTCCGCGGCATGGGGGAGCGCGGGCTGTCGCTCGCCGAGGTCGACAAGTTCAGCTTCGCGGCCCGGGATCTCGTCTCGCTGGTCTGGCCGCGCGCCGTGGGCTATGGCGGTCCCACGTACTGGGGCGGAATGGACGGCACCGATTACTCGCCCTATCTCGGCGTGGTCCTCGTCGCCTTTGCCCTGCGGGGCGCGATGACGCGCGTGCCGGGAGCCCGCATGCTCGCGGTGGTCTCCGTGCTCGCGGTCCTGCATGCGCTGGGCTCAACCCTCGGTCCGCTGTACGGCGCCATCCACCAGATCCCGCTGTGGAACAAGTTCCGTGTTCCCTTCTACACGCTGATCGTGGCATCGCTCGCCTTGTCGCTGCTGGCGGCACGCGGATGGGACGCCTTCGCTGCGGAAACCCCGAAGCCGACCGCCCGTCGCGCGTGGATCTTCGTGCTTGCCGCGATCGCAGTGCTCGGCGCGGCGCTCGCATGGAGCCCGCTCCGGGAGGTGTACGCGGGAATCGCCCGGGCCGCGCGCGCCGGCCTGGACGTGCCGCATGCGGGTGAAGCCGCGGCCGCGGCCGGTCGTGACCTGATCCTGCGTGCCGCGCTCCTCGGCGCCGCGTTCCTCGTGATCCGCACGCCGCGCTTCGCGGCGTTCCGCGGACCTGCATTCGCCGTGCTGCTCGCGATCGATCTCGGCACCGTCACGGTGCCGGCGCTCGTGCACTCGAGCGGCCCCGTCGCCGAGGTCGCCCCGCCCGCGCCGACCGCCCTCGCGCGCACGGTGCGGGAGCACCCGCGCTTTCGCGCCTACGTCGGCAACCCGGCTCCGATCCGGGAGCCATCACTCGGGATCGGGCAGTTCCTGGAGGCCTACAGCAACTTCTGGATCACCTGGCGCGCGCGCTGTCTCACCGGCAATCACGGCGCCGCACCGGGCGCCTGGCGGCCGGCGGTGCGCTACGAGATGACCCGCCAGGCCTCGGTGCTGAGAGCATGGGGGGTGGGCTTCTTCGATCTGCCGCGTGAAACGCCCGGGGGCGCGGCGCTCACGCCGGTGGCGGAGGACGATCATTCGCGCGTGTACGCGCTGGCCGCCGCCCCCGGCCGTGCGTACACCGCGGCCCACGTGGTGCGCCTCGACGATCTCGACCAGGTCGGCCGCGCGATGATGACCGACGAGTTCCAGCCGGCGGTGGTCGCGGTCACCACCGAACCTGGCCTCGAGGGCGACTATCCCGGGTCGCCGGGCTGCACGATCGAGTGGAAGCGCGACGAGCCCGAGCACCTCGTGCTCGAGACCGCGGGCACCGAGCGCGCGTTCCTGGTGGTGGCCGACGCGCACGGGGCCGGCTGGACGGCGACCGTGGACGGGACCTCGGCCGCCATCGCGCGCGTGAACCTGCTCGCCCGCGGCGTCGCTCTGCCCGCGGGGAGGCACGTGGTCGAGATGCGCTACCGGACTCCGGGGATGGGAACCGGGGTGACCTCAACGCGAATCGCGCTGGCGATCGCGGTGCTGCTTGCGATCACCAGCGCGATCTTCGCGGTCCGGGAGCGTTCCTACCAGATCTGACCCTGCTGGCTGCCCTCGCGCACCAGAGTGTCGCCCGACTTGCAGCCAAACGCCTGGCGGAACTCCACCATGTTCGACACCGGCCCGTTGACGCGCCACACCGCAGGCGAGTGCGGATCGGTGAGAATCATCTGGCGGAGCGACTCGGGGCGCACCTTGCGACGCCACGCCTGGGCGTAGCCCATGAAGAAGCGCTGCTCGCCGGTCCAGCCGTCGATCACCGGAGCGGGCTTGCCGCCCAGCGACCGCCGGTAGGCGTGGTAGGCCATGGTGAGGCCGCCGATGTCGGCGATGTTCTCGCCGAGCGTGAGCTTGCCGTTCACGTGCAGGGTGTCGACTCCGAGGTAGGAGTTGTACTGCTCGACCACGCGCTGCGCCATTTCGTCGAAGTTCTTGCCGTCGTCCTTCGTCCACCAGTCCTCGAGGTTGCCCACGGCGTCGTACTTCCGGCCCTCGTCGTCGAAGCCGTGCGTGATCTCGTGGCCGATCACCATGCCGATCGCGCCGTAGTTCACGGCGTCATCGACGCGCGGGTCGAACTGCGGCGGCTGGAGGATGCCGGCCGGAAACACGATCTCGTTGAACTGCGGGTTGTAGTAGGCGTTCACCGTCGGCGGGCTCATGCCCCACTCCGTGCGGTCCGGCGCCTTGCCGATCATCGACATCTGGCGCTTGGCTTCGAACTGCTGGGCGGCCAGCAGGTTCATCATGGCCGGCTGCTTGGCATCGATCGCGAGCGGGGCGTAATCGCGCCAGGTATCCGGGTAGCCGATCTTCTCCATGATCGCGTCGAGCTTCTTCTTCGCCTGGGCCTTGGTGGTCGCGGTCATCCACGTCCGGCTCTCGATCCGCTCGGCGAAGGAGGCCCGCAGGTTGGCCACCAGCTCGAGCATCCGCTTCTTGGAGGACGGCGGGAACTCGGTGGCGACGTAGGCCTTGCCGAGCGCCTCGCCCATGGCGTTGTCCACCGCCTGGGTCGCGCGCTTCCAGCGCGGCAACGGCTCCTTCTGGCCGGTGAACTTCGACTGCAGGGCGAATGCGATGTCGAAGGCATCCTTGCCGATCCAGCCGGCGTTCCGGCGGAGCAGATTCCAGCGGAAGTACTGCCGCCAGGTCTCGATCGGCGTTGCCTTCATCTGCGTGCTGAACTGGCGCATGAAGGACGGCATCGAGACGTCGACCTCGGCCTCCGGCTTCGCCACCGCCGGCAGGCCGATGTTGGCGAAGAACGCCGTCCAGTCGATCTCCGGGGCGATCAGGCCGAGCTGTTTCACGGTGATCTTGTTGTAGAGGAGGTGCGGGTCGCGCATCGCGACGCGGGTCATCGAGGATTCGGCGAGCGCGGTCTCGAGCTTCATCACCGCCGCGGCGTCGATCTTGGCCTGGGCCGCCGGAGTTCCCGCGAGCACCAGCATCTTCTCGATGCCCTCCAGGTAGGCCGTGCGCTGCTCGACCGACTTGGGATCGTCGCGGAAGTAGTAATCGCGATCCGGGAGACCGAGCCCGCTCTGCCAGAGCTGGGCGATCGTCATCTTGCTGTTCTTGGGATCGGGCTCCGGCATGAGGCGGAACGGCGCGGTCGCTCCGGTGAACCATCCGCCGCCGTGGAGCGTGTAGCGCTCACAGGTGCGCTGGAGATCGCGCGGCGTCTTGATGCCGTCGATGTACGTGAGCTCGGACTGGACGGCCTTCAGGCCCTCGCGATCGGCGCGCACCGAATCCATCAGCACGGAGTAGAGGACGCCGAGCTTGCGCAGCGTCGGATCCTTCTCGACCTCGGCGCCGGTCGCCGAGCGTTCGAGCACCTGGTAGAGCACCGCCTGGTTGCGGTCCGCCATCTCGCGTCCCGCCCCGATCGTGTTGTAGGAAGGCGGCAGCTCGGCGGCGTCGAACCACGTGCCGTTCGCGTAGCGGAAGAAGTCCTTGCACGGCGCGCAGGTGGTGTCCATGTAGGCGCGGTTGATCCCACTTTGCGACTGGGCCGATGCGAGCACCGGCAGGAGGAGAGTCGACGCGAGCGCGCCGAGGATGATGGCGTTACGAGGAAGCATGAGCGCCTCATGGGAAGGGGGACGGGGGTCAGGAGACAGGGGCACACTAGTGCCAGCTCCGCTCGAAGGACGAGATCGGGGCGACGAAAGCGGCACGCTGGGCGACGAGCGCCCGTGTGCTAGTGAATAACGGCCACGCGCCGGGAGGCCAGCTCCCCGCCGGATTCGACCCAGACGAAGTAGAGGCCGGGGGAGCGCGTCGTCGCCGATGCCCAGAGGGCGTGGTGACGTCCCGGCTCCGCGACCCCGTCGAAGAGCACGGCCACGCGCCGGCCCTGGACGTCCATCACCCAGACCCGGGCCCGTCCTCCGTGCGGGATCGAATAGTCGACGACCAGGTCTCCCGCCACCGGGTTGGGAGCCGCGGACGCGATCGCGAGGCGGTCCACGTCGCCTGCCGGATCGACCGCGGTGACGTCACCCAGGATGGTGAAGTCCGAGTTCGAGACGTCGTAGAAGATGTTGCCGACCGCGGAGACTCGGATGCGGCACGCGGTCCGGGTGGTCCCGGTGGAGAAGAGCACGTTCTGGGCGCCGTCGTTCGGCGTGTTCATCGCGAGCGGGATCCAGCTCGCGCCACCGTCGGTCGACAGCATCACGTGGGCGCTGGCCGCGACGCTCCCGCCGCCGACGGCCCACGTCACGCCGAAGCTGGCGCCCGACGGCAGCGATTCGCCGCCGTTCGGGAATGTGACGGCGAACGGGGCTCCGACGATGGCGATGTGTGTCGAGTCCCACGCCACGCCCCCGCCGCCCGCGTGGTTGTCGCGCGCCACCAGGCGGAAGCCCAGGGTCCGGTCAACGTTCGGGAGCTTCTCCAGCGGATCGGGCACGCCCGAAAGCACGGTCGAAAGCGCCGGGAAAAAGCGCGTCGGTGACGCGGTCGGCGGCCGCCACCGGAAGAGTGGCCCGTTCACCGGGTCGTTGGCGAGGGTGGCGTGATCCATCTCGTCCCAGGTGTAGGTGAGCGGGTCGCCGGCGTCGGGATCGCTGCCGCTCCCGGTGAGTACGAACGGCGTGCTGCGCGGGATCGTGAAGTCGGGCCCGGCCTCGACCGAAGGCGGTGTGTTCCCGGTCGGCGTCAGGTGTTCGCAGACCCCGCCCTCGGGTGCCGACGAGAGCGTGGTCGCCATCTGTTCGATGTTCCCGACGTGGAAGAACGCGTCGCCGAAGGAAGCCGGATCGCCGGGGCTCGTCATGATGGTCCAGCCGACGGTGGGCTCGTACGCGGTCGCCGGCACGCGATTGCCGGTGTCCTGCGTGTGCGTGCAGCCGAGCGTGTGACCGATCTCGTGCGCCATCACCTTGATGTCGAACAGGTTCGCGAACGGGTCCTGGCCGGTGATTGCCGACTGGCCGGTCCAGCCTTCGTAGCAGAAGAGCGGCCGGAACGAGCGCCCGGCATATCCGGGGCGGATCGAGATGCCCTGGGTCATGTCGTAGGTGCCGGCGCCGAAGATGGAGTCGGTCACGACCGGGATCCGGTTGAGGATATCGCCGGCATCGTTGGTCGCGAACGGATCGGTGGCCGGGTCGGGGAACGCCAGGAGCTGCACCACCTCGAGGTGCGTGGTCGCCTCGCGCTCGAGCACGGCGTCGATCCGGTTCATGGAGGTGGTCATCTGGGCGAGCGCCGCCGGCACGCTGCCCACGGCCTGGGTGTATTCGCCGGCGGCGACGAGGATGAACGTGAAGGTCTTGAGCTGGTCGCCGAGCGCTGCGATCTCGGGATGGCCGGGATTGGAGAACGTCGTGATCGTGTTCTCGAAATTGCAGTCGAACGGCGCGGATGGCGCGTCTCTCAGCCACGACGCGCGCACGCGGTCCGGCCGGCCCGGGATCACCGGATCGATCAACGCGGTGCCTTCGGGTGTGAAGATCATCGCCCGTATCCCGAGGACCGTGACGTCGAGTCGTGCTTCGATTCCGGGGTGATCGATCGCGGTGGCGCGATAGGTGCGGAGCTCGGGGTGCCGGCGGGCGAACTCAGCGGCGAACAACTCGCACGGGGAGGCCCGGAACGAGATCCCGCGCCCGTCGGGCAGCGGGAGATCGATGACGGCAGGGGCGGACGCCCGGTCCACGGAAGCCAGCCGCGCACCGAGCGCTGTGGCGTCGAGCCCGTAGAGACGTGAGCGCGAAGCCGCCGGGTCGGCGCCGAGATCCTTCCAGAACCCTCGAGCACCGGCAGCAGACGGGGCGAGCAGCAGGAGCGCCGCGGTAATGACGGCGAACAGGATGGGTCGACCGGGATACATGGGGGGCTCCGATCGGGGGCGTGTCTCGGCGGCGGAAAGCATAGCCCCGGGGCGCTGGCCGTCCCAACAGAATCCTGCGCCGGGCACTCCGCGCCGGGTGGAGACCAGGGATTGCACCTACAGACGGCACCGGAAGCGTCAAAACCTGGGCACCACTTCATTAAGTTCTTGAGTGGCGGCGTGGAAACGTCTGATACTTAAGCCCTTCCAACCTCGTGAATCGAGCCCGCGGCGGGGATCCGCCGGAGTATCCCGACTGATCGGGAGGTTTGTCGTGGCCCCGGATCTGCTCCTCATCCTCAGCTTCCTTGCAACCATTCCGGGGGTCGGCAATGCGCCCGGCGCCCCCACCCTTCCTCCGGTCGCCGGCGTCGTCCGGGTGCTCGCTCCCGACGGCAATGGCGGCTGGTACGTCGGCGGCGACTTCACGACGATCGGCGGCGTGCAGCGGTCGCACCTCGCCCATGTGATGAGCGATCAGTCGGTGGCGCCGTGGCACCCCGAGGTCGACGGTCCGGTCCTGTCGATTGCGATCTCCGGGAAGCGCGTGCTGATCGGCGGGGAGTTCTCCCACGTCGGAGCCCAGGAGCGCCGGCATCTCGCCGCGGTCGATACCCGCACCGGACTTGCCACCCGCTGGGATCCGGGGGTCGACGGTCCGGTCCAGGCGCTGGCGCCCGGCAAGCATCTCGTCTACATCGGTGGCGCGTTCGCGAAGGTGGCGGGGGTCGAGCGCGGCAACCTGGCCGCCGTCGACCTCGAGTCCGGCTTCGCGACCCCGTGGGATCCGAAGGCCGACGCCCCGGTGTTTGCGCTGGCCGCGGACAGCGCCACGGTGTACGCGGGCGGAAGCTTCACGCGGATCGGCGACGTGGCGCGCGGCCGCATCGCGGCGCTCGACCCGGAAACCGGGGTCGCGACCCCGTGGGACCCGGAAGCCGACGGCGCGGTGACGGCGATCGCGACCGCCACCGCCGCGATCTACGTCGGAGGCGGCTTCTCGCGGATCTCGGGGCTGCTGCGTCGCTACCTCGCCGCGCTCGACCCGGTGACCGGCGAGGCGAGGAGCTGGGACCCGGCGCCGAACGCCCCCGTGCACGCGCTGGCGCTGGCGCGGGACCGCGTCTATGCGGGCGGCACGTTCACATCGATCGGGGCCGTGGAACGGAGCGGCATCGCGGCGCTCGACCGCACGAGCGGCCTGGCCGAGGACTGGGACCCCGACCTGGACAACGCGGTGCTCGCGATTGCGGTCGACCGGCACCAGGTTTTCGCGGGCGGAGCTTTCCGCCAGGCAGGGCATCTCGGGCGGAGCCGCATGGCGGCGCTCGACGCCCGGACGGCCCTTTCCACGTCCTGGGACCCCGATATCAGCGGAAAGGCGGCACTTGCTCCGCTGCCGGCGCCGCGGAAAGTGCTCGCCCGGATCGACCGGCGCTGACGGTCTGGGCCCCCCGGAAAAGGCCTTGCGCTCCGGGGGCCGGACGTCGATACTGCCGGGGTCTCGGGTCGATTGTGGATGTGGATCAGCGTTCAAATCCGCCAGGGCAACCTGGCGGTTTTTCGTTGGTCACTCTCGACGGACCGGACCCGGTCAACATGGCCGAGCGCCGCCGCCGCGCGTCTAGGCGGCAATAGACACAGGGATCGATGATCCCGGTATTCAAGGAGCTTCAAGTGGCTCGTGGCACAGTGAAGTGGTTCAACGAGGCGAAGGGTTTCGGATTCATCTCCCAGGAAGGTGGCGAGGACGTTTTCGTTCACTTTTCTGCGATCCAGGGCGAGGGTTTCAAGACGCTCGCCGAAGGAGAAACCTTGGAGTTCGACGTGACCCGCGGTCCGAAGGGACTGCAGGCGGCGAACGTCCGTAAGGTCTAGCCCGCCCGAGGTACCACCTCACGCGAAAAAGCGGCGGCGTCCGAAAAGGGGCGCCGCCTTCGCGTTTCCGGCCCATGACCGCTGCCGCGCCGACGCTCGACGACATCCGCACCGCCCGCGACCGCATCGCGGGTGACGTCGTCCGCACTCCGCTGCTCCGCCTCCACGGGGAGGGCGGCGCCGAGATCCACCTCAAACTCGAGAATCTCCAGCCGATCGGCTCGTTCAAGCTGCGCGGTGCGAGCAACGCGATGCGCGCCGCGTCGCCCGCCGATCTCGAAGAGGGCGTCTGGACCGCGAGCGCCGGCAACATGGCGCAGGGCGTGGCGTGGCAGGCCCGACGCCTCGGCGTGCCGTGCACAGTGGTGGCGCCGGATCATGCGCCCGAAGCCAAGCGGCGCGCGGTCGAACGACTGGGGGCCCGGGTCGTGCTCACGCCGTTCGCCAAGTGGTTCGAGGTGCTCACTACCCGCACGTTCGCCGGCGCCTCGGGATTGTTCGTCCACCCGGTGAGCGACACCGCGGTCATGGCCGGCAACGGGACCATCGGGCTCGAGATCCTGGAGGACCTGCCCGAGGTGGATGCGATCGTCGTGCCCTACGGAGGCGGCGGGCTCATCACCGGCATCGCCTCCGCGGTGCGCGCGCTGCGGCCGGCGACGAAGATCTATGCCTGCGAGGTCGAGACCGCGGCGCCGCTCGCCGCCTCGCTCGCCGCCGGCGCGCCGCGAAGCATCGAGTATCGCGCGAGCTTCGTCGACGGCATCGGCAGCCCGTTCGTGCTCGAGTCGATGTGGCCGGTCGTGCGCGACCTCGTCGACGGCTCGATCGTGGTGTCGCTCGCGGAAGTGGCCGCAGCGATCCGCCTGCTCGCCGAGCGCCAGCGGGTGATTGCCGAGGGCGCCGGAGCTGCAGCCCTGGCCGCGGCGCTCAGCGGCCGCGCGGGCGCCGGGAGAATCGCCTGCGTCATCTCCGGCGGCAATCTCGATCCGGTCCGGCTGGCGACGATCCTCTCGGGCGCGACGCCCTGATCTAGTGGCCGTCGTCGTCGGCGGTGCGTGCCCACGCCGAGGTTTCCCAGTTGAAGCGGATACGCTCCGGCGGCATCGTCGGTGCGAGCGGCATCGAAAGCGCCTTCGAGAGACGGCTCGCGTAGGGAACGTAGAGCGCGCGCAGCTCGCCGAGCCGGCGGTCGGCATCGGCTCCGGTCGCCACCGGCACCCCGGCGGCGATGAGCCATTGGTTGAGCGCCGTCCGCTCGGCGGGATCGAGTGCCGCGTGCGCGGCGGAATCCGGCTCTACCCGCAGGGCCTGGCTCACATCGACGAGGGCGTGCCGCCCGATCGCGAACGTCAGACGGGCCTGGAAGGTATCGATGCCGTCGACACCCACGATCACGAGCGCGCAGGTATCGAGGATCGCGGTGAGCGATCCGAGCCACGACTGGTTGTCGTGCTGCGAGCGGAAGTAGCACAGGATCGGATAGGAAAGGTGGCTTTCGAGCAGGTCGGCCGAGGCCAGCTCCCAGTCGCGGAGCAGCGGCATGATCGCGCCCGGATCGCCCGATTCCGACCAGCGCCGGAGCAGCACGGCGGCGGTCGGTGGTGAGCCCGCCCATTCGTCGAGCATGGTGACGCGCGACTCGCGCCGCGAGAACGCCTGGTAGAGCACCGGCACGTAGGCGATCACGAGCGCCAGGAACGCGAAGCCGGTGCCGGCCTCGACCACCGTGATCAGCCGGCCCGCGGCACTCGTCGCGTGCAGGTCCCCGATCCCGAGCGTGAAGAACGTGGTGCCGCTCATGTAGAGGCAGGCCCCGAACCCGGCGCCGCCCTGCAGCCCCGCGAAGCGGGCGCCGTCGGCCACGTAGAGAAGGCCGAAGCCGACCACGAGCCCGCTGGCCCACACGAAGAACAGCGTGAGCACGGCGAGCAGGGCGTAGAACGCGAGGAACGCCTCGCGGCGCGCGCGTTCCCCGATGCCGCGCGCAATGGTCTGCCAGAGCTGCCACTGCCAGCGCAGGACGAAGTACGAAATGCGCGCGCGGGCGCGGGTGCGGCGGGGCAGGAGGATGGTTTCGAACGCATCCCACAGCACCCATCCGATCAGGAGCAGTGCAGCGAACAGGATGCCGAAAGTCATCGGCGCACCATAGCAGTTGCCGAAGCACACGGCCGGTGCGACGCTCCGCCGACGGACGTCTTCCATGAGAAACCCTTCGACAGCGACCACCCGAAGTCTCGCTTCCGCGCGCGCGCGGCCGGATCCTGCACGCCATCTCCTGCTGCCGGGACAGATCGCGCAGAGCCCGGAGAGCGGTCTGCGCTATTCGATCGAGCGACTGCTCGGCGAGGGCGGATTCGGGCAGGCGTACCTGGCGCGGCGCCTCGGGCGCTCCTCCAAGGTCGACGAGACCGTGTGCGTCAAGGTCAGCGCGCGCATCGACGGCTGGCTGCGCGAGGCGTACTTCGGGCAGCTCCTGGAAGGGCATCCGCGTGCCATCCGCGTCTTCGAGGCGTTCCCGCTGGTCCGCGGCGACGGCCAGATGCTCTACGGCCTCGTCCTCGAGTACGCGCGCTACGGGGACCTCAGCACGTATCTCCGCCGCAACCCCGTCGGCTTGCCGGAGCGCGTCGCGCGCCGCGAGATCGCCGGCATCCTCGAGGTGCTCGGCAAGCTCCACCGCGGCCAGATGCTCCACCGCGATCTCACCCCGATGAACGTGTTCGTGTGCGACAAGCTGGGTCTCAAGCTCGGTGACTTCGGGATCGCGCGCCAGCAGAGCGACGGTCGTGGCATCACGGCCCGCACCATGAACCGGCTCACCGCGCCGAGCGACATCATCGCGGGCGAGGTACCGAAGTGGCAGGCGCGCGACGACGTGTACCAGGTGGGTCAGCTGATCGGCATGGTGGTGCGGGGCGATGCGCGCGACCGGTTGCGCCCGCGCGATGTGCGCTCCCTGTCGTGCAGCGATCACCTGAAGGAGATCGTGTTTCGCTGCATCGGCGAGCGGCGGAAGCGCTACGAGAGCGCCGATGAGCTGATCGAGGCGCTGCGCCGCCGCCCGGAGCGGCTCGAGCCCGGCGTGCTGCGCTCGCTCCACGGCGTGCATCTCGCCTTCACCGGGATCCTGACGCGGAAGCGGAGCGAGGCGGTGCAGGCGGCGGAGCGTGCCGGCGCCGTGGTCCATCGTGGACCCTCGACGCAGACCACGGTGGTCGTCCGCGGACGGCCGAATCCGCTCCAGGCAGTCGGCAAGGAAGCGGGCATCAAGCTGATGGAGATCAAGCGCCTTCGCGAGAAAGGACATCGCATCACGCTGCTCGATGAAGCGCAGTTCTGGCGCCTCGCAAAGAAGAAACACGACCGGGGACGGGGGAAACGATGAAGACGTGGATCGGGCTGCTGCTCGCGGCGGTGATGGTGGCATCGGCATCGGGCGCGAAGCAGGATCCCGCCGCGCAGGTGCGGGCGGCGGAGACCGCGTTCGCCAGGAGCATGGCCGACCGCAGCCTCGCGGCGTTCGAGACCTACGTGTCGGAGGAGGCGGTGTTCTTCGGGCGCTCCGGCGTGATGCGCGGACGGGCCGCGGTGGTCGCGGGCTGGAAGCCGCTCTTCGAAGGGCCAACGCCGCTCTTCTCGTGGGAGCCCGACCAGGTCGAGGTGCTCGATTCGGGAGACCTGGCGCTCAGCACGGGCCCGGTGCGCGATCCCGAGGGAAAGCAGATCGGCACGTTCCAGTCGATCTGGCGCCGCGAATCGAAGGGGAAGTGGACGGTCGTGTTCGACAAGGGCTGCCCGGTCTGCGAGACCGCCGAGAAACCCTGACCGCCGTGCTCGACTAGTCCACCCGCGCCGGCCGGAGATCGTGGCGGCCCATCATGCGGTAGAGCGTGCTGCGCGCGACCCCGAGCGAGCGAGCGGCGCCGCTCAGGTTGCCGCGGGAATGGCTGAGCGCGCGGAGCAGGGCTTCGCGTTCGGCCGAGGCGCGCAGGTCGCCGGGCGCCACCGTCACCGGCCGATCCTCGACGGGCAGGTGCCACAGCTCGATCTGGGATGCGTCGCCGGCGATGACGAGCGCATAGTTCAGCGCGCTCCTCAGCTCGCGGACATTGCCCGGCCAGTCGTGACGGTCGATCCAGGCCAGCGCGTCCCGCGAGAGCTCCGGGGCCCGGCGCAGGTTGCGGGTGCGCGCGATGCTGCGCAGCAGCGCCCGCGCGAGCTCGCCGCGATCACGGCGCTCGCGGAGCGACGGCAGGCGGAGCACCACCCCGCGCATGCGGAAGTAGAGATCGCTGCGGAAGCGACCTTCGCTGACCAGGGTTGGCAGCTCGCGGCTGGTGGCGGCGATGAGCCGCACGTCGGCGCGGCGCTCGGTGTCCTCGCCGACGCGGTAGAACGTTCCATCCTCGAGGAAGCGCAGCAGCGCCGCCTGAGCGGGCGGTGACATCTCGCCGACTTCGTCGAGGAACAGTGTGCCGGTGTCGGCCGTCGCCAACTTGCCGATGCGCCCCGCCGACGAGGCGCCGGTGAAGGAATTCGGACCGTAGCCGAAGAGCTCGGATTCGAGCAGCGTCCCGGCCAGCGCCCCGCAGTTGACGGCAACGAACGGCGCGTGGTGGCGCACGCTTCCGGCGTGGATCGCGCGCGCGAAGATCTCCTTGCCGGCGCCGGTCTCCGCGAGCAGCAGGATCGGCATGTCGGTCTGGGCGAAGCGTGCGGCCTGGCTGCGGGCGGCGACCAGAGCCGGATCACTGCCCACGATTGCCGAGAAGGCGTCGCTGACGGGCTCGGCCGTCTTCGTCCGCGAGCGGCGGCGCGCGTCGCGACGGCGCAGGTGCACGAGGGCGGCGAACGGATCGTCGGTCGGGCCGATCGGCTCGAGATCGACCGACATGCCGCGGAGACGCCCCGACAGGGGCTCGGCGAGCGTGAGTCGTCCGCTGCGGCCGGATGCGAGGCTCGTGCGCACGAGATCCACGAGCTCGAATGGCCGGCCTTCCGTCATCAGATCGCGGAACACGGGATTGGTGCGGCGTACGTGCCCGGTCGCTTCGACGACGAGCGACGCATGACGCAGCTGCGCGAGCAGGCGCTCGAGCTCGAACAGCCCGCCCGGGAGCGCCGCATCGTAAGTGCGCGCGACGATCAGCGCTTCGATCGCGGCCGCCGTGGCCACCACGGAAGCGTGAACGAAGTGGGACACGTGACCGGCCGGTCCGGTCGCATCGAGGATCCCGACCACGTTGTCGCGCACATCGCGCACCGGCGCTCCGAAGCACGCGAGGCCGTGGTTGCGGCGCTCGTAATGTTCCTCGCCGATGATGGCGACCGGGGCTTTCTCGGCGAGCGTGGTGCCGATGCCGTTCGTGCCACGGGCGCTCTCGCTCCACAGCGCGCCTTCCACGACGCGGCTGCGCGCGACGGCGTTCTCGAACGGCTCGGCGATCCGCCGCGCCACGATGAGCCCGTTCGCATCGCTCAGGATGCCGCAGTAGCCGGAAGCGGCCACGGTGCTCGCAAAGGCGTCGAAGGGCGCGCCCGGAGCCAGCATCGGCGCGAAGCGTTCGCGCACGACGGGCAGCGCGTCGAGGTCCATGACGGGGTCGCCTGGGTTGTCAGCGGACAGGCCGGCATCCTTGCAGCGCTGCCACCTGCGGAGGGCCAGATGATTCTGGATCTCGAGGCGGGAGCACTGTCCGGCCTGGAACCGCTCCCAGAGACGCATGTCGGCTGGGGGATTCTGCACGGTGCTCACGGCGCGAGGACCATAGACCGTTGATTTCCACCGCATCAATAGATAAGCGCCCGCCGCGGCGATCGTAGCGTTCGCCGCGACAACCTGTAGCGTTTCGATCCAGCGACCGGTGCCCCGATGGGGCAAAGGTCGAGCAATTCCAGAGTGGCCCCGGATTTGCGTGCTTCACTGCCGATACGGGAGGTGCTGTTTGCGGGACCTTGGGTGCGGCCCCCGAGACCGCGGCGGTGCCTCCTACTTTTTTACCCCGTCAGGGCTGCTGCGGTGAGGTCTCCCGCCGGATGGCGGCGGTCCGAGGCGCCGCCCGGGGCATGTCCGCCGGCCTTCGACCCTGGCGCTGCCGGATCCGCACGATTTCTGCGTCGATTTCGGCCCCGAGCAGGATGACCATCGAGCCCAGGTAGAACCAGAGCAGAAGCACGACCACGTCGCCGATCCCACCGTACTGGTCGTAGGGACGAGTGCGGTTCACGTACGCCACGAGACCGACACTGGCGACCACCCAGGCGAACGAGGCAAAGACGCTGCCCGGGGTGATGATGCGGACTTCACGGCCGGCGCAGGGCACGGTGAGGTAGAGCCGGGTCACGAGCAGGCACCCGAGGGCAAACAGGCTCGGCCACCGCAGGTAGTTCCAGACGACCGCGAGGAGGCGGGCCTTCTCGAGGCGGCTCGGAACCGGGCCCTCCGGGTCGAATGCGGCGGTGATCACCAGCGCCATCACCGCGGTGACCGCGGTGACCGCCATGACCCCGAGCGAGAGCCCGCGCTGGCGGATCCATGTCATCGGCTCGCGTGCGCAGAAGATGCGATTGAAGCCCTTGATGATCGCACCGAATCCCTGTGAGCCCGCCCACAGCACCCCGAGGATGCCGAGCGAGACGAGCTGCGGGCGATTGGTGAGGAGCGGCCCGTCGAGGAGCGAGCCGATGACCTCGGCCGTCCCGGCGGGGACGAAAACGTGGAAGAGCCCGACGAGCCCGGACATCGCAGTGGTGGGATCGCGGATCAGGAGCCCGGCGAGCGCCGCCGTGAACACCAGGAACGGGAAGAGCGAGAAGAACGCGTAGTAGGCGCTTTCGGCAGCGATCCCCGAGAGGTCGTCGCGCTGTACCTGGCGGAAGAGACGGCGCAGCGCTGCCCGATTGAAGAGCAGGCGCAGATCCCCGATGAGTCTCATGCAGAACGGGCAGGCACGCGACGTGCCGTGTCCGCGCGGCGAACGGAGAGTCCCGACCCCCGGCTCGCAGTTTGCAGGTACCGGAGCCCTGCCGGCTTCGGCCACCCGCGATCCGTTGCAACGATCCGCGGGAACACGGACGCGTGGCAGGTTTTACAGGGAAGCGAGGGCAGTTTGTACAACCCGCGCCCAGGTGATCGGGTGCGGCTGACTTCTGAGACACGTCCCAGAGGAAGGCAGGCAGCCATGAATGAATTCCAGGAATCCATCTGGGTGCGCGAGTTGAACTCCGATGAGTCCCCCGGAACCGAGGCGCGGAGCGGCGACGTTCTGCCGGATGGCTCAATCCTGCTGTGGCGGGAAGACATGAACCGGATGGGCCTCGCCGAGCTCAGAAACTGGATCCTCCAGCGGGTCGTCGACGCACGGGCCACGGTGGCGCTGGCTTCCGCCCCCCGTCGGATGTAGGCGGGGATGCGATGCGTCCCGATCGTTCGTGGTGCAGGGGCCTCGCGGCCGCGCTGCTGGCTGTGACGCTCGCCCGGAGGACGTCCGGACGGAAACCCATGATGCGATATGGACCGAGCACCAGAAACTCAAGGCCTCCTTCGCCATGCTGAAGAACCAGCACGAGGACCTCATGAAGGAGCACTCCGAGATGCTGGCGGCCGGCAACGTGAACCATCGGAACGGCGCCCGACGATGACCGGGACGGCGGTCGCATGAACAACACCGCGCCGCGCACCGATGAAATGCTCGACAGCGAGATCCGTCTGCGGCTCGCCCTCGATGCCGGAAAGATGGGCGCCTGGGAGTGGAACCTCCAGACCGGCCAGGTGCTCTGGTCCACTGCGCTCGAAGCCATCCACGGGCTCGCGCCCGGGACGTTCGGCGGCACGATCGACGACTACGGACGTGACGTGCACCCCGAAGACCGCGAGCTCGTCCGCAATTCCATCCAGCGCTCGCTGGAGAGCGGCGAGCACCACGTCGAGTACCGGATCATCTGGCCGGCCGGATCGGTGCACTGGGTGGAGGGACGCGGGCGTCTCTTCCGCGATGCTTCCGGAACTCCGGCGCGCATGGTGGGTGTCTGCACCGACGTCACCCTCCGGAAACGCGCCGGGGAGGCTCTGAAGAGCAAGGAAGCCGAGCTGGCGCTGATCGCGCACGCGACGCCGCTCGCGCTCACCCGCTGCAGTCGCGAGCGCCGGTACCTGTTCGCGAATGACGCCGCCGCGACGCTCTTCGGCCTGCCCCTCGATCGGATCGTCGGACGGCCGGTGCCCGAGGTCATGGGCGAGAATGCCTACGCCGTCGCGGTGCCGCACATCGAGAAGGTGCTGCTCGGGCAGACCGTCGAGTACGAAGCCGAATTCGACTTTCGCACGGCCGGTCCGCGCTGGATGCGGGTGAATTACATTCCGGACCGCGATGAGCGGGGCGAGATCGCGGGCTGGATCGCCACGATCCTCGACATCACCGAACGCAAGCGCGAGGAGCAGAAGTCCCGCTTCCTCGCCGACGCGAGCGCGGCGCTGGCGGAGCTGACCGACAAGGAGAGCACGCTTCAGAAGATCGCCGGCGTCGCCGTGCCGCACTTCGCCGACTGGTGCGCGGTATTCCTGAACCACCACGACGGTACGGTGCGCCCCCTCGCCATGGCCCACACGGACCCCGCGAAGGCGAAGGTCGCGCGGGAGATGTTCGCGCGCTACCCCGTGGACCCGGATGCTCCGCGGGGCACGGGGTGTATCGCGCGCACGGGAAAGCCCGAGCTGCTCGAGGACATTCCGGAGGAGGCGCTCTCCACGGTGGCGCGGGACGCCGATCATCTCAACATGGCCCGCACCGTGGGACTGCGCTCGTACCTGGGCGTTCCGCTGGTGTCGCGCGGTGGCAAGATCCTCGGGGTTCTCGATTTCGTCGCGGCCGAATCGGGCCGGCGATTCCGCCGCGCCGACCTGTGGCTGGCCCAGGACCTCGCGCGCCGCGCGGTGATCGCCATCGAGAACGCCGAACTCTATCGCGCCATGAAGGAAGCCGATCGGCGCAAGGACGAGTTCCTCGCGATCCTCGCGCACGAGCTCAGGAATCCGCTCGCCCCGGTACGCAACGCGTCGCATTACCTCAAACTCAAGGAGCTGGACGATTCGGATCTCGAGCGTCCCGTCGAGATGATCGACCGCCAGGTCACTCACATGGCACGCCTGATCGACGACCTGCTGGACGTGTCCCGCATTTCACGCGGCGTGCTCGAGCTCCGGCGCGAGCGGCTGACGTTCGTCGAGGTCGTCGAGGCCGCACTCGATGCCTCTGCCCACGAGATCGCAGCGCGTGGCCACGATCTCCGGGTCTCGATGCCGACCGGGATGATCGAGCTCGAGGCGGACCGTGCGCGGATGGCTCAGGTGTTCGGCAATCTCATTCTGAACGCGGCCAAGTACACGCCGGCGCCCGGGCGCATCGAGGTGGGAGCGGTCGTGAAGCGGGGCTTCGTCGAGGCGACGGTGCGCGACAACGGGATCGGGATTCCGTCCGACAAGCTCACGGAGATCTTCGATCTTTTCGCACGCGTGGATCATTCGCTCGAGCGCCAGGGCGGGCTCGGCATCGGGCTCACGCTGGCCCGCCAGCTCATGGAGCTCCATGGCGGAACCATCGAGGCCCGGAGCGAGGGGATCGGCCACGGCAGCGAGTTCGTGATCCGGATTCCCATCCTGACCGCGCCGCGGCTGCGCGCGCCGGTCGAGGCGCCGCTCGAGGCACCGAAAACCGCGCGACGCATCCTCGTCGCCGACGACAATCCGGATGCCGTGGACAGCCTGGTGCTCCTGCTCCAGACCGCCGGACACGAGGTGCACGGCGTCTACGACGGCGCCTCGGCGGTGGCGGCGGTGCGTGCTTTCCAGCCCGACATCGTCCTGCTCGACATCGGCATGCCGAAGCTCAACGGCTACGAGGCTGCCCGGCAGATCCGTCTCGACCCCTGGGGGCGGTCGCTCTTCCTCGTCGCGCTCACCGGATGGGGACAGGGAAACGATCGGGCCCTGGCGCGCGAGGCGGGCTTCGATCTCCACCTCGTGAAGCCGGTGGACCCCAAGCTGCTCTTCCGCGTGCTCGCCGAAGGCATCCCGGCTCCGTCACCGACCCCGACTCCATAGACGGCGCGATTCCGGCGCGAGAGTTATGGACCGGAATGCTTCGCGCGGGTCAGACGCAGGCGGCGGTTCTTCTGGTCGATCTCGACGCGACAGTCGGCGAAGGCCCTGGACCCGATGTTGCCGCGGTCGTGGAGCGCGGGATAAGCGACCTCCGGGCTCGCGAACTCGGCCGCACCGAGCCGGACCGGCACGGCGAGCGTGACGATCTGGATCTCGACTTCGTTCGAGACCGTGTGCGCCATTCCGCCGGAGCGCGGCGCGCCCTTCCGGGGCAGCGAGTCCACGAATGCGGTGGGGAAGACGAACGGCGCGATCATGTTGCCGGTGTCGACGTCGGTGGGGAGCACGCGGTCGCCGACCCGCAGCGCGACTTCGATCGGTCCGTGCTCGCGGGTGAATGGGACGATGTCCCGGCCATTGGTGTCCGGCAGCGCGGTCCTCGACAACTGGAGCTCGGCGCGCGGATAGTCGAGTGCGAGCAGGAAGTCGGCGAAGAGGCCAACGCCCAGGATCCCGTCGACGCCCGCGAGCTTGCGGAGGGTATCCGGTGAGCCGCTCGCCATGGCGTTGCGGAACGTGACACCTCCGAGGCGCAGTGAATCGAGCTGATACAGGTTGACCTCGCGGACGTTCTTCCCGGAAGGGTCACCGCTTCGCGCCTTCCCGGCCACCACCAGGCCCAGCTTCGCTGCGACCGACTCGTTGATTCGGGCGTGGCCCATGGCGCCGGTGTCGATGGCGAACCAGAAAGGACCCGCGCCGTTCACCTCGACCGAGGCGACGAGGATGCCGTTGACCGTCCTGCACGGGACGCGGGCCGTGTCGCCCCGCGACTCGACCGGAGGCAAGGACGTGCGACGCATGACGGGATTGCCCGGCGGTGGCTGAAGCTGCGCCTGTGCGTGGAGCGCGTGCGGAACGAGGGCAGCTGAGATCACGAATGCAAGGAGACGGTGCGTGAAACTGGTCATGGAGGGGACTCCGGGGTTGATCGAGATGCGGACGGCCTCGGAACGGAGACGCCCCGAGGGTCCGAAAGGTCGCAGCTCATTTCAGACTGTCATCGCCCGGACTTGATTGCCGCGCCGAACACACTACCTTGACGCGATGATTCGCATTCGACTCGCTGCCGCGTCCGACGAAGCCGCCCTCGGCCGCATGGGCGCCGCCCTCATGCGGCAGCACCACGATGTCGATCCGCGGCGGTTCATCATCACGGCGCGGCCGGAGGCCGGCTACGGGCGGTTCCTGGTCTCGGTGCTCGCGGATCCCGATTACTTCGTGCGGGTGGCCGAGAGCGACGGCGAGGTCGTGGGATACGTGCTCGCGGGCATCGAGCCGACGAGCTGGATGGATCTACGCGGCCCGTGCGGGGCCATCCACGACGTGTACGTCGAGGAGAAAGCGCGGCGGTCCGGCGCCGGGCAGCAGCTTCTGGGCGCGGCGCTCGACTGGATCCTCACGAAGGGAATGTCGCAGGTCGTGCTCTCGACCATGACCCGCAACGAGCCGGCGAAGCACCTGTTCGCGAAGATGGGATTCCGGGAGACGATGGTCGAGATGACGTTCGACCGCGACTGAGTCCGAAGGCGGCGCAGGAGGGATCCGTCATGCACGAAAACGCGCTCGCAGTCTGGGAAGGCTTCTACGTCATCGTCGGCTCATCGGCCGGAGCGCTCACCGGGCTCCAGTTCGTGGTGATGACGCTCATCGCGGATACCGTGGCCCTGCAGACCCGCGGCGAGTCGATCTCGGCCTTCGGCACCCCGAACGTGGTGCACTTCTGCGCGGCGCTGCTGGTGGCGGCCATCCTCACCATTCCCTGGAGCGGCCTGCCGCCGGCGGGTATCGGCATCTTTCTGAGCGGGCTGATCGGTGTCGTGTACACGGTGGTCGTCACGCGGCGGGCGCTCCGGCAGACCGGGTATGAGCCTGTGCTCGAGGACTGGGTGTGGCACAGCACGCTGCCGGCGCTCGCGTACGCCACACTGCTCGTGGCCGGCGTGGGTCTCATCCGGAACGGCGCGGGGGCGCTGTTCTTCATCGGGCCCGCCACGCTGCTGCTCGTGTTCGTCGGGATCCACAACGCGTGGGACACGGTGGAGTACGTGATCCTGCTGCGCGCGAAGCACGAGCAGGCCAAGAAGGCCAGGTCGGCGGCGGCACCCGAACCCGAACCCGGCAGGCCACTCATCGGAGGTGACCCGTGAGATCGCGGTGCTGGTGGCAGGCGTCGGTAGTCTCGTCGAGCCTCGCCTTCGCGATGTGTATCGGCTGCTCGCCCCCAGCCTCGCGGGACGCCGCCGGGACTGGCTCGGACGGCCTTGCAGCGACCCCATCGGAGGGTGCATCCGCCGCCCCCTTGCCGACGCTGGAGGATCTCGCCACGAAGGCCAGCTTCACGCTGGTGGTCGAGAAGTCCAGCGTGACGCCGCTCGGCACGAGGGAGTTGCAGACGCAAAGCGCGTTCGCCACCTACACGAACGAATTCTTTGGCGGGAAGGTGAACGCGCTCAAGATCCAGTTCTTCACCGGGCCGATCACCGAGGAATCGCGCTCGGAGCTGCTGCGCGGCGAAAGCACCTCCCTGGGCGCCGAGCGGTCGGCGACCCTGATCCTGTTCCTCGACAGCGGCAATCAGGTCACGCAGGCCAATCTCACGTTCATGGTTCCCGGCAGCACCGTGACGAGGACGGTGGCATCCACTCCCGCCGATGTGGCAAAGGGCTTCCGCGAATTCCATTTCGATCAGGGGAAGCTGCGACTCGAGGGGCAGGACACCTTCGATCCCGGCACCGAGTCAGACGGGGAACATCTGAGCCTGTCCTGGACCGTGGACGTCGACATCCCGGTGGTCGATCAACGCACGCCGTGACGGCGCGCAGCGCCTACTTCAGGATCACGACGCGGCGCAGCTCGTAGAAGGTTCCCTGACTCAGCTTCACGACGTAGACGCCGGGCGGGAGCCACTCGCTGTCGAGCGCGATCTCGTAGCGTCCGGGATTGCCGTTGCCGGCCTCGCGATGGGCAATGCGGCGACCGGTGACGTCCAGCAGGTCCACCGCGACCCGCTCCGGCGACTGCAGCACGAAACGGACGACCATCTGGTCGCGCGTGGGGTTCGGGAACACTCCCTCGAACGAGAGCCCGGGGGTCGTCGAGGGTGATGTCGCCTCGGCGACGTTGAACCCGCCAGAGCATGAGGGATGAGGTGGCGAGTGTCCGAGGCAGCGCGAGATGCGGAAGTCGAGCGCCTCCTGGATCGTGCCGCTCGCGAGCCCGGCGCATCTCGAGGCCACCACCGCCGCGGTCGCAGGGGGTGGCAGGTCCGGCCCGCACTGCGTGCCGAGATCCGGACAATTGCCGAGGTTGGACAGCCGCAGTCCCAGCCGGTTGCCGGTGACGGTCGCATCCAGCATGCCCGACACGGCGATGCCGATGTCCACCTTGGCCGAGCACGCGAGCGCCGGCCAGCCGATCGAGTTGTTGACGAAGGTTGCGCCGCGGCCGATGTGGGCGGTGCCGTTCCAGGCGAGCGCCGCGGTTCCGACCATCATGCCGATGTCGAAATGCCCGTCGCCCGTCCACGCGCGGTTGGACTCGAAGCGGGTTCCGGTGAAATCGAACTCGCGCTGGTAGGAGCCGAAGAGCGGGTCCGCCGCCAGCGCCGACCACGCGGCATTGCCGGCGCACAGAATGCTGTTGCCGCGCACGATCGAACGCTGCGTGGTGGATTCGGTGCCGCCGAAGACCACGATGCCGACGTCCGTCACGTCCGCGATCTGGTTGTCCTCGATCACCGTGTTCTCGCACGACGATGAGATGCCGTCCGCCCACACGTTGGGCCCGTCGGGCTTCGAATGGCAGCTCGTGTACTCGGTGATGAGGTTGCGGCGAATCGTGACCTGATCGCACTCCGCGCCGGCGCTCATGCCCTGGACGAGAATGTTGGTCCAGCCGGCGCTGTCGTTGATGCGGCAGCCGGAGACTTCAGCGCCGTTGCCGCCGCTGAGCGCGACATTCATGTCCGGGACGCTGGCTTCGATCGGCCCGCGGTGGCCTTCCACCCATACCTGCTGGAGTCGCGCGCGTCCGACCGCGACTCCGCTCAGCGTGACGCGGTTGAGCCGCACCAGCGGACCGCCGAAGTTGCTCGCGCGCACGAGCCGCGCCATCAGCGCGTAACGGGTGCTCGGAAACCACTCCCAGCCGCCGACCGGCGGGCGGGTGCGCACCACGACGTTGCCGGGGATCAGCAGCGTCGATTGGAGGCGGAACACCGCCTGCGGGGCAAGCTCCACCGTGGCGGTGCCGAAGGGGCCCACGAGCTGAGAGGCACAGTAGATCGCGTTTTGAAGCGCATCGGAATCCGCGATGTCCGAGCGGCACATCCCGAGGCTGGTGCACGTGCCCGGGCAATCGATGACCTCGAACGCCGGCGCTACGAAGGGGACGCTGATCACGGGGAACTGGGGGCCGCTGAAGCCGTAGAAGTCCTGGCTGCAGATCCGGGCCGCGAGGGTGGCGAGCTCGGTGCCGTTCAGCATGCCCTCGAGGACCGCCGACCACGGGCCGCCGCGGTACTCGGCGAGCCGCTCGTCGAACTCCTGGGGAAGCGGTTCCCGATTGAGAATCCCGCGGTAAAGCGTGAGAATCCTGGCGATCGAATCGGCCGTCGTAGCGCTGCCCCCTTTGGGGTAGTGGGCCGCGTACTCCGTCAGGTTGGGGTGGGCCGGTGAATCGTAGAACTGCCGCGCCCACGCTCTAAGGTTCTCGACGGAGCATCCCTTGCTCCGGAATTCCTGCACGGAAAGCCCGTACCCGGTGGAATCCGGGAGCCGTCCGAGCGCTTCGGTGTAGGTCTTGGCGATGAACTGGTGTGGGACGGCATCGGCAAGGCAGACGGCGGGGCACGAAAGCACGACCAGACCAATGAACAGGGAACTGCTTCGCCGCACGCTCGACTCTCCAGGGGATGGCCCGGCGATGCTACCAGCTTCGCGGCGCCGCGGGCGTCAATTGTCGGGGCTCTTCTGTGTTCTGTCGCTCCTCGTTTCCGGTATCGGCAGCGCGGGACGAGCCTTCGCCCAGACCATTGACGAGACCTTGTGGGTGACGGACGGCCCGGTCTACTCGGTGGTGGCGCACCGCGGCACCGTCTACATCGGTGGCGCGTTCCGGCGCGTGGGACCGGCGACCGGCGGTGCCATTCCCCTCGATCTCGCGAGCGGTGCGGCGACATCGTCGTTTCCGCATGTCGCAGGGCGCGTGAACGCGGTGGTGCCCGACGGCGACGGTGGCTGGTTCCTCGGGGGACAATTCACGTACGTGGGAGGTGTCTTCCGCGAGAACCTGGCGCACCTCGCTGCGGATCTGTCACTCCTGCCCTGGAGCCCGGGCGCGAACAACGAGGTGCGCGCGCTGGCGCTGAGCGGCTCCACCTTATATGTGGGCGGGCGGTTCACGAACATCGGTGGCCAGCCGCGGAAGTATCTCGCCGCGCTCGACAAGTCGTCGGGCGCGACGCGCGCGTGGAACCCCGGTGTCGAAGGCAACGGTGTCCAGGTCCTGGTGACGCGCGCGGCCCTCGTGTACGCGGGCGGGATCTTCTCGAGCGTCGGAGGGCAGCCGCGCGGCTGCATCGCGGCGATCGACTCCGCGAGCGCCGCACCGACCGCCTGGAATCCGAACGCCACCAGCAACGTCTATGCGCTCGCTGTCTCCGGATCGACCGTGTACGCGGGCGGCGCCTTCACCGGCATCGGCGGCCAGCCGCGCGACTACCTCGCGGCGCTCGACATCACGACCGGGAACGCGACGTCGTGGAACCCGGACGCCAACAACTACGTGCACGCACTCGCTGTGAGCGGCGGGACCGTCTACGCGGGCGGGGTCTTCTCGGCGATCGGCGGGCAGCCGCGGTCGTGCCTCGCCGCGCTCAATGCTGCGACCGGTGTGGCCACGACCTGGAACCCTTCGGCCAACAGCCGCGTGAACGCGCTGCTCGCGTCGGGATCCAACGTGTACGTCGCCGGCGAGTTCACGTCGATCGGCGGGCAGCCGCGGAACCGTCTTGCCGCGATCAACACGAGCACCGGCCTCGCAGTGCCGGGCTGGGATCCAAACCTCAACAACTCAGGCGTCGCGTTCGCGCTCCAGGGCTCGACGCTTTACACCGCGGGCGGATTCACCAGCATCGGCGGCGTGGGGCGGAACTACGTTGCCGCTCTGGACTCGGCGACCGGCACGGCGAAGGCGTGGAATCCGAGCGCGAACGGCCCGGTTCAGGTGCTCGCCGTACGCGGTCCGACGCTCTATGCGGCGGGCACGTTCACCTCGATCGGTGGACAGTCGCGCAGCAACCTGGCCGCGCTCGATGCGACCACCGGCGCGGCCACCACGTGGAACCCGGCTCCCAACAACTCGGTCCATGCGCTCACCTTCTCGGGATCCACCATCTACGCGGGCGGGGTGTTCACCACGATCGGCGGGCAGCCGCGGAGCCGGATTGCTGCAATCGATGGCGCGACCGGCGATGCCACCCCCTGGAACCCCGGCTCGAGCGGCGTCGTGCTGTCGCTGGCGGCGGCGGGAGCGACGGTTTACGCGGGCGGCGAATTCACGACGATCGGCGCTCAGCTGCGGAGCAACCTCGCCGCGCTCGACGCTGCGACCGGACTTGCGACGAGCTGGGATCCCATGGCCAGCAGCCGGGTCGAATGCCTGGCGCTCGCGGGATCGACCCTCTACGCGGGCGGGCACTTCTTCAGCATCGGCGGCCAGGCGCGAAACCGGATCGCCGGGCTCGACGTCGGAACCGGGCTCGCGACCTCGTGGAACCCGAACGCTTCGGACTATGTGCTGTCTCTCGAGGCGAACGGTCCGACCGTTTACGCCGGCGGAGTATTCATCGGGATCGGCGGGCAATACCGAAGTCGCGTGGCGGCACTCGATCCGCTCGGGCTCCCCACCGGCTGGAACCCGAACGTTGGCGGCGGCTTCGTGTTCGCGCGTGTGAGCGCGCTGGCGGCCAGCGGCCCGCGGATGTACATCGCCGGCGACTTCACGACGATCGGGACGACGCCGCAGTCGGGCATCGCGGTCACGGCGGTGACTCCGGTGGCCGATGTGCCGGCGGGGGGGGCGTCCCCCATCGTGCAGCTGCGGAATCGACCGAACCCCTTCCGGAGCCGGACGACGATCCGCTATTCGCTGCCGGCCCCGGGGCAGGTCCGCCTCGAGGTCTTCGACCTCGCTGGCCGTCGCGTGGAAACGCTGGTGCCGTCGGTCTGGATGCCGGCCGGCACCCACGAGGTGGAGTTCCGATCGGCCGGGCTGGCGAGCGGCGTCTATATGACCCGGCTGAAGATCGGAACCGAGACCGTCACCGGGCGAATGCTGCTGGTGGACTGAGTGGGGAAGGAGGCCCATTCCCGGACCGGGCAGAAGTCCCGGGCCCATGGACCGCCGAACGCCTGTGAAAACGGTATTTGAAGCGAAATGGAGAAGGAGGTGGCATGATCATGCATCCACAGAGCCCCAAAGGACCATGCCGGCGTTTGAATTGACGTGAGGAGGCAAATGGGAGTTTCGCTCAGCGCCGTCGCTCGACCTCTTGGAGTCATGGCGATGCTGGCTTTCCTGCTCGCGCGCCCGGTCCCCGCCTCGAGCGCGTCCCTGTCGGAGAGCGACCTGCTTCCCCTCATCAACCGGTTCGAAACCGTCTTCAACGACTCTGCGGGGATGCTGATCGATCCGCGCTACGAGCTGAACGCGCCTGAAGTGGCGCGGTTGACGGTGGTCTCTCAGGCGCTGGGGTACTACGACCTGCTGCTCGCCACCGGCCAGCCGTCATACCGTGACCCCCTCCGGAAACGCGCCGACTTCCTGATCGAGCAGATGGAGGTGATCGAGTCGCAGACAGTGTTCGACGGGATGCTGGCCTATGCGCTCCTGGCAGCGGCTGATGGCACCGGGGATTCCACGTACTCGCAAGCCGCGACCCCCATCATCGAACGGCTGCTGCAGGCGACCCCAGGGTCACTGATTCTCAACTGGGGGCTCATGGCCGCCATGGCGCTCGCGAAGCACTACGAGCTCACCGGCGACCCGCGCTCACTGGACAAGACCCGGGCGATCATCGACGCATTGGCCGGGTATCAGCAGGCGGACGGCAGCTTCCCCCACTACTGTCCGAAGTCACGGGACATCCATTACACAGGGTGGATCGGGATGGAGCTCATCACGATCCGGCACAGTTTCGGCTACGCCCCGATCGACGTCATGCTCGGCAAGCTCGACGCTTTTCTGCGGACGCGTGTTTGCCGGGGGGGAATGACGGTGTATTCCGAGCCGTGCCCCGACCGCCCGGGCTGTTTCACGAACTACTACAGCAAGGCGACAGGTTGCCGGCAGGATTACGACACACGCGGCTGGATGAACGAGCTGGGATACAACGCGCTCGTGTTCGGTCACTTTGGGGAGCGTCACGCCGCTGGCGTCATGACCTTCCTCGACTCACTCACGAGCAACGAGCTCTTCCCGGACAAGTGGGACTACCTGCCATCCTCGAGCGATCCCATCTATCCCTGGGCCACGTCGAACCGGTCGATCATCCGTGCGAGCGTCGCATTCTGGTCGCTGGCGGCGATGGTGCGAGATCGCGTCGCGCCCCCACCGGCTCCTTTGCCCGCGGTGTGGCCCGTGATTCCCGCCGCTCCGAACCCGGCGCTCGCGGCCACGCTGGCCGAGAAGGCCGCGGCACGGGCTCTCGACCGGTGGCAATGGTCGGAAATCGACCGCCTGGTGCTGTCGGGCGCCGACATGAACGACGTGTGTCCCCCGGGTGATCCACTGGAGACGCGCATCGCAAGCCCCGCGACCTCGGACGAGAGCGAACCGCGGGACTGCACGGAGGGTGGGGCGCCCGTCGTGGTGGCGCACTCGCTTCGACTATCTCCCAATCCCGTGCGGGATCGGATCGAGCTGGCTTTCTTTCTGAGCCAGGGATCGCGCGTCGAGCTGGAGGTCCTGGACATCTCGGGTCGCCGCATCCGGCAATGGACCTGGGCCGGTCGTCCTGCCGGCGAGAACCACGTGTCCTTGGACCTGCACGACGGAGCCGGTCGGAATGTCCGGCCCGGAATCTATCTGATCCGGTTCCGCGCGCAGTACGAAACGACCCTCAAGGTCGTCGTCCAGCACTGAGTCGGCGAATCAGTGGTCCATCGACAGCGCGATGTGCGCGGTCGTGTGCTCGTCCTGGATGCCGTAGAGCGACTCGATGACCGGGATCTGCACCAGGCCTTCGACCGCCACGCCGAACCCGGACTGCCAGCGCAGTCCCGGTGACAGATAGACCACGGTGCCGCCGGTGTGCTGCCCCTCGACGCCTTCGCCGAGGTCATCGCGCGCAGCGGTTCGGCCATTGGCCTGAACGGTGGCGCTCCATCCCTGGCGGCGGGGCGTGTAGAAGCCGGCGTTGTAGAGCACGGCGTTCCCGTAGCGGTAGCCGTGATCGTTCTCGCCGTTCAGCCGGCCGAGCACGCTGGCGAGGAACGTTCCCTGGTGCCCGGGCAGCGTCAGGTTGAGTCCGGCCGATCCCGACCACGCGCCGCTTCCCGGTTGCAGGTGCTCGTCGAGGCGCTCGCCGCCCGTGTCGGTCCGGTTGTTGGGCCCGGTCGGCGCGACCACGCCGAGCACGGCACCGAGCGTTCCTCCCCGAGGTCCTGCGCCGTGCGCGAGCCCGATCAACGCCAGCAGCTCGGCGTCACCGAGACCCTGCTCGCGCCGGGTGATGGACGCTTCACCCTCGGGCGTCTCGATGATCTCCTTGAAGTTGTAGGGAAGGCGCCCGAGCAGGGCGAGCCGATCCACCGCGCGCCAGGAGACGAAGGCGCCGGTCCGATGCTCGTGCTCCTCTTCGTTGCCCGGCTCCTCTTCGAGTGCGTTCGCCTTGGAGAGGTAGCGATCCTCGATGCCGTAGCGGATCTGCATCGGGACCACACCGCCCAGCGCATCCGCCGGGAACGGGGTGCCGCACAGGCATTGACTGCACGCGTACGCCGCAACGGGTGCCGCGGCGATTGCGACGGCGCCGAGCGCCCAACGGAGACCGGGGGGGACGTGCATGGACAGAAGCCTAGGACATCCGACCGGCCGGAAGCGAGGCGAATCTGGCCAGCAAGCTTTGGGTTTCTCGGAGGATCCAGGGCCTATCGAGAGAGCCGATAGCCCAGCCAGATTCCCGCCAGCCCGCCGACCACGCTTCCCAGTACCGAACTCAGGGACAGCCAGCCCGCACCCCAGACGGTGGGCAGCCAGCTCCCGATCGTCGAGCCGATGATCATGCCCATCATGATCAAGCGCTTGGGGCTCATCGCGCGTGACCCTACCACTGATGTCCGATCTGCTCCGGGGGCGCGTCGCAGTCGCAAACAAGGACCTTCACTCGCGGACGGGCACGTACCGATAGGTTTTCGGTGGGGATCCAGCGATAAAGCCGGCCCCGCGGGGAGGTCCAATGACGCGGGCAGCAAAGATCGGGGTGGTGTTCGGCGGATACATCGCGGCGATCGTGGCCGGCATCGTCGCGGCGCAGCTCTACAACGCGCACATGGCGGCCCAGCCGTACGACACGTCGGGCGGCATGTACGCCGGCGGAGAGTTGCTGACGTCGCTGGCGGCGTTTCTCACCGTCGCCCTGGTGCCAACCCTGCTGGCGCTCTGGTTCCTGCGACGTCACGAGGGGTTCTGGAACGTGGTGGCGATCGCGTCGCTCGCGTTCGCCGGCTTCGGTCTGCTCGCGGTGCTCACGCCGCTGGCGGCCCGCAACCCGGGCGCGAACATCGCGCTCATGCTGGTGGATCTGTTCGGGCTCTTACAGCTGCTCGGAGTGCCGCTGTGGTTCGCGGCGTTCGCCCTGTTCGCGTTCCTGGCTCCGACCCCGCCGATCCGCCGCAAGCTCGTGGTGGCCGCCGCGATCGAGCTCGGCGTCGGCTTCTGCGCGCTCGTGCACTGGTTCGTTCCGGGGTCGCCCTGGTAGGGAATGTGCCCGCGCTGGGATTCCTGCGCGCCAATTTCGTCGCCTTGGGTTAAACTGTCTCACCTTCCCGTTACCGATTCACCACCCCCAAGGAGACATGAATGTTTGGCTGTCGATCGTCTTTGCGCGCCGCCGCCCGCCCCATCGTCGCCACCTGGATTCTGACGACGGTCGCTTCGTGGTCCGGGGTGCTCGCCGCGGATGCCCTCGCGCAGACATCCCCCGATCCGAACGTTCTCCAGGGGGAGATCTGGACCCCGCGCGCTTCGACCGGCACGCTCCACCTCCACGGTGGGTTGTTTGCCCCGGTCAACGCGAAAGCGACCGGCACGAATCTGGGAGCCCGGCTCGGCCTCAGCCTGGGCAGCCACATGACACTGGGCCTCCTGGCCGACTGGAACTTCAAGCAGAAGAGCCTGCTGGATACGACGAGCAGCTCTCTGCCCGGTTATCAGCCCAAGGTCCTGCTCGCCAAGGTCGACGCGCACCTGATTCCCACCATGCTGTTCCTTCAGGTCAAGCTCACGAACAAATTCCCGATCGTGCCCTACGCCGGTGTGGGAGCCGGCTATGAGTGGCTGATTCTCCGGTCGAACGACTACCGCACGGACGAAACCCGCGTCACCACCTTCGCCAACTGGGGCTGGCAGACCTATGCCGGGATGGGCCTGAGGCTCTCCGACAAGCTGCGATTCGACGGGGAGATGTTCTACAACGGCGGATCGCTCGAGCGCGACATCACCGACCAGAATGGCACCGCCTGGCGCGAGGTCGTGGATGCCGAGGGCGTCGGCGCGCGCATCGGGCTCGACATCGTCTACTGAGTCCCGTCACCCACCCGAGCGCTCAGGCTGTCCGACGGGAATACTCGCCGGCCTGAGAGCGAGGTGGAGCATGGTCCACTGCCAGAACACGAGGCCGACTCCCACGATGTTCATCGGGCTCGCGATGCCGCCCGAGCGGAACAGAACGGCCTCCACGGGCAGGAGACCGATCACGAGCGCCAGGCGAATTCGATTCCGCCGCGTCCAGAGCCAGGGAGGTGCTGACCGCCGCTGGCCGTGACGGAGATCCCGGATCACCCAGAACAGGGCCAGGATCGCAAAACCTCCGAAGAGCACGGGCCCGATCACGATCAAGGAGAGGTCGATTCCCATGGTTGCTCCCTCGAAGCGAAGTGCTTCGGGGTGAACGAGTGCGGCATAGAGGACGGCTCCGCCGAGTGGCAGGTGGAGCATCAGAACGAGCGCATGGAACGGCAGGCGAGCACCTCGCTCGCCGAGGTAGAGCAAGGCAATCAGGGCTGCTGCCAGAGGGACGAGCGCCCAGTAGTGGCCGCCGACGCCGCGCCCGCCGATGCCGTCGACCAGCGTCCACGAATAAGCGCGTCCCTGCGTCAGGCCTCGGATGAGTGGCAGCCAGATCAATATGGAGCCGATCACACTCGTCCACACGAGGAGCGCCCGAAGCAACGGGTCGGGACGCCCGGGAGTTCGAGCCGATTCCATGCGCGGATGCTAGGTCGATGGCCCGGATTGTAGAAGCCCGCCTCGGCTTGGAAAGTTCCTGACAGCCTAGAGCCCTGCGAATCCTCGACATCGGGATTCCCCTCTGCAGGCACGCGACTTGCTCAGCCCTCTGCGGGGTGGCCGCGTTCCAATGGAGGGATCATGCGGACTTTCACACTTTCCAGATGGCTCCAGGCCTGCGGTGCGGCCCTGCTGCTCGCGGGCACGCTGAACTGCGCAGCCAACAACAGGACGAAGGGAGCGGTCATTGGCGCCACCGGCGGAGCGGTCGTCGGCGGAGTGATCGGCAAGCAGTCGGGACACACGGCCCAGGGCGCCATCATTGGTGCCGTGGTCGGCGGCGCGGCCGGCGGCATCATCGGTCATCAGATGGACCAGCAGGCGAAGGATCTCAAACAGAACATCCCGGGAGCCACCGTCGAGCGTGTCGGCGAGGGAATCAAGGTGACGTTTGCTTCGGGGCTGCTGTTCGACTTCGGCTCCGATCGGGTCCGGGACGAAGCCCGACACAATCTGGATGCGCTGGCAAACAATCTCGACAAGTACGACGACTCCAACCTGATGATCGTCGGTCACACGGACGATGTCGGAAGCGAGTCCTACAACCTCGACCTCTCGGAGCACCGGGCGGACGCCGCGACGCGCTACCTGACGGCCGATGGCGTCGCCCGCAGTCGCATTGGCACACGCGGGGTCGGGGAGAGCGAGCCGGTCGCATCGAACGAGTCGGACGCTGGCCGAGCAAAGAACCGGCGGGTCGAGGTGGCGATCTACGCCAGCAAGGCGTGGCGCGAGCAGGCGAAGCGCGAAGCGGGAGCTGCCGCATCACTGGAGCCGTGACGCGGTCCTGTGCTGGGACTGCTAGGCCTCAGACAGGCGCGTCCCGCAGGACGTGCAGAAGGCTGTACCGGAGGGTGCGGCCCGCTCCGAGCGGACCGATGCCAGGCTGACGGGCGCTGCGGTCGACGCGTCTACGCGGCCCGGCGCTGTTCCGTCATCGGCTCCGTGACCACGGCGACGGCACCGGGAGCAGTTCCTCCGCCGATCGTCATGAAGTAGCGCGGGCCCGGGGCTCCTGGATAAAACTGAAGCTGCTCCGGCCGGTCGGCGAAGAACTCGTCCACGGCGCGTTGGGCGCCCGCATAGGGCGGGCTGCCATAGTCGTCGAAGACGATGATTCCGTCGGGGAGCATCCTCGGGTACACAAACTCGAGGCACTCCATGTAGGAGCTGTAGAGATCGCAGTCCAGGTGGACGAGCGAGAAATGCTCCGCTGCCAGTCTCGGCAGCGTGTCCCTGAAGTAGCCCTTGATCAGGGTGACGTGTTCCGCCAAGCCCATCCGGGTGAGGCGCGCCGTCAATTCCTCCAACGAAGCTTCGCCAAGGAACCCCCGGTGAACCCAGGGGTGCATGGTCCCGTCGTCCTGGGCGTCCTCCGCGGTGGGCTCAGGGAACCCCGCAAACGAATCCAGGCCATAGATCCGTGCAGGAATCCCCCGGCTGCGGAGGATGTGCGCCATGCCCAGCAGGGTGGCGCCGTGGTGCGTGCCGCATTCGAGGATGGCGCCGGGGAAGTTCTCAAGCGAGCGGACGATGCGCGCCAGGGTGTAGAACTCCGGGCGGCGCCGCGGAGTCGCAGCGCCCAGACGCTTGAGCAGCAGATCAGGCGCGTGGCCGAGCAACCCCCGGTAGGCCACGCTCGAACACTCGTCGATCATGTTGCCCAGGATTCTGGGTAGAAGCGAGGTCGGTCCGTTCATGGCACTGGGAGTTTTCGGCGTCCCGTGCGGTCGCCTTTAGGCGCGGTTGGACCTGGAGTCCCCAACGATGAAGACGCTGTTCTTCGACCTGGATGGAACGGTGATCGTCCTCGAGCGAGGGACGGTCAAACCGCTACTGGCCGCCGGAGCGTTCGAGCGGGCGATTCGTCGTGCCGGTTTCCAACAGCTCGTTTGCGTCGGGAACGCGGTTGCGCTCATCGCACATCTCGAAGAGATGGGCGTCGAGGCTGACGGACATCAGATGATCTTCGATCTCTGCTTCGGAGCCTTCGAAGACCGGAGCTGGTTCCGAGGCGCGTGCTCGTGGATTACCGAGCCTGGAGATCGCGGAAGCATCATCACCGGTACGGGCGACTGGTGGTACGTCGATGACCTGGCCCAACGCTACCTGGACCAGGCGGGGAAGCACGCATTGTTCGAGTCGCAATCGGGAGGCCGGATACTCGTTCCCGATGCCAACGGTGACGGTCAGGACGTGCTCGACTGGCTCGAGCGAATCGAACCTCGCCAGATCCCATAGCCGCGGTCGCGACGATGATCGCGGTCCAGGTCAGCGATTAGACGGTCAACGGGTCACTGCCAGCGTTCACGTCATGTTGAGCGGCCAGAGCCCGTGCAGCAGTGCGGGGATCCAGAGATTCCCCGAGCGCTGGTAGACGAGGCCGAAGAACTGGCCAATGACGAAGATCGCGCCGAACATGCCCCAGCGCGGTCCCGCGTCCGTACCGAGTCCGAAGTAGTTGAAGTGCAGCGGCCCGAAGGTGAACACGAGGTTGGCGATCAGAACGCCGGCCACGGGGCCGAGTCGTCTCACGAGCTCGGTCTGGAGAAGGCCGCGGTAGATGAGCTCCTGAACGAAGCCCCAGAGAAGGCCGGTGGGCACCGTCAGCAGCAGCACGCGGGTCCAGCCGTTGATTCCCGCCAGTCGCTCGAAGTGTTCGCGGAACATGAAACCGAACACGACGGTGGCGAGGGGTATCACGGTCAGGACATAGATCCGTTCGCGCGGAGTCCACTCTTTCCATGGATGCAGCCCAATGATCCCGCCGCTCGATCGAACGAACCCCACCATCACGAGGATCACCGTGACCAGGAGGGCTACGACGATCGCGGGCCGGGCCCAGTACACATCCGTGGGGCCGGCAGCCCGTGCGAGAGCCTGGAGCGCAGGGTGAATTACGAGGCCCACGAGCACGAAGGCCAGCAATAGGCGCAAACCGGTCTTTTCGTCGCAGGGCGCGCGCTCCGGACGCTCGAACTGCAGCGTATGCGCGGCGATCAGGTCGCGGAGCATGGACATCTCCCGCTTCTACGAGCGCGGGGCGTCGCGGGTTTCAGCCTCGCGCGGGCCGATCGGGAAAAAGCCTGGTGACAGAGCTACTCCATGGATTCACCAGGACTGGCTGCCGCGGACGGCGGTGCATTGCACCATGATGCAACGTCGCCTAGAATTTGCGCCCCGCGCGGGTCTGGACCGCGCGCGGTCAGGGTTTCGAGTGGTGCATCCCATCGTCCAGATCACACAGCCAGGAAGGAAGGTAGGGTATGGGTCGTCGCTCTGAGGCGTTGGCCAGTCGCATCGAAGAGGGAGCCAATGGCCTGGCAGCTTTTGTCGAGAACCTATCGGACGCCGAGTGGGAAACCCCGACGACAGCGACCGATCGTCGCACGGTAGGCCAGTCCGTGAACCACGTCGCGCTCGTTTATCCCATCGAGATCGATCTGGCGCGCGCCATCGCGGGCGGGAATGCGGTGACCGACGTCACGTGGGCGGTCGTGGCAGATTTGAATGCGAACCACGCGCGGCAATTCGCCAAGGTCACGAAGGCCGAAGCGCTCGAGCTCCTGCGCAAGAACAGTCGCGAGGCGGCGGCGGCGGTGCGCGCATTGAGCGACGAAGAACTGGATCGCGCGGCGCCGTTCTCACTGAGCTACGGTGCGCCGGTCACCGCGCAATTCGTCATCGAGGACCACGCCCTCCGGCACAGCTGGCATCACCTCTCGCGCATCCGCGCTGCGGTGGGCCGGTCCGTGGCGACTTCCGCCTAGCGTTCGTCTCGGGAACGACGAGGGCCCCGGCTGCATGATGCCGGGGCCCTCATTCTACTCAGTCGAACAGGTGGAATCGCGTGCCGAGCGTGAGCACGACCCCGTCCTTCCCCTGGGTCGTGTACTTGATCTCGCCGAACGGCTTCATCCGCCTGATGCTCGCCTTGGCGCCGAAGAGAAAGTTGACGCCGGTGTTCCACGAGGCGTCGCCCTGGTCGGGATCGTGGTGGTAGCTAGTGAAGCCGGCGCCCGCGTAGAGCGCGACGATCGGCAGCGGGAGCACGGGGATGTGGCCGTCGACGGTGATCGCCCAGTCGTTGCTGTTGTCCACGAACACGTACTCGAGCATCGGGACCAGGTCGAAGCTCAGGAGCCCGATCGCAGCCCCGGCGCCGATCGACCCGGTCTCCGGTTCCACGCGCCAGTTGGCGAACGCGAGCGGCTCGACCACGCTGACGGCGGCCGCGGGTCGTGCTGCGGTGAGGGCGAGACCGAGGAGCAGGACGTAGAGGAAACGCCCACGGACAGGCATGCAGAGTCTCCAAGTGAAGGGCAGGAAACAAACGAGGCTACGAATCGATCGCTGCCTCACGCTAACACCCGACCGCCGCCGGTCCATAACCGTCGATCTCGACTCCTACCGCTTTGGAATGCTCGCGGCAAAGTACGCGAACCCATCATCGAGGGCGTCGAAGGCGGTGGGTGGCGGAGGATAGTCGGGCTCCGATGACAAGGCCGCCTTGATCAGTGACCAGGTTCCGCTCCCCGTCGGCGCAGGGAAGGTCACCTTCGAGATCACCGTCACCGCCCGGGTCTCGCTCCAGATCTCTCGCCGTGCCTCGAGGTCGAACATGTTGAACGTGATCCACACGGTCCGCTCGGTGGATTTGATGATGTTGTCGTTGTCGGTATTCACATCGTAGTCGGAGTCCGCGGTCTCTCGATTTTGGGCGACGCTGACGGACTCGATCCGGGCCAACGCCAGGTAGCGCGCGTCGGCGCCCATGGCCTCCGCCAGCATCAAATAGGCCGAGGTGTCGATCCCCGCGCCGTCCCGATAGTGATCGAGAAGGTGCGCGTGGCGCTCCACACCGATTCGCTCGTGCAGCACGCTGGCGGGCACGAAACGCAGATCGCGGCGCTTCGTCATGAACACGTCTTCCATCACCAAGCCGTTACGTTCGGGGTTATTGAGATCGACCTGGCCGTACGCCAGGTTGACAACGCCCCCGAACACCGTGGGGCTGCTCCGGAACGTCGTGGAATCGAAACCCGCGTGGAGCCTTCGTGACGCGCAGGCAGCCAGGGCGAACAAGACCCCCAGCGCAATCAGCTTGATGGCAACGGATCTCCAAGCCATTACGCCTCGTCCAGGAGGTAGGCGAGGTCCTCGCGATTCAGCGCGCGGGAGAAGCCGTCCTCGCCGAGCACGTCCTTGATCAGCGCCGCCTTGCGCTGCTGCAGCTCCCAGATCTTCTCTTCGATGGTTCCCTCGGCCAGCATGCGGTAGGCCACCACGGTGCGATCCTGGCCGATCCGGTGAGTGCGGTCGATCGCCTGGGCCTCGACCGCGGGGTTCCACCACGGGTCGAACAGCACCACGTAGCTGGCGGCGGTCAGGTTGAGGCCGGTGCCGCCGGCCTTGAGCGAGACCAGGAATACGGCCGCCCGCGGATCGGTGGCGAACGCGTCCACCACCTCGTCACGGCGTGTGGTGGCGCCGGTCAGGACATGGAACGGGATATCGCGTCCCGTCATCTCGTCGGCGAGCAGCTCGAGGCAGCGCACGAACTGGGAGAACACCAGCACCTTGTGACCTTCGGCGAGCAGAGGCTCTAGCAGCTCGAAGAGGGCCTCGAACTTTCCCGAGCCCAGCTCGAGGCCGCCATCGGTCAGGGCCGGATGGCAGCAGATCTGTCGCAGCAGCGTCAGGTCGGCCAGGATCGAGAAGTGGTTCTTGCGAAGCTCCTCAGGATTGCGCGCCATTGCCGCCACCCGCTCGCGTATCCGAACGAGCTCGCCGGCATAGAGCTGGCGCTGACCTTCTGTCATCTCGCAGTCGCGACGCTCCTCGATGCGGTCGGGCAGGTCCGCGGCCACTTCGCGCTTGAGCCGGCGCAGCATGACCGGGCGCAGCCTGGCCGCCAGCAGCGCGCGTGCATGCGGCGGGGCGTCGGGGTGGTCGTACCGCTCCGAGAATCGCGCCCGGCTCCCGAGGTAGCCGGGATTGACGAAGCTCATGATGCTCCAGAGGTCGAGCGCGCGGTTCTCGAGCGGCGTGCCGGTGAGAGCGAGCCGGTAGGGCGCCGCGAGCTCGCGGACCGCGCGGGCAATCGCGGTGTCGGGGTTCTTGATGTTCTGCGCCTCGTCGAGGATCACGGCGTCCAGGGCCGTTTCCTTCCACGCCTCGAGGTCGCGGCGCAGGAGGGCGTAGCTGGTCACGATCAGATCGTGGCGGGACACCTCGCGGCGCAGCACGCGGCGCTCGGCGCCGCTCGCGAGCATCAGTACGCGCAGGCCGGGGGTGAAGCGGGCCGACTCGCGCACCCAGTTGTGCATCACCGAGGTCGGGCACACGACCAGGCAAGGCGGGCGTCCCGGATCCCGCTCGCGCAGGTGCTGGATCCAGGCCAGCGCCTGGATCGTCTTGCCGAGCCCCATGTCGTCGGCGAGCACCGCACCGAGGCCGAGCGAGCCGGTCCAGGCCAGGAAGTCGAGCCCCTGCTGCTGGTAGGGGCGCAGCGTGCCGGAGAATCCCGCCGGCACCGGCACGGCCGGCAGCTCACGGAAGGCGGCGATCTGCTCACGCATGCGCTCCACGGCGCGCGCGCTCTCCGGATCGGCGCCCAGGCGCTCGAGCGCCTCCAGGCTCTCGGGGCGGGCTGCCGCGAGCTGCCAGCGCGTGACGCGCTGTTCTCCGCCGCCGAGCTCGATGCCGAGGTCGGCGAGCATCGCGGCGGCCTCCAGGTGGGTCTCCGCCGCCTCGCGCCGGGTCCAGCCCGAGGCGAGCCGGACCCACGACGTCTTCGCGCCGCGCAGCCGCTCGAGATCCTCCTCGGAGAGCGACATCCCCTCGGCTTCCCACTCCGCCGACATCACCAGCCAGTCGACGCCGCTCGACTTCACCCGCAGTCGCGTTCGAACCACCGCACCCGATCCGAGCAGCCGCTGCATCGAGCGGCTGCCGAACCACTCCACGTCGCGGGGCCGGCGTTCCCACGCATCGGCGAGCATTTCCGCGTTGCGCGGGTTGAGCCTGATCCACCAGCCGACACCGGCATCGGCGGCGGCCGGCGCCACGCCGCCCGGCCCGCCACTCTCGCCGCCCTTGGCGCCGGTCGCGCGCAGCCACTCCAGGGCGGGCGCGACACGCTCAGGGATGGGCGCCTCGAACCAGACCTGCTCGCCGGGTGGTGCGGGTGTGTTCGTCACCGGCTCGCGGGTTCCAGGCGTGTCGTCCACGCGCGTCGCGCCGGCGATGGGCTCCAGCGCGTCGGGCTGGCTCCGTGACGCGGCCTTCGCGGCCGACACCGCCGGCGTCGCCTTCTCCCAGCGACGCTCGGGCGTGTACTCGAAGAGTCCCGGCGCCGCGCGGCCGGGACGCCAGGCGTCTCCCGGCGCGTGAGCCATCACGCGAATCTGGAGCCAGTCGTTCTCGCGCAGATCGAGCAGAACCGCCGCCACCAGGTCGAGATAGCGAGTGTGGCCGGCCAGGCTCTCACGCATGCCGGGGAACGCCTCGGCAAGCTGCGCCAGCATCGTGCCGCGCACCTCGGGCCGCACCGGGATGGTCCCCGCGAGCTGGAAGCGATCGATCAGCTCCGGCGGCGGCTCCTCGATCAGCTCGTGAAAGGCACCCTCGCACAGCACCAGTCCCGGCCGATGCTCGGAATGGCTCTCGTGCCCCCGGAAGTAGATGACCTCTTCGAGCGGACGCCGCCGCCCGTCGGGCCACTGGACCTCCAGGATGAGCCGTGGCTCGCCGGCGGTCTCGACGCATGCGGGTATCAGCCGGATGAGCGCTTCGTTGATCCGTACCGGTCCGCCCGCCGTCACCCCGGCGCGCTGCGCGAGATCGTCCGGCAGGTCGTTGCTCCAGGACACCAGCGGCGTGTCGCCGACCCGGCGCAGCATATGAGCGAGGCCGCCGTTCACCGCGCCGCCTTCGTGCCACCCGCTCACGTGCGTCGCGAGCACCACGTGGAGCAGCAGGGCCTGGTCGGTCGGGAGGAGTCCTGGCCGGCGCCGCAGCTCGGACTGGAGCTGGGTGAGCTGATGCGTGGTGCGCGGCACGTCCTGCATGCGCGGCGACGTCATGCGGACCTGGGTGGTCGCCGTGATCGCGCCGTTCCCGGCGGCCTCGAGGTCGAGCACGAGGCGGATGCTGCGCTGGGGTGTGCCGGTGCGCTCGCTGGCCCAGCGCAGCAGCTCCTGTTCGACCAGCGGCAACTCCCGTGCGGCGTAGTGCTCGGCGAGATCGGCGCGCTGTCGGTACGGCTCGAGCGCGGGCGGCAGCCAACCGCCCGTCCGCCGGGGAATCTCCTGCGCGAGCCGCCAGCACATCAGCTCCGCGTCGGACTCACCGAAGATCTCGTCGAACGGAGGCCGGTAGAGCTGGAGATCCTGCGCGCGCGGGCCGAGCATGCGCACCAGGACCGCCTCGCGGGCCCACGTGGTCACCGCCTTGCGCAGCTCCAGAAGCGTGGCCGGAGCGGTGGACGATGGGTCCGCGCCCCAGGCGGCCTCCTCCTCGTAGCGGCCTCGTCGCGCGGGCGGCGTGCCCGTCGAGCGCCGACGGCCGCGCGGCGCGGGTTCCTGCGTGCCGCTCATGGCGGCGGGTATGGCGGTCGCTCCGGCGGCCGGGTGCGGAATCGTCGGCGGGACGAGGCGGGCAATCCGGCGATCGAAGAATCCGATCGCCGCCCGGGCACGATCGACCGCGCAGCAGGCGAGGGCGTAGGCATGCTTGCAGTACGGCGACGCCGGGCAGGTGCACTCGGGGCGCCACATGCCGTCGCCTTCGTCCCAATGCCAGCTCGTGCGGTACTCGACGCGCCCGCGCACCAGGGCGGAGAAACCGAGATCGGAGACCGCCAGCGGGCCCACCCGTCCGAGGGCGGCGTACTCCATGCCGCGCGCCCGAACGTGGGAGATGAACGAGGCGAGGTCGTCGAGCAGCGATTTCCAGCGGCCCGGCGAGAGGGCCGCGAAGTCAGGGTCGTCCTGCGGTCGCTCGCGGTCGTGGGCCTCGGATCGGTCGTTCATGGGGAATCGGGCAGGATAACACCGGTCCGTCGAAAACAGGCGCGCCTGGATCCGGTCCGGGATCAGCAGCCGATCGGGGAGCAGGTAAGCTTCCGTTTCGACCTGCGGGCGCCGAGTCCGGGCGCGTCCCATGTCATCTCGTGCGGGCCGGCCAGTATGGGGGGAAAAGGGAGGGAGCTTCGTGCGCGCAATCGTTGTCCGATCCTTCGGCGGCCCCGAAGTGTTACAGCTCGCCGACGTTATCCCGTTCCCGGTCCCCTGGCGCCCGGCGACGTGCTCGTGGCATGCGGCGATCGGGGTCAATTTCGCGGACACGGAGCGACGGCGCGGCATGTACACGCCGCCGTCCCTGCCATGGGTTCCTGGACGCGAGGCGGCGGGGGTGGTCGTGGCCGTCGGACCCGGTGTCGATCGGGGGCTCATCGGCGCACGGGTAGCCTATTTCGCGCCGCGTTCGAGCGGGTCCTATGCCGAATTGGCCATGGTCCCTGCCGATGCTCTGTTCCGCTTCGAGTCCGAGCTGCCCTTCGACGTGATGGCCGCGCTGCCGCAGCAGGGTCTCACCGCCCACGGCGTGCTCCGCCTCGCCGCGATGAGGCCGGGCATGACGGCCCTGGTGCTCGCTGCGGCCGGCCGTGTGGGGCAGATCCTGGTGCAGCTCGCGCGTCGCGACGGCGCGCGTGTGATCGGCGTCGTGTCCACTCCGGAGAAGCGGGACGCCGTCGCCGCGCTGGGGGTCGAGGTGATCGCGGGCTACCGCGACTTCGACTCCGCGGTGCGCTCCCTTACGAATGGCCGCGGCGTCGACGTCGTCTTCGATTCGGTCGGTCGCGCGACCCAGGACGCGAGCCTGGCGTCGCTCGCCCGTTACGGCCAGATCGTCTACTACGGCGACTCGAGCGGCCTGCCGGCGCCGATCGACGTCGACGCCCTTTACGGTCGCTCGCTGCGCGTCGGGGCCTTCGGCCTCGACATCGAGCGCGACCCCGAGGGCACCGATCGCGCCCACCGCGATCTCGTCACCGCTCTGAGTCGCGGCTAGCTCCGACTCACGGTGTCGAGGTCCTTCCCGCTTGCCGACGCGGCCACTGCGCACGCGGAGATGGAAGCCCGCAAGACCACAGGGAAGATCGTCCTCGTCCCCTGATCGCGCGGCGGCTTCTTCTTTGTGACGGGTGGCCGGATGATCCGTTCTCATTCTGTGGACCCCCGAGACGCGGGGGTCCACACACCGACCTCACACAGGAGGCCACCCCATGTCGCTCTGCCACCCCGTCCTGTCCCCCCGCGCCCCGGCCGCACCGTGGCTCAGGCGACTGGGAGCTGCCGCGACCCTCTTCGGGGTCATCGGTCTCGCGAGCTCCGCCGCCCTCGCCACCGTGCCTTCCACCTTCTCGTACCAGGGAGTGCTCACCGACAACTCGGGCCATCTCGTGCCCGACGGTCCCTACAACCTGACGTTCAGGGTCTACTCGGTGGCCTCCGGTGGCGTCGCCCTGTGGACGGAAACCCAGAACGCCATCCCCGTGAACAAGGGTGGCTTCTCGGCCGTTCTCGGTTCGGTGACGCCGCTCAGCCCGTCGTTCGACCAGCAGCTCTACCTCGGGGTCGCGATCAATGGCGGCGCCGAGCTGGTGCCCCGTGTGGTGCTGACTCCGTCTCCGCAGGCGCTGGCCCTGCGGCTTCCCTACTACGGAGCGGTCAGCAGTGACCAGTCACTCCTCAGCCTGATCAACCTGAGCCCCGGCAACCCGGGGTTGTGGGTCGATCCCTACGTGGCGATCGGTGGTTACCAGGATGGGGCGCTCGCCGTGGCTAGCTCGGCCCTGCCGTATGCGTTGGCCACCATTGAGGCGTTCCCCGAGGGTGGTTTCATGAGTTGCTGGTCCGGCACGACCGGGCACATCGCAGGGGTCATGGGTGTGGACGTCGGGACCAACGCCGGGGTCGTCACCCTCAGGAAGGGCGGCGTCGCCAGGGTTCGTCTGAGCGGCGACAACAGCGGGTCCGGGGACCCCTACTTCTCGATGACCGGAAGCAGCCGCTCGATCACGCTCAACACCGCGAGCTCGGGCGATGCGTCGGTCAGCCTTCCGACGAACGCGATCGCCGCGGGCGAGATCCTCGACGAGCCGGGCGTCGCGCAGGGGCACAACGCCGGCCTGGTCAATATCTCCACCTCTGCGACGGTCACGGATCTCGTCAGCGTGCAGATCACCACCCCGGCTTCGGGCTACATCGTCGTGGAAGCCGACGGCATGCACGGCATCGGTGGTGACGGCGCGAATGCGAACGAAGCGAGTTTCACCATCAAGGACACCCCCGGCGGCGGAATCGATTTCGGCAACTACTATGTCTCCGGCTTCCTGGGTGTCGCCCCCGCCGGCCTGTTCCGGACCTCGGTGTCGATGCGGCGCACGTACTCGAAGCCGGCGGGAACCTACACGTTCTATTTCCAGGCGAGCGCCAACAACCCTGCTGCGCTGAACAACTACATCTGGAATCCGACGATCACCGCGACCTTTTTTGCGACCTCGTACGGTACGGCACCACGATCGCATTGAGGTCGGAAGCTTCCCGTGATGGGCTGGACGGCCGTGCCGTTCCGGCGATGGTGGGCCCGGGCGGCGAGCGTCTTCCCGGCGATGCGGTCGAGGTGGACCTGCGCACACTCGAGCTGCGCGCCGCGAAACTGCGGGAGGCCGCGGCGGCGGCCGACGCCGCAGCGATGCGGGCGCGATTCGCGAAGGAAATCGAGCCCCGGAAACTGGCCGCTCCGAAGAAGGTGAAGCCATGAGCCGCGGCCTGGCCTCAGCGGTGTCGATCGCGATTGCCGTACTCAGCGTCGGAACGCCGGCCCACGCCGAGCTGCTGCGCGGCGGTGTCGTCTCGAGCGGAGCCCAGAACTCCTCGGGCGGCGGATACGTGCTGCAGGGCACCGTCGGGCAGCCCGCGGTCGGGGGATCGGCCGGGGCGAGCTTCTTCGCCTGCCACGGGTACTGGTGCTTCGGCGGCTCGCGCGTGGTGTCGGTCGACTGGAACCCCAAGGACCCGGGGACCGCTGGGGGACTCCCCACGGCGGTGGAGCTCGGCCCGCCCTGTCCCAATCCGATGCGTGGCAGCGTCCGATTCACCCTGGCATTGCCGAAGGATGCCGACGTGACGTTCACGGTCCTCGACGTGGCCGGGCGGCAGATGGGCGAAGCCGTGCGGCAGCGTCTCGCCGCGGGAAGGCACGAGTTGCGGTGGAGTGCCCCGTCGCTGAGCGCCGGCGTCTATTTCGGCCAGCTCGTCGTGGATGGGCAGCAGCCGTTCCGGCGGAGAATCGTCCTGGTGCGATAGAGCGGCGCAGAACATGCGGTGAACTTTCCGGGCGGCCCGGTCGATAGCCACCGAGGCCGCCCGGTCCCATCGGACCCCTCGGCGGCTCGTGCCTTGCCGACCTGGAGGAGGTCCTGATGCGCAAGATTCTCGTGCTGTTCGCCGCCGCGGCGTGCGCCGCATCGCTTGCGGCCTGTTCGGCCAACAAGGGTGGATGGGACGCCGCGTCTGCCGAGTACGCCGCCTACGCCACCCAGATTCCGCTCTACCCCAAGACCAAGATCACCGACGCGATGGGCTCGGAGAGCTGGGGCGATGGGTCCGATTCCTACTCCTATGACATGGCGTGGTGGTGCGAGGTGACCGCGACCCGGGAGCAGCTGCTGGCCTTCTACACCTCGAAATATCCCAACGCCGAGCGCTCGACGCCCTATGAAGACAAGGTGCAGCTCGAGATCATCCCCGAGGGGGCCAAGGCCGGCGAATACATGGGGATCCTCATCGAGGAAGACGGCAAGTACCGCGTGTTCGAATCGCGGAAGAGCAAGCAGATCCACCGCTCGTAGCGCTGGACGCTGCTGAGTGCGCTATCTCAGGGGATGCGCGTGAGGCGGCGCGACCAGGCGCGGCCTTCGGCGGCGAGACGCACGAAGTAGACGCCGGCGGGGATCGGCCGACCGTTGATGTTCTTCCAGGACGCCTCGTGACGCCCGGCGGGAAGCGTGCCGTCCACCAGCACCGACACTTCACGACCCTGCAGGTCGATCACGCTCAAGCGAACCTGGCTTTCGTGCGGAAGTGCGAACTCGGCCCGCACGGGGCCCGCGCTCGGGTTGGGGGAGAGCGGCGCCAGCGCGAACTCCTGGGGTAGCGCCACATCCGGTGGTGTCGAGACGATCGCATTCGGCTGGAACGCGAGCCCGCCATAGGTGGTGAGCGGTAGCGCGAGCGTCGTCCGGCTGCCTCCGACGATCATGGGTGCTCGATAGATGTGCTGCGCTCCGGCCCCGCCCTCGGACCAGTACATCTGCCCGCCAGCCGGATTGAGCGCGATGTAGGTGGGGTTCGAAAGACTGGCGAGAAGCGTCACCGAGGCCCCGCCCGCGGTGGGGGCGCGACGGATCTTGCCCGCGTACTCGGTCCAGTAGATCTGCCCCACCGGGTCGAACGCCACGCCGTAGGGGTGGGAGTTCGCCGGCAGGGATTGCCACAGCTCCATGAGAGTTCCGTCGAGGTTCGCGCGGTAGATGGCATCCTGGTCGAAGTCGGCCCAGTAGATCTTGCCGCCCGCGTGATCCACGGCGATCCCGCGCGGATTGGCGGCCGCTCCGAGCGAGTTCAGGATGATCGCTCCGCTCCCGTTGAGCGCCGAGCGCGTGATGCGCGAGCCCGTCACCAGATTGCTCGAGGTCCAGTAGATCGTGCCGGCCGCATCGTCGACGGCGACGCCGCGCAGCGCGGAGCCGCCGGAAACCAGCGTGGTGATGGAGGCGAGCGTCGGAGCTGCGCGCTGGATCCGCGCTCCCGAGAGACAAGCTTCGGCCCAGAACACCTTGCCGCCCGAGTAGGTCGCGAGACCCTCGGGCAACGTCGAGTTCGGCAGGCCGACGCTCGCGATGGCGTTGCCGAGGGCATCCGCCTTGTTGAGTGTCGGCGTGGTGAAGTTCGTGTCCAGCCAATAGAGAACCTGCGCGCCGGCCGCGACGGGGAGCCCGGCGACCGCGAAGGCGAGGAGCAGGATCAGCTGGCTAAGGCGCATTCGGTCGGTTCCTACGAGGACGGGTAGATGCCCTGGAGCGCGATGACGAAGTTCAGCCCGAGGTAGGGTTGCAGGTTGGGGTGCGGCTGACCGCCACCGGTGTTGCCGATGGCGAGCGTGGCCATCGCGACGTCCGCGGTGACACCGTACTGCGGGATGGCGGCGGGGTTGCGCGCCGGGTACATCCCCGTGGGGCTCACCGCCGACCCGACCCCGGACGAAGCGCGAACCCCGTGGCTGTGGATCGGAAGCTCGGTGATCGAAAGCGTATGGCTCGCGGCGCCGCCGCGCTCGCCGAGCGCGCGCGGCGAAAGTCCGGGTCCCTGGCCCTGGTGAATGGGAACGCGATCGCGGAGATCGGGAAGCGCGAAGTTGGTGACGCCGTTTCCGCCGTACATCGTGCCGAGGAGCGAGAACAGCGCCTGGTTCTGGCTGATCGAGAGCAGCTGCCCGTTGCAGAGTCCCCAGCCCCGGGGCGCGAAGTTGCCGGCGAAGATCATGAGTTCACCGAGGAACGGATTGTCTTCCTGAACGTCGGCGCGGGAGGGTCTCGGCCGCCCGAGCAGCATCGTGCCCGCGAGGAATGTGGCGATGCGCCCGATGAAAGCGCGGCGATCGGCGGGAACGGCCACGCGCGAAGTGCTCATGGCAGGGGGGGTAAATGCCTTCGGTGCATATGATGAAGTTGATGCACAGCGAAGGCATCGTGTTGTTGTGCGGCGTGGACGAACCGGACGACATCACCGCGCTGGCCGCAAGTGCGGTGTCCATGCCGGAATTGTAGTGCGGCCATCCGAACGGGTTCCGTGACGGCACTCGCCCCGTGGGGTCATTGGTGCCACCCGCCGACGAGCTACCGACGAGGGTGTGGGAGTGCGTCGGGATCTGCGTGGGCCCGAGCGTCACCGTTTCCACGCCGGCCATTTCCCCCTGCACGATCGTCGTCCCCATGTGGACGGGGGCGCGGCCGCGCAGGTCGGGGAGCGCGAACGTCTCCTGGCCATCGCCGCCGTACATCGTGCCGATGAGGCTGAACAGCGCATCGTAGGACGAGATGTCGAGGATCTGGCCGTTGCAGAGCAGCCAGCCGACCGGCGCGAAGTCGCCCGCGAACATGCGGACCTCTGCGAGGTACGGCAGGCTCCCGGCCGCGGCTTCGCGCGGGGCCCTGATCCCGAGCCACGCCCCGCCCACGATGAATCCCAGCGCGCGTGCCAGGAAGTGGCGACGGTGAATGGCGGCAGTGTCGCTCATGGGTGCGACGGGTAGATGCCCTGGAGCGCGATGATGAAGCTGACGCACTGGTAGGGCTGCAGGTTGTTGTGCGGCTGATCGCCGCCCGAGGTCGCGACGGCGGAGGCGGCGAGGGTCGTGTTGGAGCCGGCCGCGTACTGCGGGATTGCCGCAGGCGACCGTGCCATCACCCCACCCGCGGCCTGATCGCGATTCCCGTTGGCGGCGCTCGCGCCCAGCGAATGGTTGTGGGCGGGGATCGCCGCGATTCCCAGCGTGTGGGTCTCGGTCCCGAAGGTCTCCCCGCGCACCCGGTCGGTCAGCCCTGGACCCTGGCCGGGATGCACCGGGACGCGGCCGCGCAGGTCCGGCAGGGCGAAGGTACTGATTCCGTCGCCGCCATAGGTCGTGCCGAGCAGCGAGAAGAGCGCGGTGTTCTGGGCGATCGGAAGGAACTGCCCGTTGCACAGGGCCCAGCCATTGGGCACGACCACGCCGGCGAACATGCGTACTTCGCCAACGAAGGGAACGGGCATCAGGACCTCGCGAATGAGCCAAGGCGATGGTGCATGGCGGCCAGCCCGGAAAGAGGGGTTCAACCCAGCTCGGACTCGATCAGGCGCTCCAAGGTTAGAAGCCGCGCCCCACCCAGTCAATGATTACGTGCGCGGAAACCCAGCCAATCAGCTCATGAAAACCAGACCGATGGCCAGGACCAGCCCCAGGGCGGCGAGGATCATGCCCCGCTTCTGCTGGCTGCTGTCGAACCGAAACATGAAGAACGACGACACGGCCATGAACAGCAGCAGCGTCCCGTAGATCATCGTGAACCAGTGGACGCCCTTCTTGCTCGGCGACTTGTGAAGGTTGGAGAAGCGGTCGAGCGGGAAGTCGAACTCCTTCACGGTGCGCACGGTGTGCCCGGTGCCGCGATCGTAGGAGCCGCCCTGGAAGTACAGGACCTCGCCCTCGGTGCGCAGCACCTTGAAGTCGCGCATGCGCAGCTGCGGTCCGAGCGCCGATGCCTCGAGCCCGGTCGGAAGCTGGGTCTCGATCTGCTCGTCATGCTGGAGGAAATCGGTGTCGCGGAAGATCTGCGCGACGCCGCTGAGCGCGAAGATGATGGTGAGCCCGGCGGTGAAGTGCCCGAGATCGCGGTGAAGGCCACGCATCTGCAGCATGAAGGGCTTGGTTGCTCTGGGGTCCAAGGGAAGGTCTCCGTGGGTTGTGGGTCGCCTGCGTCAGTCGGCCCACTCCGTGGCCGTGCGCGGCACCGGGTGGATGTTGACCATCTGCACCCGCGACTCGGAAGTCACCTGAAACTCGTGCCAGGTGCCAGCGGGGATCACCACGATGGTCCCGCCGCCGACCGTACGACTCGTGCCATCCGTGATGAGGCGGATCTCCCCGGCCAGCAGCACAAAGGTCTCCTCGTAGGCGTGACGGTGACGGCGCGCACCCTTGCCCGGTCCGAACGTGACGACGAAGCACGATACGCTGGCGCCGTGCTCGAAGCCCTGGAAGGTCGACGCATCGCCGCTGGGCGACTGAATCGCGGCGAGGTCGATGATCTTCAGTTCGCGCGATGACGGTGGAGCCACGGGGCGGACCGCTGCCCGCTCGGGCCCGGAGCCCGTCCCATGTTGCTTGCGCAGCTCTGCGAGCTCGCCGCCGGTGTACAGGTTGTGGCACACGACCTGGCCGCGCCCCGGGGATGTGAGCTCGATCATGAGCTTGCGCTCGATGAGGCCATCGACGATCGGCTTGAGCGCGGCGAGATCCGCAATTGGCTCCATGCGCGCCGCGCGCCCGCGCAGGTCGCCGAGCGGCTGCGCCCCGCGCAGCAGCAGCTCGGCCGTCACCGCCGCTTCCCCCGGATTCACTCCCAGCCACTCATAGGCGAGGTGCTTGTACTTCGGCACGCGGCCGAGCCAGTCGATTTCCTTCACCACCCCGAGCTCCTGCAGCTCGCTGAGCGCCTTCTCCACATCGAAGTCATCGTAAGCCGTGACCGGGTTCCGGTTGTTCTTCTGATTGCAGCCGGTAACGATCGCATTGACCGTCATCGGGTAGCCGGCGGGCGTGGTCTTGGCCTTCTCGATCAGCACGCCGAGCACTCGGCGCTGATGGGCGTCGAGCGGTTTCCAGCGGGTGGTCGTGGGGAGTGATTCGGTGTCGCTCACGAGGCGGAGACTATCGCCGCGGCGCCCGGCTGAACAACGTGGGAGTCCAGGGCGCGCTAACGTGTCAGCGCGACCCTGGCCACCGCGGTCTCTCCGGTGGCTCGCAGCCGCGCGAAGTACACGCCGTTCGGCAGGGCGTTGCCCGCATCGTCACGGCCATCCCACACGAGCGTGCGTTCCCCCGGAATCCCCGGGCTCAGCGGCAGCGATCTTACCCGTCGCCCGGCCGCGTCGTGGACCTCGAGCGATGCGTCGCCCTCGTCGGCCAGCGTGAGGTGGAACACGCATTCACCCCGGCTCGGATTGGGACCCACGCTCAGCGTGAGGCGCCGCTCCGAAGGAACGAAGGCGGATGCTTCGAGAAGCGGGAGCGATTCAACGGGTGCCCGGGCGGCACGATCGGCGAGCGCGGTCGTCATGGCCCAGAAGATCACGCTCATGTTCACCACCGAGGTGTCGGCGTTGGTCCACGGGTATTCGGGGTCACTCGGTGGCGGCCAGTAGCCGTAGAGGTCGGGAATGGTTCCGCCCTTCTCGAGTGACAGAAGGAAGCGCATCACGGTCGGATACTGCGCGGCGTTCTGGTGGTCGAACACGAGCGCGCAGTAGGCGGGCTCCACGGTCCATCCGCGCGTGTCGTAGTCGTACCAGCAGCCCGAGGCCCGGCTGTAGTAGTAGTTCGTGCACCCGGCCACGCCATCGCAGGGCTCCTCGTAGATGGCGCGCCCGTCCGGTCCGATCCGTCCCTCGAGAAACGCGCTCATGGACGAGAGCCATCCGGCAATGCGCGCGTCACCGGTCAGTCGCTGCAGATGGATCAGCTCCATGCCCATCCAGCCTGTGTAGTGGATGTCGCGCGAACCCCAGCACCAGTGGGGGAAGCTGCCGTCGGCATTCTGGTAGGGGACGAGCAGGTCCAGGATGGCGGTGGTCTTCTCGGCGCAGCCGCCATGGCCGGTGATCCTGGCGAACTCCCCGGTGGCCATCGCCAGCATGAGCCCGCCGTTCAGAACGCACTGCTCGGTCGGGATGTCGATCAGCTCGAAGACGATGGTTCTGCCCGCGTCGAGGAAGCGCGTCAGACCGGTGATCTCGTACGCCTCGAGCAGTGCATAGCCCAGCATGCCGTCGAACGGGGCGTGGGCTCGCATCTGGTCCAGCCGCGCGATCAGGAAGTCGGCGTGCTCGATGACGTCCTCACGGGTGCGCGGCTGGGGGTTGATGCGCTCGAGCTCACAGTAGGCGAGGAGCTGGCAGACCACCGACTGTCGGATCTCCTCGGTCTCGTTCAGGACCCAGCGCGGATCACGCGTGACGCCGTCCACTTCGTGATCCTGGAGATAACGGTCGATGCGCTGGACGAGTCCCGGGATCGGATCGGGGGGCCGGCGTGATTGCGGGCGTTCGGGCCGCCGGACCTCGCGCGGGTTCAGGGGATCCGCAAATCCCACAGAGAGGGCGAGCGCGCTGAGAAGGAGCGCGCTGAGCATTGCGCGAAAGCCGGGAGCCGGCATGACCACCCTCGGACGTGTCGTACGGGAACAACGCCGCACGTCCGGATGCTAGTGCGACCGCGCCACCGGCACAACGCCTTTCACGGCAGGCGGACGAGCATTCTCCCGGCATGAAACCCATCGCCGTGCACACGCACCCAGTAGATGCCTGAAGCCGCGGATCGTCCGAGGGCGTCACGGCCATCCCAGAGCAGGCGATGCGCTCCGGCCGAGAGCGGTCCCTGGTGCAGGGTCCGAAGGCGGCGCCCGTTCAGATCCAGGAGCTCCACGCTGGCTGCGGTCACGCTCCGTGAGAGCGCCAGCGATATTTCCGCGGCGCCACGTGATGGGTTCGGATGGAGCTCGATCGCGATCGGTTGCCGGGCGGCGGTCGCTGAGGGCTCGACGTCCACCGCAGACCGCACGGTGGTGAGAACCAGCCAGGGTCCGTCGAGAGACTCACGGCTCAGCACCACCTGGATGGTCGTGTGGCCCGGAAGGAAGCGCAGCCCGAGGGTCATGCGACGGGAGCCGGGGGGCTTCGCCAGCGCCGCGAGGACTTCGGCCGTCACATCGACGCCGACCGCCGTACCAGCGCTCGCCTGGGGAATCGTGTCCACCACCGCCAGATCGAACGGGGGAGCGGTTGCCGCCGTGATCGTGGCCTCGTTCCACGTCGTGTTGCTGACGCCGACGACTTCGGTCGGACCATCCGCCACGTTCGCCGGCACCTTCATGGCGAGCTTGGCATGCACCACGGTGCCCACGACCGATCCGACGTCGAACTTCACGTAGGAGCGAACGCCGGGACCCCACCGGAGCACGGTCGCGCTCCCGTAGTTGATCGAGGGATTGGCGGCCTCCACGTAAGCGTCGGCCACGGTGCCGACGGTGTCGAGATCGGCGCCGGGATCGTTCAGGTACCACGGGGCCGCGTGGACATTCGTATTGAAGAATCCATCGAGCAGCGCCGCCACCTTGGCTTCACCGCTCGCAGCGGGGTGAATGAAGTCCGCTTCGTAGTCACCGGGGATCCAGGTCAGGCCATCGCTCGCCCGGGGAGTCGCGCCGTTGGCCCACAGGTAAGGCCCCCACAGCAGCACCGGCGCCTCGACCGTTCCCAGGCCGGGATCGGCATTGAGTCCGGGATCGCCCGCAATCTGATCCTCGATCACCCACCGCATCGCCAGTCCGCCCTCGAAGCTCAGGGGCTCGGTACGCGCGGGGTTGCTGCCATAGCCGCCGTAGATCCGGCTGCTCAGGAAGCAGATCTGAAGGTTCGGGAACCGGTCCTTGAGGTGGGTCACGATGCCACGCACGTGGGCCTGCAGGGTCTCGGCATGGGCCGGGAACGACGTGTCCGGTACCGCACCTTCGGCCTGCTTGAGCCACACCACCTGCACCTGATCGGGATCGAGCCCGGCCACCCGCACGCGATCGTCCACCACGTCCCAGTAAGGATCCGTCGGGTCCACGATCACGTCGGCGCTCTGACCACCCACCGCGCCGTCCACCACGATGATGCGTGCGTTGCGCGCGAGGAACGAGTCGGCGATCCGCTCGAAGGTCGCGAACTCCTGGTTCGTGTTCGACATGCCGATCGAGAGCATGCCGATCCAGCCGTTGGGACTGGGGGCGCCACTCGCGTTGCGCGGCACGATGCTCGCCGCTGCGGAAGTGGCCAGTGCGGCATGGGCAGCAGGGGGTGTGTTGCTGGAGCCCGGGTAGAGCCCTAGAGGCCACACGCCCCGGTGGGGCGGACCCGAGACGTCATCGAGCGGAGTGCAGGAAGAGCAGGTCTGGGCGATGACCGGTGACGCCACACCCGCGATGGCGAGAGTTGCCAGCACGACCGCCGGGCAGACTAGCGCGACCGGTGAGAATCGGATCGAAGCGCGGTGAAGTGCGGTGAGAAGCACGGGCGGCCTCCGTGTGGGTGACACGGACGGTACGCAGGCCGGCGACTCGAGTGCAAGAGAAAACCCATCCCGCTCAGCGTCACCGGATGCGCAGGTCGCGCTCCACGTAGAGGGTGTCCCTCTGGCTCCGTACCGGGCGCACCGTCCCGAAACGACCTTCCCGGCGCGAGGCCTCACGCTTCGTGGAGGACACCAGGAGATCATCCTCGAACTGCAGCTCCATGGTGCCGTCGAAAACGCCATTGGAGGTTTCGACGACGAAGTGAATGTGCGCGGGGGTGTTGCGTTGCGGATACGCACCGGGGCGAATCGTACGAATCTCGTAGCGGCCCGCGGAGTCGGTGCGCAGCCAGCCATTGAGTCGTGCCCAATCTGGCACGCGAGGGTCGCGGCCGTAGTTGCCCAGCGCGTCGGTCTGGTAGGCACCGATGTGGCGACGCGCTCGTGGCGTCTTGCCGTCCGGCGCGAAGAGCCTCCCGGTCACGACCATGCGCCGGCCCGGCTCCCTGGGCGGAGCCAGGAGCAGGATGTGGCTTTTCACGTTGGGAGGAGGCTGGAATTCGGGATCATCACCGAGCGCCACGGAGAATGGCGCGGCGAGGGCGATCAGTGCGGCGACAGCGGCGAAACGAGTCAGCACGACGATGCGCAGCGGTGGCTCAGAGTCCGAAGCGGTATTGGAGGCCGGCGATGATGTGCGTGCGGGACGTGAGGAACCCCGCCTCGAGGCGGACCATCCAGTTCTTGTTGTACTGGTACTGGCCGCCCACCGTGAAGTTCCACATGTCCTCGGGGCGCTTGTCGAGGGAGTATTCCACCGTGGACGTGGCCGCGTTGCCCACGGCTTGATCCGCCGAGTCCAGGAACGCGGCGGCGCGAGCGAGCGCCGCCTTCGTCGCCTCGTACTGGGCGCGGTTGATGGGATCGGCCTGCTCCGGAGGCGTCAGGCCATTCCACCACGCCTCGTTCTCCTGGCTCCGGCGCTCGACCTCCTGCTTCCCCTGGTCGACGCTCGCCTGCCATTGTCCGATCGGCAGCGCGTCTCCCAGCGGGATCGACCCGCTGGTGCCGGTGTTGAGCTTCACTCGGAATCCCCCCACCCACATGTTCACGTTCTCGTCCGCTCTCCTCAGCCGGAACGCCTTGCCCATGCGCGGGTCGAATACGAAGGCGTAGGCCGGCTGGTCGAGTTGGGGGATGTCGGTCCAGGTGAAGTTCATGTCGAGGGCGAGCCAGCCGCCCCCGATGCCCAGGGTCGGCGTGAGACCGAGGCCCATGGTGGTGGCAGTGAAATCGACCTTGCTCGAAAGCGAGACCACGGGGCGCTCGTTTCCGGACGAGTCGGGCAGCCACAGGCTGTAGCCGACGTCGGTGGACGCGGCCGATTGGCCGAAGATCGCGTAGAGGTCGAGGAACGGAAACAGCCAGAGGTCGGGCCTGAAGGAAACGCCGTTGCTGGCCGCCACCGCCTTGTCGAAGCGAATCAGGCCGTCCAGGTCGTGCATGGGGCCGTGGTTGAAGCCCACTTTCAGGTTGTCGATCAGGAGGTCCGAGCGTTGCCCGAAGTACTGGAGGCTCAGCCCCGCGGAATACGGCAGGTTGAACCCCCGCTTGGTGGCCTTGGCGCCCCAGATGGGAAGCACGTAGGGGTATTCGGTGTTCTTGAGGCTGTCGACCAGCGCCGCGTTCTTCTCACCGACTTCCTTGTTGGTGAAGACCTGCGCGTATCCGACCGTGGCCCAGGTCAGGGCCGAGAACAGGAGGAACGCTCTCAGGCATTTGTGGTTCACGACGCCTCCGTTTTCAGGAGCTTCGCTCAGTGCGTTCTGTGGCAGCGGCAGTCTATCCGAAAATACTCACTCCCAGCGGAACAGCCGGAGCGCGGCGAAAAAGCTCACCACGCCCCAGGCGGTGATGATCGCGATCGGGACCGCGACGCCGGCGAGCGAGGCACCTTCGTTCGCGATGGCGCGAAGCGCGTTGTTCACCGCGGTCAGCGGCAGCGCCTGCACGAACCACTGCATCGCGGCGGGGAAGCGGTCCGCGGAGAAGAACGTGCCGGAGAGCAGCCACATCGGCAGCATCGCCACGTTCATCAGCCCCGACACGGCCTCGATGGTGCGCGCGCGGCTCGCCACGAGCAGGCCGAGCGCCGAGAACGAAACCGCGCCGATCAGGCAGACGAGCGCGAACGCGAGCCACGACCCGCGCACCTGGATGCCGAACGCGAGCATGCCGAACCCGAGGACGGCCACCACTTCCATCACGAGCCACACCAGCCGCGCCAGCATGTGGGAGAGGAGGTAGTCGGAGCGGCGCATCGGGGTCGCGAGCATGCGCTTGAGGAGCTTCTGCTGCCGCGCCGTCGCGATCGGGAAGCCGATGCCCCACATGCCGGTGCCGAGCAGGTTCAGGCCGATCAGCCCGGGAATCAGGAAATCGATGTAGCGGGATCCCGCGCGGACCTTCGAGTTCAGCGTGGCGCCCACCACGTCGCGGCGCCCGGCGGCGTGTTCCAGCGCGTCGACGGTGGCGAGCTGGGCGAGGCGCGTCTCGGCGCGGGAAGGATCGAAGGTGAGCACCGGAGGGCCGGAAGCATTCGGAGTCACGAGCACCGCGATGCGTCCGCGGCGGAGCGCGGTCTCGCTCTCGCCCGGCTCGAGGCGGATCACCTGGAGATCCGGCGAGGTTTCGAGCGCCTTCACCAACGCCGGGGCACCGGGGCCTTCCACCACGCCGACCTGCGATCGGGGCGGCCCCGAGGTGCGAAACGCGATCCCCAGCGCCAGTGCCATGAGCACCGGAAACGCGAACACCCAGAACACCGCCTCGGGCTCGCGCAGGAATCCGAACATGCGCACGCGCGTGAGCTGCCACAGCGGCGAGAGCGCCATGCCGCGCCGCTCACTCATCGCGCAGCGTCCTGCCCGTCATGCTCACGAACACGTCCTCGAGCGTGGCGTGATGGGTCGTGAGTCGGTGGAGCGCGACATGCTGGCGCTCGAGCTCGGCGAGCAGCGCCGGGATCGCCACGTGTGGTTCGCCGACGATCAGCGCGAATCCCGCGGCCTCGTGACGGCCCTGGCGCACCGACGGCAGGCGCTCGACGGCGCCGAAGTCGACGGAGCCTTCGACCGAGAACTCGACGACGTGCTCGGCGCCGAGCCCGGCGATCAGCTCGGCGGGGGTGCCGAGCGCGATCACGCGCCCGTGGTCCATGATCGCGACCCGGTCACACAGGCGCTCGGCCTCGTCCATGTAATGAGTGGTCAGCAGCGTCGTGCCGCCCTGCGCACGAAACGCCTCGATCAGATCCCAGACCTGGCGGCGCGACTGGGGATCGAGGCCGGTGGTGGGTTCGTCGAGGAACAGCAGCTCGGGATCGTTGACCAGCGCACACGCCAGCGACAGGCGTTGCCGCTGGCCGCCCGAGAGCTTGACCACCCAGGCGTTGCGTTTCTCCTCGAGCGCCACGCGCCGCATGACCTCTTCGGGTGTCGGACCCTTGCGGTAGAAGCTGCGGAACAGCTCGATCGTCTCGAGCACCGACACCTTTTCCTGCAGCTTGGTTTCCTGGAGCTGGATGCCGAGCCGCTCACGCAGCCCGCGGTCGGGGCCGCCGGTCCAGCGTTGCCCGAGCACCGTGACTTCGCCTGAGTCCGGACGATTCAGGCCCTCGAGGATCTCGATGGTGGTGGTCTTACCCGCCCCGTTCGGACCCAGCAGACCGAAGCACTCGCTCGCTCGGACCTCGAGATCGACGCCATTCACGGCGACGACGTCGGCGTAGCGCTTGATCAGGCCGCGAACTTGGATGGCCGGGTCGGCGGATCGGGAGATGGCGGTCGCACTCATGGACCGCCGACGATAATGAGCGCGCTTGCACTACCGCAAGACGAAGATCCCGGCCCATGCCGGCGCCGGGATCTCTCGGTGGAGCGTTAGAACTCCGGTTCAGCGGCTCGCGTCGGCCGCCTGTCCCTGGTTCGACACGAGATGCGCGCGCCGGTTCTGCGCCCACGCGCTCTCGTTCGAGCCCTCTGCGAAGGGACGGGCCTTGCCATACGAGATGATTCGGATGCGGCTCGCGTCGATCCCCGAAGCGATCAGGTAGTCGCGCGCGGCGTCCGCCCGGCGGTCGCCGAGCGCCTGGTTGTATTCCTCCGTGCCGCGCTCGTCGCAGTGGCCTTCGATGAGCACCCTCATGGCCGTTTGGGTTCGCAGCATCGCGGCGTCGGCATCGAGCGCCGTCCGCGCGTTGTCGGTGAGAGAGTACGAATCGAGCTCGAAGAACGCGGGCCGCAGTTCGGGTATGGATACCGATGTAGGCGCCGGCTCCGGCTCGGCAACCGGCGTTGGCGGCGATTCGACCGGTACCGGAACGGCTGCGGCCTGTCCCGGAGATGTCATCGCGGCCTTGCGCGCACAGCCCATGAGCGCGAGAGACGCGACGAGTACGGCAATGGACGCTGGAAGAGTGCGTGAGCTCATTGGAGAGTCCCCCTCGAGGTGCGTCGACTCGACCTCCTCCGCGAGTGGGCGGAAGGGCCGATCCCGAGGGCAATGCCCATGCCGCGAGCGGGTGTCATGGGCGCGGCGCCATCCTCCGTCACAACTTGCGGGCACGCGAGGCCCCGGAATTCAGGGCCCGGCCGAGGGCGCCCGGCCTGCCGTTTCGCCCGCCCGGGCAGGCGAAACGCACAGCCGAAATCAGACTGCGGTCCCGGTCGGCCGGCGGCGTCGTCCCTACGGAATGGGTTCGCCTGCCGGGGTGTCGCGCCACACGGTTCTGCGCCAGAGTATTCGTCCCGTTACGGCCTCGGTCGCGATCAGGTTAATCTGGTCGCGACCGGACGGGGTGGTCCAGAAAATCCGCCCGGCGATCACGGCAATATCGATCGGCCGCTCAAGGATGGCGATCCGCACCCCTCCAACGAGCGAGTAGAGGTCGCACATGGACTGCTGGCTGGCGCGACGCATCGCCACGTGATCCCGGTCCAGCGTCGGCCAAATCGCGTCGATCACGCCCGCAATCTCGATCGAAGGGTCCTCGGCGCCCGTCGATGCCCGCCAGCGTCGAACACGCACGCTCCGGCCGTTCGCCGCTCTCTCGAAGACGACACGCAGGTCCCCGGCGACGAGCGCTCCCTGCACATCGGGTGGCGGGCCACCGAGCATGAGTTCGGGTCCGGCCGCGCGGGCATGAAAGCGCACCGGCTGGTACCCGCGGGACGGTGCGGGTTCAACGAACGGGAGAGCCCGAAAGTTCTCGCCCGGGAGGTGTTCGACGCTTCCCGTGTTCAGATCGAGACGGAGGATTCCTTTCGCCTGGGATTGCGCAGCCGATGGCGCGATCCCCGTGGCCACAAGCTCCTGCGCGTCGTAACCAATTTCGAGAACGTTGCCGCTGCGCCGCGCCCGAACTTGGAAGGTGGTCCGCCTTCGACCGCCGCCAGGTTCGGCGAGTGAGGCCCACGCCGGCAACCCGGCATTGCAAGGCCAGGTCTTGATCCTGCGTCCGCCCCGAGGTTCGTAAGCAGCCGCCTGCAGCCGGCCGCCGCGTTCCTCGAGAAGGAAGACTTCGTGGCTCCCGACGAGCAGCGCGCGCGACGGTGCGTCGGATTTCCACAATCGCCTGCCGCTTGCAAGATCGAGCGCCTCGACTCCACCGGTCAGCGTGCGAACGCAGCCAATCGATCCCGAGGGGTTGGTCAGCCCGACTGGGAAATAGGCCGGCACCTCCTCCTTCGGCATGATGGTTGGATGTGCCGTGCCCGCGGCAACCATGCACAACAATGCGATGGAACGGATCAAGAACCCCGACATACCGGCGGTTATCGGCTGCCGGAGATGCACTCGCTACAACTCAGGCTTGCGGCCTAGAATCGGCCGTCGCGGGAGTCGCGATGTCGATCCCGACGATGCGAGGCGGAGGACGGGCGATGCGAGCAGCGGTCAACACGCGCTACGGATCCCCGGACGTCATCGAGATCCGGGAAGTCGCCAGGCCTGTGCCGAAGGCGGGCGAGGTCCTGGTCAAGGTTCATGCGACGACGGTCAACCGGACCGACTGCGGTGTCCTCCGCGCTCATCCCTTTCCGATGAGGCTCTTCACGGGGCTCTTGCGACCGAAGCGGACGATCCTCGGCATGGACTTCGCTGGCGTGGTCGAAACGGTTGGCGCGGACGTCCAGTCGTTCCGTCCCGGCGACCACGTGTTCGGCCTGTTGCGAATGCGCGAACTCGGCGCCCACGCCGAATACGTCTGCGTGCCCGAAGCCGGGTACATCGCCGGGATGCCGGCGGGCGTGACCTTCGAGCACGCCGTTGTCGGCGAGGGCGCCTTCTATGCCTACGCTTCGCTGATGCAACTCGGCCTAAAGCGCGGACAACGCATTCTGATCTATGGCGCGTCGGGCGCCATCGGCACGGCGGCGGTGCAGCTCGCGATTCTCCTGAACTACAAGTGCGCGGATTTCGTGGGCCACAAGTATGGCCCGGAATCGGAGGAGCTCCGTGTCACGCTCGCCGAGATCGACCGTCAGCTGGCGCGGGTCCTGCGTGCGCTCGAGGCCAAAGTGGGGAAGAACTATCTGCTCGCGGTGACCGCCGATCATGGCATGCCGTCGCTGCCGCCATCGCCCGACCACCGGCATTTCGTGACGACGATCGCCGATCTGCTGCACGACAAGTTCGATCCCGAAGGGAAGGCATTGGTCACGTCGTTCGAATCGGAGAACTGCCAGATCTACATCGACGAGGATCGCCTGTCGAAGCTGGGCCTCACCCTGCGCGACCTGGCTCAGTTCCTGGAATCCCAGCCCTACATGTTCGCCGTGTTCACGAACGACGAGGTGGCGCGTGAGGCCGCGATGGACAAGCCCCCGACTTCTGGGGCTCATCGAAAGTGACGCAACCCGTCGAGCAGTCGCCCAGGAGCAGCGGGAGGGTGGGCATGCGCGCGATCGTCGTCCGCTCCCTCGGGGGTCCCGAAGTGTTACAGCTCGCGGAGGTGCCCGTTCCCGGTGCGCTCGCGCCCGGCGAGGTCCTGGTGAAGCTCGCGGCGGTCGGAGTCAACTTCGCGGACACGGAGCGACGGAGTGGGAAGTATTCTCCGCCGCCGCTGCCGTGGATCCCGGGGCGTGAGGCCGCGGGCGTGGTCGTGACCGCCGGCCCCGGTGTCGATCCGGCACTCGTGGGCGCCCGCGTGGCGTACTTCGCCCCGCGCGCGAGCGGGTCCTACGCCGAGCTGGCCGCGGTCCCCGCCGACGCGTTGTTCCGCTTCGAGACCGAGCTGCCGTTCGAGGTGATGGCGGCCCTGCCGCAGCAGGGCCTGACGGCCCACGGCGTGCTGCGCCTGGCCGCGATGCGGCCGGGCATGACGGCGCTGGTGCTCGCCGCGGCCGGCGGCGTGGGGCAGATCCTGGTGCAGCTCGCGCGCCGCGACGGCGCGCGGGTGATCGGGGTCGTCTCTACCCGGGAGAAGGCCGACGCGGTGGCCGCGCTGGGGGCCGAGGTCATCACGGGATACGAGAACTTCGAGGCGGTGGCGCGCTCCCTGACCGAGGGTCGCGGCGTCGACGTCGTCTTCGATTCGGTCGGTCGCGCGACCCAGGGCGCGAGCCTGGCGTCGCTCGCCCGCTACGGCCAGATCATCTACTACGGCGACGCGAGCGGATTGCCGGCGCCGATCGACGTGGACACGCTCTACTCCCGCTCCCTACGCGTCGGAGCCTTCGGCCTCGACATCGAACGTGACCCGGAAGGCACGGACCTGGCCCGCCGCGATCTCGTGACCGCACTCGATCGCGGCCAGCTGCGGATCACGGTCTCGAGGTCGCTCCCGCTGGCAGATGCGGCCACCGCGCACGCCGAAATGGAAGCCCGCACGACCACGGGGAAGATCATCCTCGTCCCCTGACCCGCGCGTTACACCACCGAGCTTGGCTACTCGAGCCGGAGGAACTCCCGGACCTCGGGAATGCGCTCGATCTCGTCGGCGATCTGACTGGCAGACGCCGGTCCCAGATCGAGGGCGGCCGGCACCTGCGTGACCTCGCCGCTTTTGGCCATCAAGAAGACGCGCCCCCCCAGGAATTCGAAGGTACGGTCGGCGAAGACGGCTCGCGAGGGCGTCGCGCGCCAGGTGCGGCTGCTGTCCGTGCCACCCACCTGAACATCCACCGAGGCCAGGTTTCCAAACAACGTCTGCGTCGAGCTGCCACCATGGAGCGATGCCTGCGAGTACAGGACGAACAGGGGCTCGCCACTCACCACGCAGGTCACCGCATGCACGCCGCGGTAGGACCACTCGGTGAGCTCCAGCGTGTGGCGCGGGTAGGTGGCCGCCTGGACGGCGCCGCGTGTCACCGTTCCGCTGGAGTCGCCGTGCTGGCGGAGCCATTCGCCGACCGCCGGCAGGGCCGCGGCCTGATCCAGCAGGAGCCGGCCGCGCATGGCATTGAATTCCACCTGGCGCGCTGGCGTCGAATCCCTCGTGGTCAGCAGGAACACCGCGCCGAACGGCAGCTCGAACTTGGTTCCGTCGATCCAGATCGAGCGCCCGCTCCATTCGAGCGGGATGCGGCGACCGTCGGCGGTCACCAGATCGCGCCCCGCGTTCACGCTCGGGCGGCCATCGAGGATCAGCGCGTAATGGAATCGCCCCCGGTGAAATCGCAGCGTCGTTTCGCCGTTCTCATGGGTCCGGTTGAACGCGTCGGACGTGCCCTGGGATGTGGCCGCGGTTGCGAGAAGGACACAGGCCGCGCCGACCGTAACCCGCGAGAGGCGTCTCGACAGAAGCGTTTGCGCTGTCTTCATGTCCCTCACCTTACACTCCTCGCTCGGGAGGCTCATCCGAGTTAGGGAACGTTGGATTTGTAGCCGGGAACCACCTTTCAACCAAGTGCATTCGGACCGCGTCTAACGGATGGGCGAAGTCCGGTCTCGCGTTCGCGACAGGTCGAGGCGGCGGCAAACATGCCACCTCCACCGAGCCGGCGACGAGGGGGGCCGCAGTTTCCGCCGTCGATGGAGGTACCGAATGAAGAGGATTGCCGCGCTGACCCTGGTCGTCGTGTGCCTGTGCTGTAGCCAGAATGCCACGGTCAGCGCTGGACAGGACGCTACGGAAATACCAGCGCTCAGCAAGCAGCAGTGGCGCGACGACCTGCGCTACTTCGCGCGGGAAATGCAGAAACGGCACATGAATCTGTTTCACCGCATGTCACGCGAGGAGTTCGAGCGCTCGGTGAGCGAACTGGAGGCTGAGATCCCCTCGCTGGAGGCCCATCAGATTGTGGTGAGGCTGCAGCAGATCGCTGCCCGAGTCGGTGACGGTCATACCGGCGTGCATTCGCCCCCGTGGTTCCGACTCTATCCGCTCGCGTTGTACTGGTTCGGCGGCGAACTGCGCGTCACGGCAACCACCAAGGACTACAAGCGAGCCCTGGGTGCGCGGGTCGTCCGGATCGGTGAACTCCCGATCGCCGAGGTGGAGGAGCGCGTCCGCAGCTGCTTCCCCAGCGCCGAAGCCGAGAACGAGTGGTACGCGCTGAACACGAGTCCCTCGTTCATCACACGTCCAGAAGTTCTCCACGCTTTGGGCGTGATCACCGACCCTGCGCGCGCGCCGTTCACGTTCGAGGATGACCAGGGTGACCCGTTCGTTCTCGAGTTGAAGCCGGTCGTCATGCCACCCGTGGCGCACGGGACGGTGGTCATTCCCGGGATGCTGCCGGTGGTGGCACCACCCATCTTCCGGCAGAAGCCCGTAGAACGGTTCTGGTTTACTTCGTTGCCCGACTCGACCGTGTACGTGAGCTGGCGCGGATACGAAAAGCTGGGCGAGCAGGCGCGCAGTCTGTTCCACTTTCTCGACAACCATCCCGTGAAGCGCGTCGTCATCGACCTTCGACAGAATGGGGGTGGGGACTTCCTGGAAGGGCGTAAGCACATGATTCGGCCGCTGCAGCAACGGGCGGCGCTCAACCAGAAAGGGCGCTTGTTCGTGATTGTCGGGCGCCGAACCTATTCGGCGGCCCTGGCCAACGCGGTCGATTTCCGCAAGGACACGAACGCCATTCTGGTGGGCGAGCCCATCGGCGAGAGGCCCAACAGCTACTCGGAGAACGACGAGCTGACCCTGCCCAACTCACGCCTGGTGGTCTCGTACTCGACGCGCTACTACAAGTTCGTGGACGAGGACGTGCCTGCCGTGCTGCCGGACGTGCGGATCGACCCCAACTGGCCGGAGTGGCGCGCGGGACGCGACCCCGTGATGGACTGGATCCTTCAGCAATGAAACTCGTCAACGAACCACGCAAATGCGCTGGCTGATCGCGACGCCATCGCGTGACAGCCGCAGCCAGTACATCCCGCTCCCGGTGACCGCTCGACGATCGAAGTGCTGCACTTGTGGTCCTCCGTTCGTGGCCTCGACAGCCCGGCGGGCGACGATGCGTCCGGCGAGGTCGATGAGCTCGATCTCGGCTCGTCCCGGCGCGGGCAGCGTAAAGGTCACGGCGAAACCCTCCGAGCTGGGATTGGGAACCACCCGGGCGATCGCGAAACCGGCGTCGACAGCCTGGTCGGGGATGCCCAGCACCCCGTCCGCGACGATGCGGGTGGCGTAGATCTGCGCGGGCTCCGATCGCGCATCGACCCAGGCCACGATCGCGTTCCCCGCGTCGTCGGTCGCGACGACCGGTGAGGACTGATCCCCCGCGGCGGAAGAGACGAAGAGCCCGTCCATCGGCCATCCGTT
>Ga0137435_1000007_pt1 | contig 145847 bp, 113 predicted proteins | sample EasRivERMGT100_2_FD_104904 | JGI IMG/M metagenome (GOLD analysis project Ga0137435, IMG submission 104904) | Soil microbial communities from meander-bound floodplain in the East River, Colorado, USA - East River MetaG ERMGT100_2 | ecosystem: Environmental > Terrestrial > Soil > Floodplain ... | reverse complement strand
GAACTGAACCTCGCCAGCTACCGCTTGGAGGCGTCGAAGAAGGGCAAGGAGAGCAAGAACTGAGGGTCAGAGTCCGGGAGAAATAGTTGTCGCCGGGCGGAAAAAGTAGTTGTCGCCAATCAGGGACATCACGTCGCGGTCGCCCAGTTCGCCCTGCGGCTGCCATGTGCTGCCCGGACAAGCTAGGTCCGCTCGTGCCTTCGGTGCTCCCGCCAGGATTTCATCGAAGGCTAGGAACCGATGTCCGATTGAGGAGTAGGTGGTGAGTGGCAGTCCGCTTCGTCGGTGAACGAGTTGGAAGGTCTGCCTCCGTCCGGAGTCCAGTTTCGCGACCAGCCGTGGTGAGACCTCCACCACCTCACCCGGGGCCGATGCGATGATCGCCGGCCACTTGCGATCTCGCTCCGCCCCTTCACCGGCTGACTTTGGTGGGCCTAGTTGCGAGGTAGTGACGGTCGCCCGCAGCTCTCGCACCTCGAAGCCCTCGATATGAGAGGCCGCGACCGGCGGCTCGTTCGCCCCATCGCAGCGGACGAACAACACCACGTCCTCGTCCCGCAGTCCCGCATCCCATTCCCGTCCTGAGACTGTCGGGCTGTCGCTCATCTTGATTTCGAGTTTGGACTTCGCTCGCACCTCGAATCGTCGACCGCAGCGAACGCAGAAGAGGTCAGGCATGCGCAAGCGCTTGATCTTCGTCTGCCAGATCTTGTTGCAAGTGGCGTAGCGTTCGAGCTCGCGGGGATCGTGGCCGTGCCGCCGCAGGATCTCGATGGCCCGATGAGCGCCGGCAGCACCCATCGTCACGAAGCGGATGAAACTGTCGCTGGTCTTGAGGGCCACGGCTTACTGCTCCCGCCCGCTAGCTGGTCGGAGCAGCTCGCGTGGGTCGACGCCGAGAGCTTCCGCGATGCGGAATACGTTGTTGATGGTCAGATTGCGCTCGCCGCGTTCGACCGAGCTAAGGTAGGTGCGGTGAATCCCCGCAAGGGAAGCCAAGGCTTCCTGCGAGAGACCAGCGCTGGCCCGCAGGCGACGAACGTTTTGGGCGAGGAGTTCTTGCGGCGCGAGGGTGCCTTTACGCCGCGGTGTGGGGGGCTTTGGCACGTCTGCACCGTAACGTCTTGACAGACATGAGTCTACAGACTATAGGTTACTCATCTGCCCCCGCGCTGATGATCTAACTCTTTGGGCGGATGGACACTATGAACCAAATCACCGCACCACGAACAGACCCTGTCTACAACGCGCACGGCTACCTGACCAAGGTGCCCGAGGCGGCCATCCGGCCGTTCATCGAGCGCCACACGAAGCCGGGTGACACGGTTCTAGACCCCTTCGCCGGCTCTGGCATGACCGGCGTCGCGGCTTTCATCCTGGGCCGAAATGCGGAGCTGAGTGATATCAGCGTTCTCGGCCGCCACATCGGCGAAAACCTCCTCAGGGTCGTTGAGCCCAAGCGGCTCCTACTCGAGGAGGCTCGGGTTACGGCGGCCGCGCAGGAGCAGATCGGGAGCTACTACCTTGCTTCATGCGGCAAGTGCGGCAAGCGCTCGCCCTTCGGCAAAATCGTCTGGTCGTACGTCTACGCGTGCCCGAACTGCTCGCACGAGCTGGTCTACTACGAGCTCCTCGAGGCCCATCGCTGGCGCAAGGGGGGCGTGTGTCCCTCGTGCACCGAGCCCTTCCAGCGTAGGCGCGCCAAGCGCGTTGGCGAGAAGCCCGTCCTCATGCATCTCTCCTGCGCTGAGTGCGGCAACAAGGAACCTCGTGTCCTCACCGACGAAGACCTCCGCCTCAGCACGAGCGCCGACCGCAGTCCGCTGCGGAAACGAACGCCCGATCTTCCCATCGGGCCCGACCGTGAGATGTACCGTCGCTCGGCACTCCGCACGCACGGGCACACCACAACCGCGAGCTTCTTCTCGCCACGCAACGCGATCGCGCTTACCGCCCTTCACCAAGCCATCCTGGAGACGAAGGACCAGGACCTTCGGAACAAACTTCTGTTCGCCTTCACCGCCATCCTGCCTCGGGCCTCGAAACGCTACCAGTGGCACCCCAAGCGACCGCTCAACGCGCAGAATCAGACGTACTACATCGCGCCGATTTTTTATGAGTGGAACGTCTTCGAACTCTTCCACCGGAAGGTCGCTGCGGCGTTGCGGGCGCAAGCGCACGTCCTCGAACAGTCGGGCACCGATACGCTCTTTCAACGATCAGCCCACGCGCGTTATACCGTCGCCTCGGCGGACAGCCTCAAGCATCTCCCCGATGCATCGATCGACTACGTCTTCACCGATCCCCCTTTCGGGAGCAATCTCTTCTACAGCGACATGAGCCTCTTCCAAGAGGCGTGGCTCGGAAGCGTGACCGATCCTCGCCGCGAAGCCGTGGTCTTCACCGACCGTGCTCGAAACGCCTCTTCAGCGAAGACCTACGAGGACATCCTGAGTGGGGCCCTGCGCGAGTGCTGGCGGGTGCTCAAGCCAGGGAAGACGCTCTCGATCGTCTTCTCCAACAGCCGTGGCGAGGTCTGGGCGATGCTTCAACGCGCGATCCGTGCCAGTGGCTTCACCGTCGAACCTGATGACATCGCGCTTCTCAACAAGGGACAGCGGTCCGTGAAGGGCCTCACCAGCGGTACCGAGCATGTCGTGACCTTGGACCTTGTCATCACGCTGCGCAGGGCGAAGCGGGGAGCGCTTCCCCACGCCAAGCCGGTCGCCTCGGCTCGACAACAGATTCGAGAGCTGCTTGGCACGGCCAGCCCCAGAGATCTCACGACGCCAAGCCATGCGTACCTACATGTCATCCGTAGCGCGGTTCGGGAGAACTTCGACCTTCAGTCCCTTCACCTCAGCGAGGTCCTCGCCGCCTTGCGATCCATGGGGTTTGCCGTGAATCAACGAACCGGTGGCCTCGTGCGAGAGCGCACCTAGAGGCTGGAAGCCGCGAATCTCGGAGCCGCAATGCCTGGCCGAGGTGGCGATGGCTTGGCCATCTCCCGATCCTGCACGTGTACCGCGGCGGGAAGATCGCGCGGATCGAGAACGAGCACTTGCCGCTCGACGTCGACGAACAGCATGCGTACACCTCGCGCCGGATTCCGTGCCAGCCCGACGACCTCTTCGTGCTCGTCTCCGACGGTCTGACGGAGGTGCCGGGCGACGACGGCGAGGTGCTCGGCCTCGAGCCGCTCGAGGCGATCCTGAGCGCGCATGCGTCCGAGCCGCTGCCGGCGGTCGCGTCGCACGGCCCGCAGGACGACGATCGCAGCCTGCTGCTGGTGCGGGTGCGGAGCTAGAGGACAGCCGCCGTTCCGGTTGCGCCCGCGAGCCGGTGATCGGTACATTCCGCGCCCCTATGCCCACCGTCGCCGTGCCGCGCGAAATCGCTCCGGGTGAGACGCGCGTCGCGCTCGTTCCCGAGACCGTGCCTAAGCTCAAGGCCGTCAAGCTCGACATCCGGGTCGAGACCGGTGCCGGTGAGGCGGCTGGGCATCGCGACGCCGACTACGAGAAGGCCGGCGCCACCATCGCCGCGGATGCGCGTGCGCTCTACGCGGGCGCCGACGTCGTCGTGAAGGTGCGCGAGCCCAGCGGCTCCGAGGTGGACCTGCTCCCCGAGGGTGCGGCGCTCATCGCGTTCCTCCGTCCCTACGCCAACGCCGAGCTGCTCGAGAAGCTCAAGGCGCGCCGCATCGCCGCCTTCGCCATGGAGAAGATCCCGCGGACCACGCGCGCCCAGCGCATGGACGCACTCTCCTCGATGGCCACGGTCGCGGGCTACCGCGCGGTGCTGATCGCGGCAGCGTCGCTCGGTCGCTTCTTCCCGCTGCTCATGACGGCGGCCGGCACCATCACGCCGGCCCGCGTGTTCATCCTGGGCGCCGGGGTGGCCGGGCTCCAGGCGATCGCGACCGCACGCCGGCTGGGCGGGGTGGTCGAGGCGTTCGACGTGCGGCCCGCGGTGCGCGAGGAGGTGCAGAGCCTGGGCGCCACGTTCATCGCGGCGGAGCACGTGGACGAGAAAATGGTTGCCGCGGGCGGCTACGCGCAGGCGATGTCGGAGGAGCAGGAGAAGCGCGAGCGCGAGCTGATCCACAAGCACATCCAGGGCGCGGACGTGGTCGTGACCACCGCCAACGTTCCGGGACGGCGCGCTCCGCTGCTCGTCACGGCGGCGATGGTGAAGGACATGCGCCCGGGCTCGGTGATCGTCGACCTCGCTTCGGAGTCGGGTGGCAACTGCGAGCTGACGAAGCCCGGTGAGGAGGTCGTGGTGCACGGCGTCCGCATTCTCGGTCCGCTCAACCTGGCGGCCACGCTTCCCTACCACGCGAGCCAGATGTACGCGCGCAACGTCTCGGCGCTGCTCCAGCTCATGGTGAAGGACGGCGCGATGAACCTCGACTTCTCGGACGACATTCTCCGCGACACCTGCGTGACCCGCACCGAGTCCGCAGCGCCGGTGCCGGCCGGAGGCGCCCAGTGAGCTACGAGCTGCTCGCCCAGATCTACGTCTTCGTGCTCGCGATCTTCGTCGGCTTCGAAGTGATCTCGAAGGTCCCGGTCGTCCTCCACACCCCGCTCATGTCCGGCACCAACGCGATTCACGGCATCGTGGTGATCGGCGGGATCCTGGTGCTGGGAACCGCGGATGGCCTGCTGGAGCAGGTGCTGGGGTTCGTCGCGGTGGTGTTCGGCGCGATGAACCTGGCGGGCGGCTTCATCGTCACCGACCGCATGCTCCATATGTTCAAGGGCAAGCCGCGCGGGCCGCGCCCGTGACCGCACCGCCGCTCGCGATCCAGGTCGCCTACCTCGTCGCTTCGGTCCTGTTCATCGTCGGCCTCAAGTTCCTGAGCTCGCCGGCCAGCGCGCGCAACGGCAACCTGGTCGCGGCCGCCGGCATGGCGGTCGCGGTGATCGCGACGCTCTTCCTGCCGGGCTTGAGGCTCACGCCGCTCCTCTGGGTCGGGCTCATTGCCGGATCGATCGCCGGCATGTGGGGCGCACGCGGCGTGAAGATGACCGACATGCCGCAGATGGTGGCGCTCCTCAACGGCCTCGGTGGCGGCGCGGCGGCGCTGGTTTCGACCGCCGAGATCCTGCGCGCGATCCGGTTCCACGCGGAAGGCGGCACTGAAATCGCGGATGCACTGGCCAACATGTTCGGCGGCCACGTCCGCCACGGCGCCTCGATCGCCGAGCTGCTCGGCGTGCTGATCGGCTCGATCTCCTTCGCCGGGAGCATCATCGCCTTCGGCAAGCTCCAGGGCCTGATCTCGGAGAAGGCGCTGACCTCGCCGCTCCTGCGGTTCTCCGGCATCGCGGTGCTGATCACCGTAGTCGTGACCGGAGGGCTGTCCCTGTCGAACGCCACGGTGCCGGTGTTTCTCGTGTTCCTGATCGCCTCGCTGGCGTTCGGCATCGCGATGGTGCTCCCGATCGGCGGCGCCGACATGCCGGTCGTGATCTCGATCCTCAACTCCTGCACCGGGCTCGCGGCTGCCGCAACCGGCTTCGTGCTCGACAACCGGGCTCTTATCATCAGCGGCACACTGGTCGGCGCCTCGGGCACGCTGCTCACCCAGCTCATGTGCAAGGCCATGAACCGCTCGCTCGCGAACGTGCTGTTCGCCGGTGTCGGCGCGCAGGCCGCGCCGGCGGCCGGCCCCGCGGGCGCCAAGGCGGCGGCCAAGCCGGTGCACGAGGTGAGCCCCGAGGACGCGGCACTGCTCATGGGCAACGTGCGCTCGGTGATCATCGTCCCCGGCTACGGCATGGCGGTGGCCCAGGCGCAGCACTCGGTGCGGGAGCTGGCCGATCTGCTCGCGAAACGCGGCGTCGACGTGAAGTACGCGATCCATCCGGTCGCGGGCCGCATGCCCGGCCACATGAACGTGCTGCTGGCCGAAGCCAACGTGCCGTACCCGCAGCTCTTCGATCTCGAGCAGATCAATCCCGACTTCGAGCACGCCGACGTCGCGCTCGTCATCGGCGCCAACGACGTGGTGAACCCCGCGGCGCGCACCGACAAGTCGAGCCCGATCTACGGCATGCCGATTCTCGACGCCGACAAGGCGCAGCACACGATCATCATCAAGCGCAGCATGAATCCCGGCTTCGCGGGCGTGGACAACCCGCTCTACTACGAACCGCGCACGCTCATGCTGTTTGGTGACGCTAAAAGCGCGGTCGCGAAGCTGATCGAAGCGCTCAAAGCCGCGTAACTCAGCGACTTAGAAATCTCCTGAAACGAAATTCACGAGCGCTCATCGCAATACGGTGTTCCCTGATGCCACGAAGTTAACGCTTCGTCATGTGTCAGCCTGCCTGAAGTCGTGTCGCATCACTTCAAAACCAGATTTGTCGCTCCACCAGTGCTCCCCGTCACTGTGGTTGGCAACGAACTTGTGCGCGCTCGGCAATTCGACAACACGAGACGCGCCCATCGGAGGTTCGCAGCATGAAGAAGTCCCTCATTCTCGCAGCGCTCTGTTTGTCCGTGATGGCGACCGGTGCGTCAGCCGCCGGAAACTGGACCGGAAGCCTCGGTGCCGGCGTCGGCATGCCGACCGGTGATTTCGGCGACGCCTGGGGCTCCGGCTTCCTCGGCACCGCGGCCGCCGACTACTGGCTCAGCGACAAGGTCTCGGTCGGCCTCGGGTTCGGCTGGCTTTCGAGCGGGCGCAGCGAGGATCTGTCCGGCGAAGGCGATCTCAGCTTCATGAACTACGAAGCGCGCACGCAGTACATGTTCCCGATGAGTGGCGCCCTGCACCCGTACGTCGTGGGCGGCCTCGGCATGTACATGGCGGGCACGGAGGTCACTCCGACCCCCGGCGGCCCGACCACGGAGAGCGATGACTCGTTCTTCGGTATGCGCGGCGGCCTGGGTCTCGCGTGGTCGATGTCACCGGCGATGAAGCTGATGGCCGAGGGCAGCTACCACCACGTCATGACCGACAAGGACAAGTTCGGCATCGACGCGGCGCCGTTCTTCGGAATCACGGGCGGCGTGCAGTACGCGTTCGGGGGCAATGGAGCGCCCAAGTCCGGCCAGTAATCATCAGTCAATGCAAAGGGCGGAGGTCTCCGGACCTCCGCCCTTTTTTTACGGCTCCATGCGTCGCCTGGTTACGGCTTCATTCGTCGCCGGCTACGCACCCATGGCGGCCAGGCTCTCGTCCATGCGGGCGAGTGCATCGTCCACGTCGGCGGCGGTCACGATGAGGGGCGGCGAGATCCGCAACACATTGCCGTAGAGACCGCCCTTCCCGATCAGAAGGCCGCGCTGCTTGGTCTCCTCGAAGAACTGGTTCACCTTCTTGGGTGCCGGCGTGCGATCCTTCCGGGTCTCGTCCTCGACGAACTCCACGCCCTGCATGAGGCCCATCCCGCGGACGTCGCCGATCGTGCGCGGGTATTTCGCCTTCAGGCGCTCGAGCCCCTCGCGCAGCCGCCGTCCCTGCACCTCCGAATTGCGGCGGAGGTCGTCGGTCTCGATCACCTCGATGGTGGCGTTGGCAGCCGCCACGCTCACCGGATTGCCGCCGAAGGTGGAGATCGTGAGCTTGGTGAGCGAATCCGCGATGGCCGGCGTGCAGATGGTGGCCGAGAGCGGGAGCCCGTTCGCGATCCCCTTCGCCATGGTCATGATCTCGGGCTCGACTCCGTACTGCTCACAGCCCCACCACTTGCCGCCGGTGCGCCCGAAACCGGTCTGGACCTCGTCGCAGATGAAGACGCCGCCATAGCGCCGCACGATCTCGACCGCGATCTGGAAGTACTCCTTGGGCGGCGTGATGAACCCGCCAACCCCCTGGATCGGCTCGGCGATGAACGCCGCGACCTGGCCGGTGGTGGTGGTGCGGATCAGCTCCTCGATGTCCCGCGCGCAGCGCACCTCGCACGACGGGTAGCTCAAGCCCAGCGGGCAGCGGTAGCAGTAGGGCGAGAGCGCGTGCCGCACGTCGGCGATCTTTCCCGGGAGTGCCCGCCACGTGGAATTAGCGGTCAGCGACTGGGCCAGCATCGACCGTCCCGAGTAGCCGTAACGCAGCGCGATCACCTCGCTGCGCCCGGTCGCGAGCTGGGCCATCATCACCGCGGTCTCGTCGGCCTCGGTGCCGCTCGCGGTGAAGTAGCACTTCTGGAGGGCGCCCGGTGTGATCGACGCGAGCTTTTCGGCGAGCTGGACGAGCGGCACGGTCGGGTAGAGCGTCGAGACGTGGCTCAGGCGATCGACCTGGGCCTTGATCGCGGCGTTCACGCGGTCGTTGGCGTGACCGACCGAGACCGTCAGGATGCCGCCGAAGAAGTCGAGGTATTCGCGCCCGTCGAGATCGCGCAGGCGCATGCCCTTGCCTTCGGCCATCACCACCGGCTCCTGGTAGTAATTGGTGCAGGCCGGGAACAGGAACTGGCGATGCTTCTCGCGGACCTCGGCCGACGTGGTCGTCTTGTCGGCAGACGCCGGAGGGTTCATCCGGTGCGGCTCCGCCGCCGGCGCCGGGCGAGCGGCAGCAGGCCGACCGCGGCCGATGCCACCACCAGGGCGCCGCACACCACGATGAACGTGGTGAGGAATTCGAGGAGCAGCGTCTCGGGTCGCGTGGCGCCGCCCTCGAGACGACTGACGAAGGTCCAGGTGATGAGCAGCGCGATCGAGATCATCACACCGAGGATCGCGATGTTCGGAACGCCCCGCCGCGGGGCTCTGCTCCTGAACGTGCTCTGCATGGCTTCCCCTTCCCCGGTCGGGTCCGCGTGGCTTCCGGCGCGCAGTATATCAGGGTCGTGTGGCGCTCCCGGGCGGCCTCAGCTCCCGCGCTGGAACTCCACCAGCTTCATCCAGGGACGGGTCGCGTCGAGCCCTTCGAAGGATTCGATCACGAACCCCTCCTCGTCGGCCCAGAACATCCACTCCTCGCCCGCGCGCCCGGAAATGCTCACCACGTAGCGGCGCGCGTCCACCACTCCAGCCGGGGTTTCCCGGCGCGAGCGCTCGGCACAGCGATAGAGCATGCGGTCGGGGGTCACCGCCATGAACGGCGGCCCGATGCGCAGCACCGGGAACTCGTGCTCGCCGTCGACCTGGAAGTCGCGCCGCGCGAGCACGGTGGCGTTGAAGAGATGCGTGCCGAAATCGACCTCGCAGAACTCCGGATAGTCGCCGTGCTGCTCCCGCACCTCGCCGCCGTACTCGATGCGGACCCGCCAGGTGCCGCCGTCGGCGCGGTGGGTGGCGATCACCATGCGGCTTCCGACATACCAGTGGACGTCGAGGCCGGTCGGCCGCCAGCGCTCGTTCAGCGTGGCGCGATATTCCTGCCGGCTCGGGAACGGATGCGGCGCGATGGTGATGATTTCGCCCGTGATCACGAGGCCGCCCGGCACGCGCTCGATCCGCCAGCGCTCCTCGCCGCACTCCTCGCCGCCGGCGAAGATCGCGTATCGCCCGGAGGCCAGCGTCTCGCTCGCGAGCAGCGACGGATTCGACGATTCGCGCATCACGCGGGTAGTCTAGCACTCATGGAATCACGGCCCGGGGCTTCCATGAGCGACGTTTCGCCCGCGCACCCGGCGCCGGCGCCGCTCCCCCGGCTGCCGTTCCTGCTCTCGATCGTCACCCTGCTGCTCGCGCTCGCTGGCGCCGCCATCGCGCTCATGCTGGTGAAGGAGCACCTGGAGGTGATGGGCGGCGGGATCTCGCAGGGGCTCTTCTGCGGCGCGGCCGCCGGGCGCTACGACTGCAGCCAGGTCGCCGCGCATCCATCGTCGACCATCGCGGGGCTCCCGGTCGCCGCGTGGGGGCTCCTCTTCTACGTCGCGATGATCGCGCTCGCGCTAGGCGGGCTGATCCTGCGCGACGCCGCACGCGCCGCGGCACTCGACCTCGGTGCCGGGCTCGCGACTCTCGCGGTCGTGATCGACGCCGGGCTCGCGTACGTGATGGTCACCCAGATCGGCGCGATCTGCCTCAACTGTGTCGCGACGTACGTCGTGAACGTGCTGCTCGCGATCGTGTTCTGGACGCTGGCGCGCCGCGAGAAAGCGAACCGCTCGTGGGGAGCCCTGCTGTCTCCCTCCCCCCTCGCATTCAAACTGATCCTGCTCGGCGTCGTGGTCGCGGGCTGGGGGACGGCGATCGCGCTCACGGCACCCGAGGTGATGAAGCTGCGCGAGTTCGCGGCGCTCGAGGTGGAGGAGTTCCGCGAGCAGGTCGCGCAGCCGCCGGAGATCGACATGGCCGCGTTCGCCGGCCAGCCGAGCCGCGGCCCGGACAGCGCTCGCCTCACCATCGTCCAGACCGGCGATTTCGAGTGCACGTACTGCCGTGCGATGGCGGTGGCGCTCGAGCACCTGCGCCGGCGCCACCCGCAGGACATCCGGCTCGCGTTCGTGAACTCGCCGGTACACTCGGACTGCAATCCCGGGATCAAGCGCCCGGTGCACGAGGAGGCGTGCGCGCTCGGCGAGCTGGCCGAGGCGGCGACGATGCTCGGGAAGTTTTGGGAATACCACGACTACGTCTTCACGCAGATCCCGGGCGCGGCGGTCACGGCGGAGAACGCGGTCGCGCACCTCAAGGACATGGGAATCGATCCCGAAGCGGCCCACCGCGTGCTGGTTTCCGGCGAGCCCAAGGCGGCGCTCGAGCGGGACGTCGAGCTGAGCAACCGCTTCAAGCTCATCAACACGCCGTCGCTGGTGATGAACGGCTACCCGAAGCGCGGCGGCGTCTATCCCGGGGCGCTGGGCCCGATCGTCGAGATCATGCTCGAGAAGTCCGCGGCGCGCTGATCCGGTCTCACTTCGTGGCGTTCCCCCGCGCGGTGTCGATCGCCGCGTAGACCGGATCCCAGTGCTCGGTCCATCCCCCGAGCAGGTATCCCACGCCGAACGCCACCGAGGCCGGGATCACGGCGCCGGCCCAGGCCACCGACTCGTCCGCATTGTTGGTTCGCGCGTAGATCAGCCCCGTGATGACGCCGCTCGCGATCCCGATGGCCATGGCGTGGCTGCGCTTCGCCTCGATGCTCCGGACCTGGGACCAAGGAATCGGATTGGGCGCGGGCGGGATCGTGTCCCACGCGACCTCCGTCACGAGCGCGGGACGATGCGGCGGGTATCCGGGGGTTTTCCGGAACGCGAGCCCGTAGGGTGTCGCCTTCGGCTTCTCGACGGAGAGGGTCGCGAACGTCGTGACCACGCGGCCGCTCGCGCCGCGGAGCGATTCGTTGATGTCGTTCACCGTCTTTTCGGTGAAAACGACCGCGGTCGTCGAATCGGCCGCGGCGGCGGCTGCGGTCGTGGGTGAAAAGACCAACAGGACGTGATTCAGCAGCAGTGTCACTGCGATCAGCCGTACTGAATTCTCCGCCAGCAACGAACCGCCCGTGTGATGGTTCTTCACGCAGATTTGTGCTCCGGGGACAGGTCCGGAAGTTACCATTGACGCGGCATCGACCTTGCGAAACGGGTCCGCGGCCTTCGTCGCGAGCCCTTACTTCTCCCCCGGACAAACTTCCCTGGAGGTCCCAGAACATGAAGCGTCACATGGTTTCGGGTCTCATGATCGCCGCCGGGATGCTGGCGGCGCTCACTACCGGTTGTGGCAAGGACGCCGCACCCACCGCGGCCGCACCGCCTCGCAGCGAGCTGACGAGCCAGGCGGCCAAGGATATCGCCACCCAGTTCGGATCCACTCTGTCGCGTCAGGGCGGACTCGGGCTCAATCAGGTCGGCCAGAGCACCCTCCTGGCCATGGCGCGCGGGCAGGGCGCCGCGGCCGCCCACCCCGGACAGAACGTCGTCCAGGACGAAGCCGAGTTCACGTGGAGCCTCTCGGTCACGTTCTTCAACGAGGCGGGCGAGGAGCAGCTCACGTTCGATCCCGCGACCACCGCGCGCATGTCGGTCCTGGCGCGCGCGCGGGGCCACGTCACCACCGCCGAGCGCCAGGCTTCGGTCGGCGTGCGGCGCAGCCTCGACGTCGACGGACTGCTGCCGGCCGAAACCGAGATCGAGATCGACGGCTCGTCCGCCGACAGCGCCGACTGTTCGTTCAAGGCCCAGGACGGCACCGTCGAGCGTCGCTACTCGATCCTCGCCGCCGGCGCCCTCACCGACGTGCGTCAGCTCAAGGACGAATCGGTGAACCCGTATCCGCTGAGCGGCACGGCGAGCTGGAACGTGGTCGCCGACGCCTTCGAGCACAACGACCAGGGCGAGGCCACCGCACACTACGAGGCGAAGGTGAAGGTGACGTTCAACGGGACGCGTTTCCCGACGGTCGAAGTCGAGGAGAGCTACCGCTACAAACTCGACCTCGAGACCGGCAAGATCACCGAGCTGCCGAGCTGATCCGTCCGCTTCGCCTGCCGGGCGCCGGGAGCACCTTCCGGCGCCCGCGCTTTTTCGCGCCGCGGCCGAGTTTTTTTGCGGCGTCCCGGAAGACCGTCTTCATGTGCGGCCAGGCGAAGTCGCGGGCGTGCCGCTGGATCGAATCGAGCGCGATCCATTCCGCGCTCGCGGCGTCGTCCGCGGCGACCGGCGTCCCGGAACGCCAGCGGGCGACGTAGTAGAAGTTCATCGTCGGGAACCGGCCGAAACCCTCGAGCTGGTAGCGATCCCAGTAGAGTCCGAGCGGCGCGAGCACTCCGACGCGCAAGCCCGTCTCCTCGAGCAGCTCCCGGCGCGCGGCCGCGACGATGCTCTCGCCGGCTTCCATGAAGCCGCCCGGGATGTCGAGGGCACCGATCCGCGGCGGGTGTGCGCGGCGCAGCGCGAGCACGCAGGCGTCGCGGATCACGATGACGCCCGAGCACGGGCGGGGATAGTCGAAGATCAGGTAACGGCAGCGCGGGCATCGCAGCTCGACGCGCCCCGGGACCTTCTGGCGCCGCATCCGCGTCCCGCAGCGCACGCACGGAAACCAGCCGCCAATCGGGCGGGCGGCCGGGCTCATTCGGAGAGCACCGCGATCACCGCGGGCAGCGGCGCTGCCGGACTCAGGTCGGGAGCCTTCGCTCCCGGTTTCCACGAGCTGAAATTGGCGTAGGCGAACTTCCGCCCGCGCACGCAGAGCTGGGCCTCTTCGCCCCCATCCATCGACATCGCGTGGGTGAGACCGAGCGGCGCGGACTTGAGCAGGATCGCGAAGTCGTGAAGCGTATAGCTGCCCTCGGTGCTGACGATGACGACGTGATGGCGGCTGTCCTCCGCGACCGCCGTGCGTCGCGCCACCTGGTTGGTGGTTCTCACCCGGATCCGGCCCTGATCGTCGAAGAGCATGAACGACTGCGCGACCTGCCGCCATTCCGGCCGCGCGGGATCGATGGAAAGCGAGTCGAGATCGAGCACCCGGGCGTCCGGGCCCCCGCCCACGGGATCGGCCACGAACGCCGCGCGGAACGTGGCATGCGGGCGCTTCGACACCACCTGGCCGTCGCTCACGAGCAGGCCCATGTAGGTGAAATCCGGGTAGTACTGCCCGGCGTTGAACACCGCGATCGCGCGCGTGCGCTCCATCCATTGCGCGATCGGGATCGGGTCCTCCTCGGACTCGCTGGTGTGGTGGAGCACCTGAAAGCGCGCCACCCGCGGATCCACGCGCAGTGCGCCGATGCGGGCGGAGCCGTGCCGGCAATAGGGCGCGCCGTTGATCTCCGCGAACTCGACACCGTGCGCCACGGTCCGGAAGCGCGGGGTCCGGGTGGTGCTCAGGATGAGGAACACCGCGACCACCGCCGCGATCGCGGCGGCGATGCGGCCCGCCGGGAGCCGGCTCATGCCGGGCGGCTGTGCCGCCGCAGTGCGTTCTGGACGAGCAGGAGCTCGCCGACGTTCTCGAGCGTGATCAGCCCGACCAGCGCGCCGTGATGGAGCACCGGCAGCACTGACCGTCCGTTCGCGCGCATCCGCTGCAGCGCCTGCTCGAGAGGCTCCTGCGCATCCGCGTGATCCGAGTAGGGCTCGATCACGCTGCCGATCGACGCTTCCGCGCCGTTCTTCTGAAGGCCCGTCACCAGCGTCTTCCGGGAAAGGACGCCGATGAAGCGGCCCTCGGAGAGCACCGGAAAGTCCTGCTGGCTGCCGCTCATCAGGTGGTCGACCGCGCGCTGCAGCGGATCGGAGGCATCGAGGGCGGCAAAATCGGTGACCATGGCGGCGCGCACCGGAATCCCCGAGAGCGCCGCGCGGCTCTCCACGACCGAACGCTCCTCGCCCGCCGCCAGGAACACGAACAGGGCGACGAAGATCAGCGTGGGAACCTGGTTGAGGAGCCCCACGATGCCGAACACGATGGCGACCGCCTGCCCCACGATGGAAGCGATGCGGGTGGCCTGGGCGTACGAAAGTCGGAGCGCGAGCAGGGCGCGCAGCACGCGCCCGCCGTCCATCGGGAAGGCGGGGATGAGATTGAAGAGCAGCATGACCACGTTCACGAAGAACAGCACTTCGAGGATGCCACCCTGCATGTTCAGCTCGCCGTTGACGAGGATGTGGTCGCGGACGAAGAAGAAGAGCACGCCGGCGAGCACCACGTTCACCATCGGGCCGGCGATCGCGACCACGATCTCCTCCTGCGGGCGCTCCGGCATGCGCTCGAGGCGGGCGACTCCACCGAATGGAAGCAGGATGATGTCGCGGGTCCGGATGCCGTAGCGGCGCGCGGCCATGGCGTGTCCGAGCTCGTGGAGGAGCACGCAGCCGAAGACGAGCAGCAGCAGCAGCACCGCTTCGAGCGCGCGCCCGACGTCACCGACCCCGAGCCCGCGCGAGAGGGCGATCCACCCCACGAAGAGGACGAACGTGACGTGAATCTCGATGCGGATGCCCGCAATTTTCCCGACTCCGAAGGACCAGCGCACGGGCGGAGTGTGTCACAGGGCTCGGAGAGGTGACAAAAGCGAGGGATTCGTGGATCGCGCCCGAGGGTGGCGCGCGAGCGGCCACGGCGGCCGCCCGGAGGGCTCAGGCGGCCTGCTCTCCTTCAGCGCCCTCGAGGAACGCCGACAGCGCCTTGAGATCCGCCTTGGCCGCGGCGTGGCCGGGGTGGATCCAGAGCGTTTGGCAGAGCAGCCGCACCGCGAGCTCGACCGAGCCGGCTTCGAAGGCCGCGGAGGAGAGCGAATAGTGGAGGTTCGGATCGTGCGGCGCGAACGAGAGGCCGCGCAGTGCACGCGACATCGCCTGCCGGAGATCGCCGCGCTCGAGCGCGATGCCCGCGGCGCGGTTCATCGCCGTGGCGGCATCCGCATCCGGCGCCGGGTCGAGGCCGGGCACGAATTCGCGCAGATCGTCGAGCAGATGGCGGATGGTCTGGTCCACGCCGGGTTCGACGGACGAATTGGACGACTCGCCGACTTCATCGGCGAGATCCACGAACGCTTGGCTGATGTCTTCGATCGAGGGCCGCCAGGGTTCCGACACAGGACCTCCCTTCCTGGAGGTTTCTATCGTCAGCCCCTCGCGAAATCTGAACCTCGCGATCACGATCGCGATCCGCGCTGGTGAGTTTCACCCACACGCACCGGCGGCTCACGGCAGCAGGCGGGTGCGGAAACGGCGGCTCAGCTTGAGCACGGTCGCATCCTCGAGCACCACGTCGAAGTCGCCGTGCGCCGCAGGCACCACCTCGCGCACCGCGGCCACCCTCACGATCGTGCCGCGGTGGATGCGTGCGAAGCGGGCAGGATCGAGGCCCGACTCGATTTCCGCCATCGTGGCACGCACCAGGTGGGTCGCACCGGCCACGTGGAGCTCGACGTAGTTCCCGGCGGCGGAGAACCAGCGAACCTCCGCGGCCGGGACAATGACGAACCGGTCCTTCGTGCGCACCGCGAACCGCTCGATGCGCCGCCGCTCGTCCCCGGCGGCGCCACCTCGGACGTGATCGAGCAGGGCGGTCAGCCGCGCCGGGCCTTCCCGCTCCTCCCCGCGACCCAGCTCGCGCCGCACCCGGTCGAGGGCGGTCCGGAAGCGCTCCTCGCGCACCGGCTTGAGCAGGAAGTCGAGTGCCGCGAGGTCGAAGGCGCGCAGCGCATGGCGCTCGTGCGCGGTCACGAAGACGACCTCGGGAAGATGCTCGGCGCCGATCGCCTCCAGCACGTCGAAGCCGTCGCCCTCCGGCATCTGAACGTCGAGGAACAGCAAGTCCGGACGCTCGCGCAGCACCAGGCGGATCGCCTCGACCGGGGATCCCGCCTCGCCCACCACCTCGACGTCCGATTCCTCCGCGAGCCACAGGCGCAGGCCCTCGCGCGCAACCGGTTCGTCGTCGACGATCACCGTGCGGATCATGCCGCCGTCCCGTCCACGGTCCGCCACGGGAGGCGCACCGTCACCCGGCCGCCGCCTCCGGGCGGATTGTCGCAGCGCAGCACGCCGCGCAGGCCATAGAGCAGCGCGAGCCGCTCGCGGGTATTGGCGAGGCCGATCCCGCGCGTCGAAACGTCCCCGGGCGGAAAGCCGGAGCCGTCGTCCCGTACCTCCAGCACGAGGTCGTTACCCTCGCGGCGCGCCTCCACCACCAGGCGCCCGCCACGCACCGTCGAAAGCCCGTGCTCGAGCGCGTTCTCCACCAGCGGCTGCACCAGCAGCGCCGGCACCCGCGCGTCACGGGTGTCTGCGCCGATCCGCCATTCCACTTCCAGGCGGTCGGGAAACCGGATGCGCTGGAGGCTCACGTAGCGCTCCAGGAATTCCAGCTCGCGCCCGAGCGGGATCTCCTGGCGGCCCTCGGTCTCGAAGGACGCGCGCAGCAGTTCCCCGAGATCGCCGATCGCGTGGTCGACCGCCGGGCCGTCGCCCCGGCGGGCCAGCACCGCCAGAGCGTTGAGTGTGTTGAACAGGAAGTGCGGGCGGATCTGCGCCTGCAGGCTCCCGAGCCGGGCCTCCGCCAGGCTCTCCGCCAGCCGCGCTTCGGCGATGGCGCGCTCGGCGGCTTCGCGGCGCGCCTCGAGCAGCATCACCACCAGCACGATCGCCGAATACACGCTCAGGAGGAGCGCCGCGTAGAAGAAGTAGATGTGCACGAGCTGCGGCCCGGAAGCCAGGTGCTCCGCGCCGGCGAAGGCGACGTGGTATCCGGTCATCACCGCGAGGTGGAACGCCACGAACACGGCGCCACCCGCCGTGTGAGCGCCGATCGTGCGGACCAGATGGCCGCCCCGGAATGGGAAACGTTGCGCCATGAACGCGCACCAGGGGGAGATCAGGACCACCGAGATCCAGGTCGGAACCACCCGGTGCACGAGGTCCCAGAGCGTGACCGTCTGCCCTTCGAGCACGCGGGTGAGCTGGGTGCGGAGGATTTCGAAGAAGGCGAGGAACGCGGCCGCCGCGAGGGCTGCGGCGACGTTGCGCAGGGAGCGCTGCATGACCCGCAATCTAGCATCGCGGACACGGAACGGATCGCGCGATTCGCGCGCGGAGCCCATCGCCGCTCGTCCCTGCCCTGCTCCGGTCATCACGGGTTTCGCATCGGCGGTCCCAACACCATGGCGTGAGCGCGGTGAAACGCGGGAGTCTGCGGCGTTCTGTCCCATCCCACCGGAGGCGCGAAGCACGTGATTTCACTCCAGGGCATCACCCGAACCTTCGAGACCGCGGCCGGCGTGTTCCACGCGCTGCGCGGCATCGATCTCGAGATCCAGCCGGGCGAGTTCGTCGCCGTGGTCGGCAAGTCGGGCAGCGGAAAATCGACGCTGCTGAACATGATGGCCGGCATCGATCGTCCGACCGCGGGCAGCGTGTCGGTGGGCGGCACCGCGATCGAGCGGCTCGGCAATGACCGGCTCGCGACGTGGCGCGGGCGCAGCGTCGGCATCGTGTTCCAGTTCTTCCAGCTCCTGCCCACGCTGACCGCCGCTGAGAACGTCATGCTGCCGATGGACTTCAGCAACTCGTTGCCGGCCGCGCGACGGCGCGCGCGCGCGCTGGAGCTGCTCGACCGGGTGGGCGTGCCGGAGCAGGCGGACAAGCTCCCGGCGACGCTGTCCGGCGGCCAGCAGCAGCGCGTCGCGATCGCCCGCGCGCTCGCCAACGACCCTCCCGTCATCCTCGCCGACGAGCCGACCGGGAACCTGGACAGCGTCACCGGGGCCGAAGTGTTCCGGCTCTTCGGCGAGCTGTCCGCCGCGGGGAAGACACTGGTTGTCGTGACCCACGAGCGCGACGCGCTGCCCGCGGTCTCGCGCACCGTGATGCTCACGGACGGACGGGTCGCTTCGTGATTGCGCCGCGCTGGCGCAAGGTCGCGCGCGACACGCTCGGCCGCCCGTGGCGCTCGCTGCTCGCGGTGCTCGCGCTCTCGGCCGGCGTGTTCCAGGTCGGCGCGATGCTCTTCAAATACTCCCTGCTCCAGCCCGAGCTGACCACCATGTACGGGCGCACCCACCCGGCCTCGGCCACGTTCTCCCTGGATCGGATCTCCGACGCGCTGGTCGATTCCGTCCGGCATCTCCCGGGGATCGCCGAGGCCGAGGCACGACCGGTGGTGCTGGCGCGCGTGCGCGTGGGGGACGCCGAATGGGTGCCCGGATTCTTCCAGGTGATCCGCGATTTCGACGCGCTCCGCATCGACACGTTCACGCCGGAGGACGGTGCATGGCCGCCGCGCGGTGACCAGATCCTGCTCGAGCGCACCGCGCTCCAGGTCGCGAAGGCGGGCATCGACGACCGGATCACCCTCCGCACACCGGGCGATGATGACCGGACGGTCCACGTCGCCGGCACCGTGCACGCCCCCGGCCTCCCGCCGGCGTGGATGGAGCACATGGTGTCGGGCTTCGTGCCGTGGGATTCGCCGCTCCGTGCCTCCGAATCCGCGCAGCTCCGGATCGTGGTGGCCGACCATCCGCTCGACGAAGGCCATGTCCGCGAGGTCGCCGATTCGGTGCGCGCCGCCCTCGAGCGGATGGGCCACACCGTCGGCCGCGTCGAGGTCCCGGTCCCCGGCCGGCATCCGCACGCGGACCAGATGGAAGCGTTTCTCTTCCTGCTGCTCGCCTTCGGCATCCTGAGCTTCGCCCTCAGCACCGTGCTGGTCGCCGGCATGGCCCACACCGTGATGGCCGAGCAGCTCCGCGAGATCGGAATCATGAAGGCGATCGGCGCCACCGACCGCCAGATCACCGGTCTCTTCCTCGGACACGTTTCGCTGCTCGCGGCGGCGGCGCTGGTGATCGGCATCCCGGCCGGGATCGCCGTCGGTCGCGCCTACGCGACGTTCGCGGCCGGCATCCTCAACGCCGACATTTCGCACCAGGCGATCCCCGGGTGGCTGATCGCGGCGGTGGCGGTGGTCGGGATGATCGTGCCGCTGCTCGTCGCGCTGGCTCCCGTGCGGCGCGCCTCCCGCATCACGGTGCTCGAGGCACTGAGCGACGAGGGCATCCCGCCTCCGCTCGCGAAGCCGCGCCTGGATCGCTGGCTCGAAGGCTCCGGGCTGCCGCGACCGCTCGCTCTCTCGCTGCGCACGACCTTCGCGCGCCGCCCGCGGCTGATCCTCACGATCGGCGCCATGGCGGTCGCCGGTGCGGTGTTCATGGCCGCACTCAACGTGTCCGCCGCATGGCGGCGCGCGGTGAACTCCGATTTCGCGGCCCGCCGGTTCGACATCGCGGTCAGCATCGCGGCGCCCGTTCCGGTGGATTCGCTCGACCGCCTGTTCGCGTCCGTCTCCGCGGTCGAACGCGCCGAGTACTGGCCGGGCGGCAACGGATTCCTCGTGAACGCGGAGGGCGTCGCCGGCGCTCCCGCCTCCCTGCTCGGATGGGACCCCGGCTCGGACCTGCTCGACTTCCCGCTGCTCGAAGGACGGCGCCTCACGGCAGAGGACGGCAACGTCGCGCTCGTCAATCGTGCGGTGATGGTGCGCGATCCCGTCGTCGCGGTCGGCGACTCGGTACGGATCCGGTTGCGGGGCCGGACGGTGGGTTTCGCAGTGGTCGGGGTGGTGAACGAGCTGAACCCGCATCCCACCGTGTACGCCGTTCCCGCGGCGGTGCGCGCGGCCACCGGGCAGGTGCCCGGCCTTTCCCGCAGCGCGCGCATCGTGACGCGTGATCACACGGCCGCAGGCCAGCTCGCCGCCGCCCGCGAGCTCGAGCGCGTCTTCGAGCGCGCGGGGCTCGAAGTGACGGGGCTCCAGCGCATGCAGGACGCCCGCCAGGGCATCCTCGACCACCTCGTGATCATCATCGCGATCCTGACCATGGCCTCGGTCATCGTGGTGTTTGTCGCGGCCCTCGGACTCACCTCGACCCTCACGCTCAACGTGATCCAGCGCACCCGCGAGATCGGGATCCTCGGCGCGATCGGAGCCACGCCCGGCGTCCTGTCCCGCCAGGTGTGGATCGAGGCGATGGTGATCGGAATCCTGGGCTGGATCGCCGCGAACCTGCTCACGGTGCCGGTCAGCTGGGCGCTCGAGACCGCGGCCGGAACGATCTTCTTCAAGGTCCCGCTGCCGTTTCATCTTTCGCCCGCCGCGTCCGCGGCGTGGCTCGTCCTGGTTCTCGTGCTGGCCTCGGCGAGCAGCCTCTATCCGGCGCACCGGGCGGCACGACTCACCGTGAGGGAGGCACTGAGCCATGCGTAGGAGTTCCTGGATCGCACTGCTGATCGTGGCGACGCTGGTGGCTGCCGGCATCGTGTACTGGCCGCGGCTCGAGCAGAAGCTACTCGAGCTCCACGGCGTCCGCCCGGCGTCCGCGTCGGTCGCGAAACGGAGCCCGAAGGAGGAAGGCTGGCCGGACACGAACGCCGGATCGATCGGGCGCCAGTGGGTGGCCGCATACGATTCGGGTGAGGTCGCGATGCGCGGTTTCTACGCCCGCGCCATGAGCGCGGAGAGCCTCGCGAAGAAGCCACCCGAGGCGCGGCTCGAAAGCTATCGCAAGCTGCGCGAGCGGATCGGCAAGCTGATGCTGGCCTCGGTCGTGGATTCCCGCGACACGATGCTCGTCGTCTCGCTCCTCGCGGAAGACGGCGTGCCGCGCGAGTTCACCTTCACGCTCGAGGGCAAGCCTCCCCACAAGCTGCTCAGTGTCAGCATGCTCGACGTGCAGCATGGCGGGCACGGCGGGGGTGGCCACGGCCATCCCTGAAGCGGCCGTCAAGTTCGCCCCGTTTCTGCCGATCACAGGAGCATGAAGGGCCTGCTCCTGATCGCGCTGATCGCGCTGGCTGCCTGGTACGGGTGGAAGTACTACCCGTCCCTCGCCACGCCGTCCCACGAGGCAGTGATCGAGAACATCAGCGGCCAGACCGCGGTTCGGGTGCGCCTCAAGGTCGGCGACAAGGGCTTCGCCACCGAGACCCTGGCTCCCGGCCAGAAGGTCGCGTTCCGCTTCAAGGTCACCCAGGACTCGGAGTTCTACGTGGGCTGGGACTGGCAGGGCGTGCTGGGTGAGCACGAGTGGCGGGGCGGCAAGGTCTTCAGGGGCCCCGGGGTCACACGCCAGATCTTCTCGCTCGACGACGACGGCGTGAGCTACCGGACGGAGAACAAGCTCGCGGGCAGCTGAGCGGCCCCGGGGACTTTCTCCCGCGTAGTAGTATCCGCGCCCATGCACCGTGCGGCTTCCTCCCCCGGTCTCGTGACCGCGATCGCGATCCTCGCGATCGGAACGCTGATCCTCCCCACCACCGGACGTGCCCAATCCCGGATGCAGCTCCGGGTGCCCCGTCGGGTGAGCGCCGGCGAAATCGTCCCGCTCTCGATGCCGGAGGTCCTTCCCGGCGTCGAGGAGATGGAAGTGCTGCTCTCGCTCGACGACGGTCGCACCTACCCCTACCGCGTCACCCAGGACGGTCTCGAGCCGGGCCGCGTCGTCCGCTGGGAGGTGCCGAATGTTGCCTTCGCTGCGGCCCGCGTGAGGCTCCGCTATCGCATCTCGGGTCGCGAGATCGACGGCGCCGCCAGCGAGCGGTTCACCATCGTCGCGAACCCGGCCCGCGCTCCCGATCGTCTCCTGCCGCGCGAGAACGATCGCGAGGACGTGGCCGGGCACGGTGAACCGGGGCCCGGTTCGCTCGCCGCCGACCGCGGCCCTTCGTTCAGCGCCGCCTCCGCGGACGCGGTCGCCGATCCCGACCCGCCGGATCCGGATCTCACACCGCGGGAGTCGCGCCGCGTCCCCGCGCCCGGCACGGTGGCCGCGACCGGCTCACCGGCGCTTTCTCCCCACACCCCCAGGAGTTTCACCCCGCTTCGGAACTGATCCTTTCCTCTCGAACTCACACACCCAACTTCGAGAAGGAGGCTCTCATGTTCCGTCGCTCACTCGCCGGGATGGTCCTGGCGTTGGTGGCGTTGTGTGTCGGCGTGCGTTTTGCCGCCGGCGCGGAGGCGGACTCCGCCCGCGTGGTGGAGGACGCCGAGAAGTACGGCATCGTGGTTTCGGCGACGCGCAGCCCGCATAAAGAAACCGACATTCCCATGGGCACCGCCGTGGTGCGCGGCGAGACCCTGCGCCAGCGCGGCGCCCGCACCCTGGCCGACGCTCTGCAGAGCGTGGTCGGGATGGACGTCGGAGACGGCTCTGACAACGGCAGCCGGCTCCCCAACATCGGGCTCTGGGGGCTCAAGGAGTTCGACGCCCTGCTGGTGTCGATCGACGGCGTGCCGGCCGGCGGCCCGTTCAATCCCGAGCTCGCGCAGATCCCGATCGAGGACGTCGACCGCATCGAGATCCTGAAGGGTCCTCAGGGCACGATGTACGGCGTCTCCGCATTCGCCGGCATGGTGCAGGTGTACACGCGGCCCTCGACGGGCAGCGGCGCCGAGATCACCGAGCGCGTCGGATCGTTCTCGGGGAACGAGGGCGACGTGCGCTGGCACCACACGCTCGCCAACGGCAGCCGTCTCGCGCTGTCGGCCGCTGCCGAGCGCGGCGACCTGTGGCAGGACCGCACCGACTTCACCCGGTTCCGCACCACGCTCGGGCTCGCGAAGCCGATCGGACGCGGCGAGGCCGAGCTGAACCTCTTCGGGCTCGAGGACCGGCAGGAGTGGGGATCGCCGCTCCCCTATGACGCCGGCGAGATCGTGCCGGGGTTCGCGATCGATCGGAACTACGCGGTCGGCGGCTCCCGCTTCAACCACCTGCTGTTCGGCGGGACCGGCACCATGCGCTGGCCGCTCGATCAGGACTGGCGGCTCGAGGGCACGCTCGGCGTCTCCCACTATCAGCAGGAGCTCGTGCGCAGCTTCGTGGACGTCGCAACGATCCGCGCCGATTCGGTGGACACCGACGGCAGCCGGATCGAGCCCGATTACACGACCGCTTATCTCGACCTCCACGGCGTGCGGAACGCCCAGCTCTCCGGCTCGCACGAGCTGGTGGGCGGCGTCGCCGTCACCTACGGGAAGGTGAAGGCCGAGATCGAGGAGTTCGACGCGGCGTTCGTCTTCACGCCGGTGCCGATCGTCCCGGACGTGATCGGGATTACCCCGGCCGAGGGCGGCGAGGTGGAGGACCGGCGCACGCTGATCGGCGCCTACCTGCACGACAGCTGGACGCCGCATGCGCGCGTGACGGTCGGCGCCGGCGGGCGGTTCGATCTCGCCAGCGAGGAACTGGAGGGTGAGAGCGAAACCTCTCCCACGCCGACCCAGGACGAGCGCGAGGACTCCGACTGGTCGGGCGACGTCTCGCTGCTCGCGCGCCTGATCGCGCCGGAGGCGGAGTCCGGCATGGTGCTGAACGCGTACGGCAACGTCCGCCGCAACTTCAAGCCGGCCGCACCCAACATCACGGAGCCCGAGGGGCTGGAGATCCTCGAACCCGAGCGCAGCACCGCCTGGGAAGTGGGACTCAAGTTCCGCGGCCTCGATTCGCACGTCTCGGCGGACGCGTCGCTGTTCAGCATGGACTTCGAGAACCAGGTGGTGTCGATCCTCGGGCCGGGCGGTGGACCGGAGCTGGTGAACGCCGGCGAGACCCGTTACGAAGGATTCGAGATCAACGCGTCGGTGTCGCCGAAAGCGGTCTCCGGGCTCACGATCGACGGCGGGTACGCCCACCACGATCCCCAGTTCATCGACTTCACCTTCGTCACCCCCGACAGCCAGTTCCGCGACGTGAGCGGCAACAACCCCGAGCTCGCGCCCGAGGAGCTGTGGAACGTGGGGGCGTCGTGGCACGGGTGGCGCGGCCTGACGCTGTTCGTCTCGGCGCGCGGAGCCGGCGAAAGCTTCTTCAACCGCCGGAACACGTTCGTGAACGACGCCTGGTCGGAATGGGGAACCGGGGCGGCGCTCGACGTCGGCTCAGTGCGGCTGTCGCTCGCCGGCCGCAACCTCGGGGACTCGCGGCACGTGGTCGCCGAAAGCGAGGTCGGCGACAGCATGTTCTACGTCGCGGCACCGCGGCGCGTCATCGCCTCGGTCACGGTGCGCATGTAACGATCGGATCGCGACCCCGCAGAAAAGGCGACGGCCTCCGCCCGTGAGGGTGGAGGCCGTCGTTCGTTCGCTGCCTGAGCGCTACTGCATGAGCATCATCTTGCGCGTCATCCGGTAGCCCGGTGCGAGCAGGCGATAGAAGTACACGCCCGGCTCCACGGCCTCGCCGCGCGCCGGCCACTGGACGTTGTGCGGTCCCGCGCCGAGATCGCCCTGGATCAGGGTCTTCACGCGCCGGCCGTTGGCGTCGAACACCTCGAGGCTCACCGGTCCCGGTGCCGCGAGCGAGAAGTTGATCGCCGTGGTTCCCATGAACGGATTGGGCGCATTCTGCATCAGCTCGGTGACGACCGGGTGCAGCGACACCGCCGGCATGAACGGCTTCTGCGCCGGGATGATCACGTTGGCCAGCCCGCCGCTCACCGTCAGCGTGTAGCTGCTGACCGCGCTCAGGTAGCCGTCCACCATGAGGAAATAATGCCCGGCGGCGGCGTTGTAGTTGCCGACTTCGGGATTGGCGGTGGAGTAACCGCGCGCCACCTCGACCATCGCGGAGTTGTAGAGGAACCAATCGAGGTCCGCGCTCGACCCGATGCTGAGCGAGATGTTGATGTTCCCGGCGGTGCTGACGTCCAGGAAGAAGAAGTCCTGGTCGGACGCCGACGAGATGTTGCCCGTCACGCCGACTCCGGTCCCGACCGGGCCATTCGCCGTTCCCGACGTGTTGTTGGACTCGGTCTCCGACGTGATCGCGCCACCACCGCCACCGGCCACGGTGACGCTGATGTCGTCGATCGCGAATCCGTCGGTGGTGATCGGGTAGTCGTCGTACTGCTGGAACTTGACCACGAACGTGGACGTCAGCGAGAGCCCGGCCGACGCGGCGAGCGCGTCGAGGTCGAGGCTCTGCAGCCGCCACGTGTTGTCCGAGAAGCTCCCGCCGTTCAGGTTGTACACCTTCACGTAGCTGGCGCCGCCGTTGTTCGAGAAGTAGACGCCGTCCTGGGTGTGGGTCTCGTCGCCGAAATCCTTCCACCAGAACGTCAGCGCGACCTGGGTCTGACCGGCCAGGTTGAGGCCGAGCCGCGCCTCGGTCTGGCTGAAGCCGCCGCTCACGGCGTCGTCCATCACCATGTGGTAGGTGCCCGAGTGCGGGGTGTTGGTGGTGAGCAGCCGCACCCGGCCGTTCGCGGTCACCGCCGTCGTCCAGAACGAATCGAAGGTGGCGCCGAAGCTGGTGGTGTACGGCAGCGAGGCGTAGCCGCCCGAAGACACGCTGATCGTGAAGTTGGCGTTGCTCATGTCGGTCGCCGTGCCGCCGCTGACGCGGACGCGGCCCTGCGTGGTCGCGGTCGAAGGCACGGTCCAGGCGTGCGTGCCGTCGTTCGGCGTGGCCGACACGATCGCGGTCCAGGTGCTGCCGGCGTTGGTCGAGTAGTCGATGTTGACTGTGGTGAAGGTGCCGACCGAGGTCCAGGTGATGTTCGCCACGTTCCCCGCAGTCAGCGTCTCGCCGCCGTTCGGGAACGTCACCGTCACCTGATCGACCGGCGGACCACCGCCACCCACCGCGGCGGCCGCGTCCACCATGCCGTAGCCGGCATAGCGATCCCAGCCGGCGCCCGATTCGACGCTGGTCACGTCCTGCGCGGTGTTCTGGAGCTGGGTGCGGATCTGCGCGTTGGTCCAGGTCGGGTTCCTGGACTTGATCAACGCGCACACGCCCGCGGCGTACGGCGTCGCGCACGAGGTGCCGTTGAACCACTTGGAGTAGTCGCTCGGGTCGTAGCCGGCCGAGCCCAGCAGGTCGGTGGTGGGCAGGATCGTCGGAGCGATGACGTCCACCGCACCCGCGCCGCCCGCGGTCGTGGTGCCGTAGTTCGAGCCCCACCAGCGCTCGCCGTCGCAGGTGTAGCCGTTGGGATCGGCGCTCACGCCGGGATTCAGCTCGCCCGTGTTGCTGCTCGAGCGCTTGCGGTCGCCGCACGGCGAAGCCGCGCCGACGCCGATCACCAGGCTGTGGATCGCGGGATAGCTGATCGTGGTCTTGTTCTCGTTGCCGGTGGCGGCGAGGATCACGCAGCCGGCGTTCCACGCATAGGTGATGGCGTTGTCGGTGGCCGGGTCGCTGGTGATCGCGGCGCCGAGGCTCATGCTGATGACATTGGCGCCGTGGTCGGCCGCCCAGGTCAGCGCGTTCACGATCGCGGCGAAGGTCATCGTGCCGGCGCTGTTCGCGACCTTGAGCGGCATGATGCTGCAGCCCGCCGCGATGCCGGCCGTGCCCAGCGAATTCGTCCTCGCCGCCGCCACGCCCGCGCACGCGGTGCCGTGACCGGGCGACGATGAGTCGTCATCGGGATTGCTGTCGTTGTTGCCGAAGTCGAAGCCCGCGACCTGCAGAATGTCGGGGTGCCCGGCCTCGACGCCGCTGTCGATGATGGCGATCAGCACCGAGCTCGAGCCGAAACCCTGCGTGCCGTCCCAGGCCGCCTGCGCGTTGGCGTCGAACCCCGGGGTGCCGACCGGCGACCCGGTCTCGTGATTGTTGTTGGTCCAGTTGTAGCTGAGCAGCTGGCCCGTGTTGTTGTGGCCCCAGTGCTGGGCGTGCATCGGGTCCGGCGGCACCACTGCGGGATACGCGATGTAGTCGAGCGTCACGGCCTCGACCTCGGGAAGCGCGGCGAGCCGATCCGCCATTTCGGACGGCGTGACGCCGGCTGGGAGGTCGACCTGCACCCAGCGATCGAGGCCGATGCGACGCGCCTCGTCGGCGTTCGCGGGCTCGATGTAGGCGCGCTGGAGCGATTTCGCCCCGGCGGCGCTCAGCACGCGATCGACGCCGGCCATACCGGTCGCGGCGCTCGGCAGCACCTGCCCGTAGCGGAGCTTGCCCGAGAGTCGGGAGGTCGCGAGCGCGCTCTCGGTGAACTTCACGAGCACGTGGTCGGTGACGTGAGCGGCGTCGGTGGAGAGATTCGGCTGGAAGCCGAACTGGACCGGCGCGAGGACGCGGCCGCTTTCGGCCGCGAAGGCCGATGCCGCGACGAGGGCGAGGAAGGCGGTAAGCAGGAACAGCGTGCAACGACGGCGGGGGGACCGACTCATGAAACGCCTCCTACATTCGGGGTCTGCCTCCTTCTGGAATCGGTGCTGCGTGGACGGGGACCGCGGCGGAAAGAATGGCTGGGCGGGACTGCGCGGGCCGTCGCCCTTGGTATCACATGCGTCAGGACGTTGTCAGCGACAAAACGCCAACCTGCGCGGGGCGCCCTGTCCGGGCTCCCAAAGTTCGATGGAACCGATCCCCGCTCGGGCCGACCCGGCTTGCGGCACGACGACGGGTCCGAGCCGGCGTATACTCCGCGGCCGATCCATCGAACCCACGCCCACTCAGGAGGAGATTTCACCGCCATGCGTCTGTTCCGCACTTCGCTTCTGATTCTCGCCCTCGCTCTTCCGGCGGGCGGCGCGTTCGCCGAGCTCAAGCTGCCGCGCGTGAGCCAGAACTCCACCATCAAGCAGACGGTCGGGCTCACCGACATCACCGTCACCTACTCGCGGCCCGGCGTGAAGGGTCGCGTGATCTGGGGCGAGCTCGTGCCCTACGACCAGCCGTGGCGCACCGGCGCCAACGAGGCCACCACGATCACCCTGTCCGAGGACGTCATGATCGGCGGCACCAAGCTGGCCGCCGGCTCCTACGCGCTGCTCACGATTCCGGGCAAGGAGGAGTGGCAGGTCGTGGTGAACAAGGACAAGGACATGTGGGGGTCGAACGGCTACAAGGCCGAGAGTGACCTGGTCCGGATCAAGGTCAAGCCCACGGCCGCCGAGCACATGGAGTGGATGGCCTTCGGCTTCGAGAACCTCACGTTCAACTCGGCCGACCTGGTGCTGCGCTGGGAGAAGCTGCGTCTAGCGATCCCGATCACCAATGACGACCTCGAGCAGGTGGTCACGAACGCGAAAGCCGAAGTCGCAGCCGCCAAGCCCGACGACTGGCGCGCGCCGTATCGCGCGGCGAACTTCATGTTCGACGCCTCGCTCGAACCCGCCCTCACCGCGGAGTGGGCGAAGAAGTCGGCCGCCATCGAAGGCAACTACCAGACCCTCACGCTGATGGCGAAGATCGCGGCCAAGGACGGCAAGACCAAGGACGCGATCGCGCATGCCGAGAAGGCGATCAAGGCGGGCAAGGAGAGCAAGGAGAAGGTGGACACCTCGGGCACCGAGAAACTGCTCTCGCAGTGGACGGCCAAGCCCTGATGCCCCGCTTCTAGCGGTTCGGCGTGAGCCGAACCGGCGCCGCACGACGTCGCCCGTCGCCGTCTCCATCGCATTCCGCGGCGGGAACGGGGCGGGCGTCGTCGTTTCTCTCAGGACTGGCGGCGCGGCTGCGGAGTCCGGCCGTCCTCGCGACGCTCGGGCTCATGGGGGTGGCGCTGCTGGTCCGGCTCGCCGCTCTCGACCGCGGCTTCCCGGACTTCTTCGACGAGGCGCCGCCGCTACGCACCGCCATGAAGATGTGGCGCGGCGAATCGGCGATCGAGTGGCGGCCGGTCACCTACATCTACCCGTCGCTCGGCATCTACCTCCACTTCGCGGCGCAGTGGATCACCTGCCAGGCCGGGCTCGTCTCCGGCGAGTGGAGCCGGGTCGCCGACTTCCTCCTGCGCTTCGAGACCGAGCCCGCCGCGATCGCGCGCGCCGGACGGCTGGTGGAAACGCTCGCCGATCTCGCCACGGTGGCGGGCGCGGTGCTGCTCGGCGAGCGCCTCCGGCGCGGCGCGGGATTCGTAGCCGGGGCCTTCGTGGCAGTCAGCCCGGCGCTGCTTGCGGCGTCGAACGGGCAGTACGTCGAATCCTTCGCGACCGCGTTCGCCACGTTGAGCCTCGCGTGTCTCGTGGGCGCCATGGGTGCTTCACCCGCCGCCGCCGGGCTCTTCGCCGGGCTCGCCGCCTCCAGCAAGTACCCGTTCGCCGTGCTGCTCCTCCCCATCACCGTGATGGCCGCGCGCCGTCCGCCGGCCGCCCGCTCGATCGCGCTCGCCTTCTCCTGCTTCGCGCTCGCGTTCGCGCTCACCTCGCCGTTCGTCCTGCTCGATCCGTCCGGTGTTCGGCGCGACCTCGGCTTCCTGGAGACCCTCGCCACGGGCGGGAACCTGGGGGCCATGGGCGGCCCGGCGCTGCTCTTCTATCTCCGCGCGCTCGCGGCGCAGCTCGGGATGCCGCTCGCGATCGCGGCCCTGCTCACCCTGCTCGCATCCGCGGCTCCCGCGCTTCGCCTGCAGGGGGTAAGAACGGTGGCGCTCTTCGTGGCGGCCATGATGCTCGGGCTCGGCCTCGCAAGCGCTTCGTTCGAGCGCTACACCGTGCCGCTGCTGCCGGCGCTCGCCGCAGTGGGGGCCGCCGGCGCCCTCTCGCTCGCAGCGCGCGCGGGAGCGTGGCGCCCACTGGCTGCGTTCCTCGCCGCGCTCACCCTGATCGCGCTTCCGGCGCGCGACGCCGTCATCGCCGCCCGGCAGCCACGGCTCGACACCCGCACGGTGGCGGGCCGCTGGTGCGCGGAGCACCTGTCGCCCGACGAGCTCATCATGCGGGAGCAGTATGGACCTGCGCTGTTCACCCGCTATCGCGCCATGCAGGCCACCTCCGGTCGGCTCTACCAGGCGGCCTCTCCGGCCGAGCAGCAACACTACCGGGCGCGCGCGACCCACCTCGTTGTGGACGTACCGATCTACTTCGCCGGCGCGGTGCGGTGCACGATCCCCCATGCCGGTCGCGATCCCGAGGTCATCGACCTGGTGCCGGGTGCCGCCGGATTCAATCGCGTCTACTACGATCCCCTGCTGGTGGCCGCGGCGGACGTGGTGATCACGAGCACCGGGATGCGCGGGCGCTACGAGGCCGAACCGGGGCGATACCCCGAGATCCTCGCGGCCTATCGCCTGCTCGATCGCGGGGCGACTCGCATCGCGGAAGTTCATCCCGACCGCCGGGCTGCGGGCCCCGCGATCGTCGTTTACCGGATCCCCGAGTCACTCCGCGACTCGGCGCTGGCGAGGCCGCTGGATCCGCTGTGGTGGACCGGAGTGATCGGTCCCGATGAGCGCGCTGCCCTGATGCGCGCGATCGGCGCCGGGGACCAGCCCTGGAATCCCGCCGACCCCCGACTTCGAGGCCCGTTCGCCGTGGTGTTCCGCGACCACGTCGCGCCCTACGTGCGGGCGCTCGCGGTGGAAGCCGCGTCGCGCGGCCATGTCGCGGTGGGGCATTCCCTCCAGGCGATCCTGTCCTGGTGGAGAACCCCGTGACGCGCCGCCCGGACCGCGCTTCCCGGCGCTCCGCTCCGCCCCGCCATGCACCTCCACCCGAGCCGGCTCTCGATCCAGCGAGCCGTGCCCTGCTGATCGGCGCTCTCGCAGTTCCCGCGCTGCGCATCGCGGCCGTGGGTGTTCCCGGCATGTGGCTGTGGGGGCTCAACGTGCTGCGCTTCGGCCACCCGGCCTCGTGGGCGGTCGCGCTGTTGCCGTTCGTGCTCGTGATTCCGGGGGTGGGCGCAGCCATCGGGCGCGCGCTCGGTTCGCTCGGCGACCGCGCGGCGCCGGCTCCCGCCACCGCCGCGGTGATCTGCGGGCTGCTCGCAGGCGCCACGGCGCTGCTGCTCCCTGATCGCTCATTGTTCGTGGGCGACTCGCTGCTCCGGTTCGGACGGCTCGGCATGGGCCAGTGGGTGCCGGGGCTATTCCCGCAGGCGATGCCGCTCGACGTGTTCTTCCACTTCACGCTGCCCACTGCGCTCGCCAGGGCGGGCGGCCTCTCGCCCACCGATGTGGATCGCTGGACGAGCGCCTTGAAGGCCGGGCTGCTGGGCGCCGCCGCCGTGACGCTGATCTCGGCGTTCGCGCTCCGCGGTATCGCCGCGGTGGCCGCGGTGGCGACCGCCGTGTTCGCCGGATCGCTCGCGATCTTCTGCGGCTACAGCAAGGCCTTCGTCGAGATGACGCTGCTCACCGGGGCGTTCGCCGGCTTCGGCGCGCTCGCCATCACGAAAGCCAGAGGCCTGCTGCCCGCCACGCTGGCCTTCACGCTGGCGCTCGCCACCCACCGCGCCGCGGCACTCCTGATCGCGCCCTGGCTCGTGCTGATCGCGATGACCGCGCGGACCCACTGGGGTCGCGGGCGGGCCGGGCGGGCCTCCCTCACGATCGCGATCGCGGGCGGCCTCGCGGCCCTCGCACTCACTGTGCCCAGGATCGTCGCGATCGCGCGCGCGGTGGATCGCCAGCACGTGCTGCCGGGCGGCACGTCTGCGGCCGGCGCGCTCCGGCTCGCGCTCGATCCGCTCCGGTTGATCGACATCGCCAACCTGTTCCTGCTGCTCACGCCGCTCGTTCCGCTGCTCGTGCTGGTGGCGGTGCTCGATCGCACGGCGCTCGTCCGATCGGGCGCTCACCGCTGGCTCCTGCTGCTGGCGGTGCTCCACGTCGGGGCGGTGGCCGTGGTGCACCCGCAGCAGGGCTTCTTCCGCGACTGGGACATCGCGGTCGCCGCCGCGGCGGCCCTCTCCTTCTATCTCGCGGCAGTGTTCGGCAGCACGCTGTCCGCGTCGCGGGCGCCGCGTCCGGCGGGAGCGGCCATCGCGCTGGTGGCGGTGGCGTCGACGCTGCCGTGGATGGCGCTCAACACTTCACTCCCACACACGGTCGCGCGGGTTGGCGCCTTCGTCCGCGAGCCGCCCCCGAAACCGGCGCAGACGCTCGGGCACTCGTATCGCTACCTCGGCCTCGTGCTCCAGGACTCGGGCCATCCGGAGCAGGGCGCACGCGTCATGGCGCGTGCCGTGGAGCTGGTGCCGAGCGAGAGCAACTACCTCCTGTGGGCGACTCTCGAGATCCGGTCGGGACGACTCCCCGAGGCGCAGCGGATCTATCGAGTCATGGCCGAGCGCTTCAACGGTTTCCCCAACTGGATGGCGCTCGCGCGCTGCTCGGCGCAGCTCGGCGATTCGGCGGAAGTGGTGCGCGCCGCCGGACGCGCGCTCGAGCTCCGGGCCGGCGACGCGGAGGCGCGGGCGCTCAGCGAGCGGTTCCGGCCAGGGCCGGCGCGGGCCGCGGCCGGCTCATCGCCGCGCTGATCGCGAGCCCCAGCACCACGACCAGCACGCAGCCCACGACGTTGTACCAGAGGAACGAGATCTTCGTGAGCTTGAAGCACGCGAGCACGGCGACCTCGGCGACCAGCGCCGCGAAGAACACCGCGCTCCCGCCGACGCGCTTGAAGTAGAACCCGGTGAGAAAGATCCCGAGGATCGTGCCGTAGAACAGCGAGCCCAGGATGTTCACCGCTTCGACCAGCGATCCGAGCTGGCCGGCCAGCATCGCGAAGCCGATCGCGAACACGCCCCACAGCACGGTGGCGATCCGCGACACCATCACGTCCTCGCGGGCGGCGCGCGCGGCTTCCGGTCCCTGGGTCGCGAGCGGCTCGGTGCCGGGAGCGCGCCCCCGCACGAGCCGGCCCCAGAGATCGACCACCGTGGTCGAGGCGAGCGCATTGAGCTCGGCCGAGGAGGCGGACATCGAAGCCGCGAACACCGCGGCCAGCAGCAGGCCGACCATGCCGGCCGGGAACTGCGCGAGCACGAAGCTCAGGAAAACGTAGTTGGTGTCGACGGTCTGCGCCTTGGGATCCTGCTCCTTCATGAGCGCGGTGGTCCGGGCCCGCACCGTGGACACCGCGAGGTCGGCCTTCTCGAGCTCCAAGCGGGCCTGCTCGCGCACCTCCGGCACCGCCATACGCGCCGCGACGTAGTCGCGCGCCCGCGCCGCCCGCGTCGCGGCCACGATCTCGTGCTGGTGGCGCAGCGCGCGGAACTCCTCGGAGCGCGGGCCCTGCTCGAGCTTCCGAACTTCGACCGGGTTGAAGAACGCGGGCGGCGGGGTGAACTGGTAGAACGCGAACACCAGCGCGCCCACGAGCAGGATCACGAACTGCATCGGGACCTTGGCGAGCCCGTTGAACAGGAGCCCCATCCGGCTCTGCGCCACGCTCTGCCCGCCGAGGTAGCGCCCGACCTGCGACTGATCGCAGCCGAAGTACGAGAGCGCGAGGAAGCAGCCGCCAATGAGGCCGGACCAGATGTTGTAGCGGCTCTCGAGGTCGAATGAGGTGTCCACTGCGCGCAGCCGGTCGAGCGCGCCCGCGACGTGCAGCGCATCCGGCAGCGAAACCCCGTGGGGCATGGCCGCGATGGCCAGCAGACCGGCCGTCACGATGCCGCCGATCATGATGAGGAACTGGAGGAACTGGGTGTAGTTCACCGCGCGCGTGCCGCCGGTCGCGGTATAGAGGATGACGAGACTCCCGATGAGCAGGATCGTCAGCTGGGTGTTCCACCCCAGCAGCACCGACAGGATGAGCGACGGCGCGTAGATGGTGATGCCGGCGGCCAGCCCACGCTGGGTCAGGAAGAGCAGCGAGGTGAGCGAGCGCGTCTTCAGGTCGAAGCGCGTCTCGAGGTACTCGTACGCGGTGAACACCCGCAGCCGCCGGTAGATCGGCACCGCGGTCGCAGCCAGCACCACCATCGCGATCGGGAGGCCGAAGTAGAACTGGACGAAGCGCATGCCGTCCGCGTAGGCCTGGCCGGGAGTGGCGAGCACGGTGACGGCACTCGCCTGGGTGGCCATGATCGCGAGCGCGACGTTTCCCCACTTGAGCTTGTGACCGGCGAGCAGATAGCCATCGAGATCACGGCTGCCGCGCCCGCGCCAGAGCCCGTAGAGAACGATGAAGGTGAGCCAGCCGACCAGGACCACCCAGTCGAGCGTGCTCACGAGAAGGCCCGGCTGAAGAGCGCGAACAGCACGATCAGGAGCGCGAGCCAGGCGAGGACGATCGCGTAGGCACGCGCCCAGGTTTTGACGACCGGCGGCGGTTCGTCCTCTTCCGTCACTGCCGCGCGCTCACCAGGTTCGCGAACAGGCGGTAGGCGCCGGGCACTCCCGCCGGGAGCTGGCGGAAGAACGAGTAGCCCGTGTAGATGAACACCCCCTTGCCGTGGCGTGTCACGAGCAGCCCGCCGAGCTTCGGCGTCTCCCGCGGATCGTTGCACTCGAGCGGCGTCTCGTACGCGGCGTCCCAGGGATTGGCGAAGTAGAGCCCCCGCTCCTGCACCCAGCCGTCGAAATCCTCGGGGGTGATCTTGTTCGGCGTCTTCAGCAGCGGGTGGTCGGCGTTGCGGAACCGCACCTCGGCCTCCTCGACCGATACCCGATCGCGCGAGAGCGCGAACGGCTGCGGACCGAGCTTGTTGCGGAGCTTCTCGTCCGCCGTGTTGTACTGGACGACCAGCGTGCCACCGGCCTCGACGTAGTCGAGGAGGCGCGTGCGCAGGGCGAGCAGCCGCGGCCGCGTGTTGTACGCGCGCACGCCGGTGACGATCGCGTCGAACGCGAACAGGTTGCCGGTCTCGAGGTCCTCGTCGGTGAGGAGCGACACCGTATAGCCGATCTGGCGGAGCGCCTCGGGTCCGCTGTCGCCCGAGCCCATGATGTAGCCGACGGTCTCGCCCACGTGCTTGAGCTCGGTGCGGACGACCTGCACCTCGGCCGGCGGCAGCAGCACGCGCGGCGTGATGTGCGGGTAGTCCACCACGACCCGCTTCATCGAGTAGTCGCGCCCTCCCACCGACGCCACCGCGGCCACCGCTCCGCGTGCCGATCCCGCGGGTGGAGCGATGCGGAACGTCACCGAGCGCTCGGTTCCGGGCTGGAGGTCGAAGTCCACCGATTCCGGCCGCACCCGGAAGCCCTCGGGCACCGCGAGCCGCAGCTTGCCGGTGGCCGGCGCCGATCCACTGGCCACCCCGACGCGCACGTCGCGCGCCGACGTGTCGGCGAACAGGTAGACGGCCTGATCGAAGTGCATGGTGACGGGCGGCTCGATCTCGAACGGGCGGTAACGCTCGCCCTGCACGGGGTCGACCCAGCGATAGACGACCGGCGTGTCGTACACGAGCTTCTCGGTGCCCGCGCGGAGTGTGAACCGCGCCATCAGGGCGGGAGGATTTTCGGCGCGTCCGATCAGCGTCGGATCCTTGACCACGAAACGTCCCTGGGTGGCGCGCTCGGTGAGCCAGTAGGGATTCGTGAAGGCCGTGTTGGCCGGCAACGTCAGCGTCGCCATTCCGGAGGCCGCACGGTTGGTGGTCAGCGCGCGTCCCGCGAAGGGCTGCTTGAGCACGGTGTCCATCACCGTGGCGTCGTAGGGAAGCGTCACGGAGTCGACTGTGATCGGAAAGTCGGAGCGATTCAGGGCCGACACGGTGACGGTGACCGGTGCGCCGGGCACCGCCGACGGCGCGGTCGCGGCGGCTTCGAGCCAGAGCCCCGAGCACGAGCGGATGATCTCCAGCAGCTCGGCCATCTTGGGCGCGGTCCACGGATTGGGATCGAGGTGGCGCATCGCCTCGTGCACCTTCACGAGCTGCGGCAGGATCGCGGCCGGGTGGCGGGGATCGAATTCGCGCTCGATCTTCACCAGCATGCGGTCCAGCTCGGCGCCGTTCCGCACGCGCGTCCAGTCGAGCGCGATGCCCTCGAACAGGTCGCTGGTCGCCGGCTGGCCGGCGCGCAGCTCGAAGTAGCTGGGGATCGACCCGCGGCGCTCGGGGGCTCCGAATCCCTGGGTCTTGTGCATGCTGCGGCTCTCGCCGGCGATCTCGGCATAGGAGCGGCCGAGCAGCGGCTGGTACTCGCCGATGTCCACCGAGAGGAGGTTCGGCTGCGAGGCGCTGCGCTGCGAGGGATCGGCGCGGAACACGTTCCAGAAGATGCGGCGCGCAGTCCACGGCTCGAGCGACTTGAGATCGGGAAAGCGCTTCGCGTCGCCGGCCGCGCGGAACGCCTCCTCCGCCAGCATCGCCGAGGCCGTGTGGTGGCCATGGCCCGCGGTGCTGTCCGGTGGAAAGCGGGTGACGATCACATCCGGGCGGAACGTGCGGATCACGCGCGCGACGTCGGACAGGATCTCGTCGTGCCCCCACAGGGCCATGGACTCGTCGGCGCTCTTCGAGAAGCCGAAGTCGAGCGCCCGCGTGAAGAACTGCTCGGCGTGGTCCACGCGCCGGGCCGCGAGCAGCTCGTGGGTGCGGATGACGCCGAGCGCCTCGCCGGTCTCGATGCCGATCAGGTTCTGCCCGCCGTCGCCGCGCGTCATCGACAGGTAGCCGGTGCGCAGTCCGCGTCCGCTCACGAAGTACGAGAGGAGGGCGGTGTTCTCGTCGTCGGGATGCGCCGCCACGTAGAGCACGTTGCCCACGGTGCGCAGGCGCTTGAGGGCGAGCGTGATCTCGGACGCGCTCATGATCTCGACCGGGCGTGCGGTGGGCGGAGGCGCCGCGGGCGCGACGGCAATCGTGAAGGGAGCGAGCGTCAGGACGGCGAGCAGCAGCGGGGCGGTCCGCGGGAACACGAATTCTCCTTCAGCGCGCGACGGCGCGCAGGTTGAGCCTCACGTAGTCGAGGGTGAATGGCGGATCGTCACCGGCCGCAGCGTCGCACAGGATAGCGAGGATGCGCTCGCGGCGCGCAGCGTCCGGAACCCGCGCGAGAAACGTCCCGAACACGATGGTCTCGGTGAACTCCCGGTACTGATCACGGTTTTCCAGGCGGGCCTGCACGTTTTCGAGGTGGGCGTCGATGTCGGCGAAGCCCGCAGCCTCGAGCAGCCCGCGCGCCTCTTCCGGGCCGAGGAACACCCACGGATCGGTGAGCCCGACGAAGTCGGGTGCGAACTCAGGACGGGCGGCAATCTCCTGGAAGCGTCGGTACTCGCGATCCACGTTGCCGCGACCGCCGCATTGGGCGTGCAGCCGGCCGCCCGGCCGGATCGCGGAGTGGAGACTGCGGTAGAGCGCAGGCTGGTCGAGCACCCAGTGCAGCGTCGCGGTGCTGAAGAGCACGTCGGCCGAGCGCCGGAACGGCAGCCCAAGGGCGTCGGCCCGGATCAGGCGCACGTTCGGGACGAGGTTGCCCCGCGCCTGGGCCAGCATCGAGGGCGAGCGGTCGAGTGCCAGGACCGTCCCCCGGGGCAGGCGGGCCGCCAGCTCGGCGGTGAGCCGGCCGGTTCCACAGCCCAAGTCGAGGACCGTCTCGTTCCCTGAGAGGTCGAGCCGCGCGAGCACGCGGCGGCCCCATTCGACGTGCGGGTTCGAGATCCGGTGGTATGAGGCGGCGTTCCAGTCGTGCTGGGTTCCGGACACGGCCGGCGACGCTAGCACAGAGGCGCCGGCCGGCCGGGGGCGGGCGACCAGCGCGGCCCGGTACCCGCCGGTCGTGGCGGGTGGCCGCCGCGGCGGCGTTTTCGGAAAAATGATCGCCGACCTTTTACCGTCCCTGACGTATTTCGGTGCTGATTCGCTCACCCTGTCGCCCCACTCCCCCGCCCGGTGGTGCGGGGAACCACAACCCGGGAGGCTTCCATGGCGGTTCAGACGGGCAGTGCAACGGTCCAGATCGGCAGCGTCGCGCCGGACTTCGAAGCGGACACCACGCAGGGCAGGATCCGGTTCCACGACTGGATCGGCGACTCGTGGGCCGTGCTCTTCTCGCACCCGAAGGACTTCACCCCGGTGTGCACGACCGAGCTCGGCTACATGGCGAAGCTCAAGCCCAGGTTCGAGGAGCGCAACACCAAGGTCATCGGGCTCAGCGTGGATCCGGTGGACAACCATCAGAAGTGGGCGAAGGACATCGAGGAGACCCAGGGCCACGCCCCGAACTACCCGATGATCGGCGACCCGACGCTCGAGATCTCGAAGCTCTACGGCATGCTGCCGGCGGATCTCGAAGGCTCGTGCGAGGGACGGACCCCGATGGACAACCAGACGGTGCGGAACGTCTACGTGATCGGGCCGGACAAGAAGGTGAAGCTGATGATCGCCTACCCGATGACGACCGGCCGGAACTTCGACGAGGTCCTGCGCGTGATCGACTCGCTGCAGCTCACGGCGAAGCACAAGGTGTCGACGCCGGTGAACTGGAAGCAGGGCGAGGACGTGATCATCGCCGGCTCGGTGTCGGACGATGAGGCGAAGAAGATCTATCCCGAGGGCTGGAAGGCGCCCCGGCCCTACCTGCGGATCGTCCCGCAGCCCAAGGGCTGAGCTTCCTAAAGGCCGGGCGCCCCCGCGGGCGCCGGCTCGAATTCACTGCGGGAATTCCGGTAGCGCGAGCTGCCGGGGTTCCCGCATTCTGGTGCCCATGCAGACCCACTTGGTTCCCACCCGGAATGAAATGCTCGCGGCCTTCCTGGCGCGCGACGCCGCCTACGACGGCGTGTTCGTCACCGCCGTGCGCACGACCGGCATCTTCTGCCGGCCGACCTGCCCGGCGCGCCGCCCGCGTCCCGAGAACGTGGACTTCTACGTCACGAGCCGCGACGCGCTGGCCGCCGGATTCCGACCCTGCCGCCGCTGCCGGCCGATGGAGCCGGCGGGCGTGACCCCCGAATGGCTCGCGCCGCTGCTCGAAGCGGTGGATGCCGAGCCCGAGCGCCGCTGGACCGAGTCCGACCTCCGCGAACGCGGACTGGACCCGGACCGCGTGCGGCGCTGGTTCCAGAAGGAGCATGGCATGTCGTTCCACGCATACGGCCGCGCGCGCCGCCTGGGGCTGGCACTCGGGCGCATCCAGCACGGTTCGGAAGTCACCGACGCCGCCTTCGACACCGGCTATTCATCGCTGAGCGGATTCAACGAAGCGTTCCGGAAGCTGCTCGGCGAGGCCCCGAAGGCCGCGAGCGGGCGGCGGCTGGTCACGCTGACGAGAGTGCTCACGCCGCTCGGGCCGATGCTGGCGGGGGCGACCGAGGAGGCGCTCTGCCTGCTCGAGTACACCGACCGGCGCATGCTCGAGACCCAGCTGAAGCGCCTGCGCCGTGCCCTGGACTGCGCGTTCGTGCCGGGTGCGAATTCCGTGCTCGATCGCTTCGCCCGCGAGCTGGACGCCTATTTCGCGGGAAGCCTGAAGCGCTTCGAGACGCCGCTGGATACGCCGGGCTCGGAGTTCCAGCAGTCGGTGTGGCGCGAGCTGCTCAGGATTCCCTATGGGAAGACCACGAGCTACCTCGACGTCGCGCGCGCGATCGGCCGGCCGAGCGCCGTTCGCGCGGTGGCGAGCGCCAACGGCGACAATCGCATCGCGATCGTGATTCCCTGCCACCGCGTGATCGGGAGCGACGGCAAGCTCACGGGCTACGGCGGGGGCCTGTGGCGGAAGCAGCGCCTGCTCGACCTCGAAGGCGGCCAGGTGCGATTCGACTAGTTCCGCAGGGCCGGACCAACGTTTCCTCGAGTGGAATCGTCAAACTCTGGGTATGGATCGCCCGATCTCCATCAGGCTGGTTGCAGCCCTCGGTCTTGCGATACCGCTTCCGGCCTGGAGTGCGCAGGGAGTGGATACCGTCGCGGCGCTGGCAGGATTGCACCGCTTAGACCAGGCCTGCGCGGCGGACGCGGGCTCGCTCTGGGGCCGCTCGCTCTGCGGTCCGGTGGCGCTGGTGGATCGCGCGACACGGACCACCATCGCCAATCGGGCGGACTCGAGCGGCGAGTGGTCTGCTCACGAGCATGCTTTCATCGGGCAGCTCCCCGCGCATTTCGGCCTCGCCAACACCTCGTTCGACTTCGGTGGAACGAGGTGGGCGATGGTCCTCCTTCCGCTTCCCGCCGACGAATTCGCCGGCGTCGCGCTGCTCGTCCACGAATCCTTCCATCGCATACAGCGCGAGCTGTCGCTGGAGGGCCTCGGCCCCGCCTGCCCTCATCTGGACACTCGCGATGGCCGCCTGTGGCTCCGGCTCGAGCTGCGTGCCCTGGCCGTCGCCGTGCGGACCCGTGGGGACAGCGCTGCGCGCGCGGCGCGCGACGCGCTGGTGTTCCGCTGGCACCGCCAGCGCCTCTTCCCGGGTGCCGATTCCCTCGAGTCACAGCTCGAGATCCAGGAAGGGCTCGCGGAGTACACCGGCGACAAGCTGGCCCTGGCCTTCACGGGCATGGGCGAAGCACGGGTGGCACGGGACATCGAGAGCTTCGAGAAGCGTCCGAGTTACGTTCGCTCCATGGCCTACGCCAGTGGGCCCGGCCTGGGGTTGCTGCTCGACCGCTACTCCCCGGGGTGGCGTCGTCGGATCACGCCGCAGTCACGTCTGGCTGAGTTGCTGGCGAAGGCGCTGCGTGCCGAGCCGCCGCCGAAACTCGATTCCGAGGCCGGCCGTCGCGGCGGCGCCTACGGACTCGCCGAGGTCCAGGCGGAGGAGGAGGCCCGAGAGCGCGATCGCCAGGCCCGCGCGGCCGACTACCGCGCGCGGCTCGTCGATGGACCGACGCTCACCCTGCGCGCCAGCAGCATCAACTTCACCTTCGACCCCAACAGCCTCGTCCCGCTCGGGGATCCGGGAACTGCCTATCCCACCGGAACGTTCTCTGCGGCCTGGGGGAAGCTGGTGGTCGAGTCCGGCGGGGCGCTGGTGGGAGCCGACTTCACGCGAGTCGTGGTCCCGGCCCCGGGCGACAGCGAGGCACGCCCGCTGCGCGGGAACGGCTGGCATCTGGAGCTGGCCCCGAACTGGATGGTGCGACCGCGAAGCGACCGGCCCGGAAGTTTCGAAGTGGCGCCGGTCGGGCGCTGAGCAGCGCGACGCCAGGGTCGGTTCTCAGGCGAGCTTCGCGCCGTGTTCCTTGAGCAGCTCCTTGAGCACCGAGCGATGGCAGTGCGATTCGTCCGCGCAGTAGCAGCCGACCGAGAAATCGGTCCGCCGGGAGAGCGCGGCGAGCAGCGCCAGGAGATGCACCGCTTCGGGCCGCTTCATCTCGGAGCGGTAGCGCCGTACGAAGCTCCGCCACGCGCGCTCGTCGGTCGCGCCGAGGCCTTCCTTGAGCAGACTCTCCGAGGGCGCCAGCTCCGGCAGCCAGGCGTCGTAGAAATCCCGCGAGGCGAACTCGGATTTCGGCACGCCGCGCGGCGGCCGGCGCACCGTCCCGAGCCTGAGTCCCTCGCCCGGCGCTCGCAGGCTTCCCAGTCGGACGACGCGTATGGCCATGCGGGCGTCCGGCTCTACAGGTCGCGCGCCTTCGCCCGTATCTGTGCGATGCGGGCCTGGATCAGGCGCTTGATCAGGTCGACCGGCGGCGGCTCCGAGAGCGGGAACTGGATCGTCCCCTTGGCGGTCTTGTAGCGGCGCGTCGCGGCGGCGTGCTTCTTCGTGATGTCTTCGCCGATCGGATAGAGGCTCGTGTGGCTGCGCCAGGCCGCGTACCAGACGAGCGGCTCGCCCTCGAAGCGCAGTGCCGGAATCCTGTAGCTGAAGAAGTCCGTGGCGCCCGGCGCGACCGAGCGGATCGCGGCACGGATCTGCTGCAGCGCGCGGCGGGACTCGGGCGGAAGCCTTCGCATGTAGGCACGGATCAGCGTGGCCGTCGGCGGGAGCTTCTCCCGCGGCATGCGCTTGGGAACGCGTTTCGCCGCCTTCTTCCGGGGCGCCGGACCTGCCTTGGCGGCCGGCATCAGCTCCGCCCCGACTGCATGACGTGGAGCTTGCCGCCGAGCCAGCACTGCGGAACCGCGAGCACGGCGAGCGAGATCGGATACCACCGCGGCCCGAGCCCGAGGTTCCACGTCGCCACGACCCCGAGCAGCCCGAGCACGACGCCGACGTAGCCGAGGATCAGCGCGTGCTGCATGGGGCTCACCGGTGCGAGCCAGGCCGTGAGCCAGCCGCCGGCAACGCCAATCACGATGCGGTACGACAGCGCGAGCAGCGAAAGCCGGTTGTCGAGCGGCTGATTCATCGGCGGAAAGACGTTCCTCGAGTGCAGGAACATGTCGACCAGCGTCGTGACCACGATGACGAAGATCACGCCCGCTGCAATGGCCCACAGCGATTTCCAGTTCACGCGCGGCTCCTCCGGATGGCGAATGTACCGTCCACGAACGCGCTCAGTATTGCCCACTCGCCGGATTCGACCAATCTCTCCCGCCGGCGCTATCCTGCCCGTGTGATCCGCCTCCGAGTCGCAGGGATGCGCGCGGCCGCCGCGCTCATCGTTTTCACGGCCGCGTGTGCCCCGGCCCGCCCGCCGGCCGACTCCGCCGCCACCGCCGCCGTCCGCTACTTCGGGGACGTCACGCCGCCCGCCGGCCAGGTGTTCCGCTTCAACAACGGCTCCGAGCCCGAGACGATCGATCCGACGCTGATGAGCGGCCAGCCCGACGGCCGCGTGGCGCGCATTCTCTTCGAGGGCCTCACCACGCCCAACCCGGAAACCCTCGCCCCCGAGCCGGGGCAGGCCTATCGCTGGGAGATCTCGGCGGATGGGCTCACGTACACCTTCCACCTCCGGCCCCGCATCGTGTGGACCGACGGCCAGCCCGTCACCTCCCACGATTTCGTCTATGGATGGCTGCGCGCCCTGAAGCCGGTGAACGCGGCGCGGAACGCCCAGCTGCTCTACCCGATCGAGAACGCGGAGGCCTACAACAACGGCGGCCTCACCGACTCGAGCCGCGTGGGACTCGTAGGGCCCGACGACAGCACGCTGATCGTCAAACTCCACTCGCCGACGGCGCACTTCCTCGAGCTCACGCAGTACTACACGCTGCTGCCGGTCCCGCGCCGGGCGATCGAGCGCCACGGCAACCGCTGGACCCGCGCCGAGAACATCGCCACCAACGGCCCGTTCCGCCTCGAGCGCTGGAAACCCGGGGATCGCTTCGACTTTGTGAAGAACCCGACCTACTGGGACGCCGCCAGCGTGAAGCTGCAGCGGATCGTGGCCTACGCGCTCGACGACCTCAACACCATGACCAACCTCTACAAGGCGGGCGTCGTCGACTGGAACCCGAGCGGTTACGTCCCGAACCAATACGTGCCCTACATGCGGGCGTATGCGGACTATCGCACGGGTGAGTACCACGGCACCTACTGGTATTCGATCAACGTCACGCGCAAGCCCTTCGACAACGTGTGGGTGCGCCGCGCGCTCAACTTCGCGGTGGATCGCGACGCGATCTGCAACGACCTGCTCAAGAAGATGTACCGGCCGTGGGGGCTGATGGCGCCGAGCGGCTACCCCGGCTACACGCCGCCTCAGCCGGTGACGTACGACGCGGCCCGGGCGCGCGAGTGCCTCGCGAAGGCCGGCTATCCCGGCGGCAAGGGGTTTCCAAAGATCTCGATCCTTTTCAACACCAGTGAGAACCACCGGCGAATCGCCGAGGCGATCCAGGCCATGTGGAAGCGCGACCTGTCGATCGACGTCGAGCTTTCGAACCAGGAATGGGGCTCCTACCTGCAGGCGTGCTCGGGCCTCCAGTACGACGTCGCGCGGCGCTCGTGGATCGGCGACTACGTGGACCCCAACACGTTCCTCGGCATCATGGCGACCGGGGACGGCAACAACCGCACCGGCTGGAGCAACAAGTCCTACGACGACCTCCTGAGCCGCGCCGGCCGCGAGCTGGACCCGGCGCATCGGCTGCAGCTGCTCTCGCAGGCCGAGGCGATCCTGCTGGACGAAGCCCCCGTGATTCCCATCTATCACTACAGCACGAGCGAGCTGGTGAAGCCGTACGTGCGCGGGCTCTACAACACGGTGCTCGACACCCACCCGCTCAAGCACGTGTGGATCGACCACGGCTGGGACAAGTCCCGGGAACAGATCACTCAGCGATGATCACGTTCGTCCTCCGGCGCCTGCTGCTGTTCATCCCGACGCTCTGGGCCATCGCGACGCTGACATTCTTCCTGATGCGGCTCGCGCCCGGCGGACCGTTCCTCGCCGAGAAGGACATCCCCCGGGCGGCAAAAGAGCAGCTCATGGCGCGCTACGGCCTCGATCAGCCGCTCCACGTCCAGTACGGGCGGTTCCTCGTGAATGTCGTGCGCCTCGACTTCGGCCCCTCCTACAAGTTCCCGCAGCGGCAGGTGAGCGAAATCATCCGCGGCTCCTTCCCCGTTTCGCTCGAGCTGGGGGCGTGGGCGCTGATGTTCGCGCTCGTGATCGGCATCCCGATCGGCACGATCGCGGCGCTGCGGCAGAACTCGGCTCTCGACTTCGCCGCCATGGGCGCAGCACTCGCCGGGGTGTCGATCCCGAACTTCGTGCTCGGGCCGCTGCTCGTGCTCGGGCTCTCGCTCGGCGTGTTCCTCTTCCCGCCGGCCCTCTGGGAAGGGCCCGAGAGTCGCGTCCTGCCCGTGCTCACGCTCTCGACCGCGTACGTCGCCTACATCGCGCGACTCACGCGCGCCGGCATGCTCGACGTGCTGCGCCAGGACTTCATCCGCACCGCCTACGCCAAGGGCCTGTCGGAGCCGGTCGTGGTGGGCAAGCACGCGCTCAAGCTCGGCATCCTGCCGGTGGTCTCCTATCTCGGACCCGCCGCGGCGCGCATCGTCATGGGCTCGATCGTGGTCGAGACCATCTTCGCGATCCCCGGCCTCGGGCGGCACCTCGTGAACGGCGCGTTCAACCGCGACTACACGCTGGTGATGGGAATCGTGCTGTTCTACGCCTCGTTTCTCATGGTGCTGAACCTGTTCGTGGACCTCGCGTACACGTGGCTCGATCCGCGGGTGGAGCTGCGATGAGCGCGACGACGATCGATGCCGTGCCGGCCCTGAGCGCACCGCGGGGAAAAAGCCTGTGGAGCGACGCCTGGCGCCGTCTCAAGCGGAACCGCGCGGCCACGATGTCGGCCGCCGCACTCGCACTGATCTCGATCCTCGCGATCGCCGCACCGTGGATCCCCGGGCTCCCGGATCCGGCCGCCCAGGATCTCAAGCTCGGCGCCACGCCGCCCTCGGCGATGCACTGGTTCGGCACCGACGAGCTCGGCCGCGACGCGCTCGCGCGGGTGCTCCATGGCGGACGCATCTCGCTGCTCGTGGGACTCGTGGGGACGCTGGTGAGCCTGCTGATCGGCGTCACCTATGGCGCCGTCTCCGGCTACCTGGGCGGGCGGACCGACGAGGTGATGATGCGACTCGTCGACATCCTCTATTCGCTTCCCTACATCTTCCTCGTGATCCTGCTGCTCGTGTTCTTCAGCCGCAGCCTGATCATGCTGTTCGTGGCGCTCGGGCTCGTGCAGTGGCTCACGATGGCGCGCATCGTCCGCGGGCAGGTGCTCTCGCTCAAGAATCAGACGTTCGTCGAGGCGGCGCGCGCGCTCGGCGCCAGCAACCGCAGCATCATCTTCCGCCACATCGTGCCCAACACACTGGGCCCGGTGATCGTGTTCACCACGCTGACCGTGCCCGCGGTGATCCTGCAGGAGGCGTTTCTCTCGTTCCTCGGGCTCGGCGTTCAGCCGCCCGCCGCCTCGTGGGGCACGCTGGTCTCGGATGGCGCACGAGTGATCGCGCTCTTCCCGTGGCTCGTGCTGTTCCCCGGCGTGGCGCTCTCGCTCACGCTGCTCTGCTTCAACTTCCTCGGCGACGGCCTGCGCGACGCCCTCGACCCGCAGGACCGCCGCGACGTGAGCTAGGTGTGAAGTCTCACCAGGTTGTTCACAGGAGTCACCGTCCTGCCGTCACTCACCGAAAGTCGCAGGGGCAATCACTGCCCGTTAGACGTCAGTGCACGTGCGCAAACCTGAGATCCCCCTGCAGGCCCCCCGCATTCACGCGCACGAAATAGACACTGGCGGGAAGTCCCGAAACATCAAGGGCAATGCTGTTCCTTCCGCTAGAAAAGGTCGGAGTCACAATGCTCCTAACGGTGCGCCCTTGAATATCCATCACTTTCGCGGTAGCGGAAGTCGGGCCCGCCAGATCAAAGGCAACTCGGACTACGTCGCGAACGGGATTGGGGGAAGCATCAAGCATCAAGGTTACCGTCCTGAAGGAGCCTTGCGGCTCCACGCCGACGAACGGCATCCCCACCTGGGCAATACAGGACTGAGGAGCTCCGGCAATCGTCTTGAAGCGGCCCGCCACAAAGAGCGACCCATGCAGACGGAGCGTGGCATAGACCGCGTTGTCCGTGTCACAGGTCCAGTCGACCACAGCGCCGGAACTTCTGTCGAGAGCGGATAGGAACATTCTTGGAGATCCGCCAATCACGGCATAGCTTCCCCCCGCGAACACGACACCACCCGTCGCGGTGACGCAATGCACATACCCGGAAGATGCTGGATTCCAGTCGAGGAGTTGTCCCTGACCGCATCTACAGCCCCAATGTATCTCCGCTCGTACCCGCCGAGCGTCCCGAACAGACCTCCGGCGTAGAGCGTCGACCCCTGTAGCGAAATCGAGTAGACGGAGTTATTTGCGGCGGGCGGCGTCCACGAGGTCGCACCTCCTATCTGGAGATCGAGCTCGGCCATTCCGTATCGATTCTGGCCACCGATGTAGAAGAACTGCCCGCTCACGAAGATTGTGCTGTCGCTCAATGCGAAGCATTCGACAGTGCTGTTGGCGCCGGGGTTCCACGGCTCAGGAACTCCGCTGGACAGATCCACCGCCGCGAGCCTCGGCCGCTCTTCTCCGCCAATCGTGCTGAATACCCCACCCACGTACACCAGCGGTGGCCGCAGCGCCAAGGTATTCACCATACCATTGGGATTGGGATTCCAGTTCGTGACGGCGCCTTGGATGCGGTCGACAGACGCCAGGTACGTGCGAGGGATGCCGCCCACCGTCGTGAAGTTGCCCGCCATGACGACCTCACGACCATTGAGCGCAAGGGCCCTCATCGTGCCGCTCGGATTTGGGGCCCAATCCGTGACGCGGCCCGTATGGAGGTCGATGGCAGCGGCATTGGTGCGGACTACTCCTCGGAAACCGATAAAACTGCCGCCAATGATGACTCTCTCATCCGCGAGGGCAATGGCGTTGACGAGGTCGTTCGGCTCGGGAGCCATGGGTAACAGGTCTCCCGTCGAGCGACTGACGGCTGCGAAACGACTTCGCGGCTGACCCTGCACCGTCGTGAAAAGCCCACCCAGATACACCGTAGAGTTGTCGACCGCCATCCCATACACAGCGCCATTGGTCTTCGCATCCCAAGGCAAAGCGAGAGCGGTGATCGAATCGATCTTGGCGACGCATTTGCGAGAGGCTCCACCGATCGAATTGAATGCACCGCTCACGAAGCAGGCGCCGTCCACTGCGCACAGGCCTTCAACGTTGAAGCTGGCGTTGGGATTCCACGAGGTGCAGAGGCCGGTCACGACATCCAGCGCCGCAACACGGTTTCGCGGCTGGTCCTGAAGAGTCGTGAACAGACCGCCTGTGTAGAGTGTGTTGCCACTCAGGGCAAGTGCAAGGGCGGAACCGTTCGACGTTGCAGTCCACAACACCTCTCCGGTCGTGATGCTCCGTGCATTCACAAAGGTCTCAGCCGTGTAGACCACGTCTTCTCGCGCTTCCAATGCATGAACGGGGCCGAACACCGACGGCGATTCCCATGGCAACAACGCGCCCGTCCAAGCGTCAAAGGCCGCAAGACAGTATCGAGCGTAGGGACCCACCGCGTCGAAGCCACCGCCGACAAACAAACGACCCCCGTACAATTTCAATGATTGAACTGAGCCGTTTGGCGCATGAGGCCATGGGGCAATGCTGAGGTCGGCCATGACATGAGCCAGGTTCCGGTGAGGCTCCAACCCAACGTGCGTGAACAAACCACCAATGAACCAACCTCCGGTCCCGTCGGGAATCACCACGTTCACTTCGCCTGCAACACGGGGGAACCCCGAAACTGGATCGCCCGCCTGATTGCTGACCTCCAGGACTCCTCCCGACGGGCGACCCACCCAGGTGAACTGGCCGCCCAGGTAGAGCGTGTCGCCATCCGAAACCATAGCAGTCACGTCACCGTTCGTTATGTCCAGATCGGGGCGGATGGTCTGGGCGGAGGCAGGAAGACTCGCCGCGTGAACACCGAAGGCCAGTCGCAGAAACAGAATCGCCGACAACCTGCGATTCCACGGAAACGGCCGACGCATTTGCCCCTCCAAGTAGCACCGAAGCGACCGTGGACCGCATCGTCGGACCGAGACAAACCAGACCCGAGAGCGGATCACGTCGCAACGATCGGCAGGCTCTCGATCACCATTCAGCCGCCGCCGATCTGGAGAGTCATCGGCACCGAAGTCTACACCCACCGCCGATCGGACTGCAGATCAATCACCAGCCGCGCCCGACCCCAGAGGCGAAGGGGCCTGAGACTCTACAAATGGCCAGGCTGTGTCTGAAAACGCCGATTGCTGCGTTGGCTTCACTCGACGTTCTCAGACACAGCCTAGGTAGCTTTCGCCGGGGGCGGCGCCGGCTTCTTGGACATCGCGCGCACCGCGCCATCCGCCATTGCGCCGAACATCGTGAAGATGAAGATGACCACGCCCACGCCGGCGCCGTACAGCAGGTGCGCGATGCGGGAGGCCTGGGTGTTGAAGGTGCTCGCCGCCACCGGCGGCAGCGCCTGCACGTAGAGATGGAAGAACCACTCCCCGAGCAGAACTCCGACGACCATGCTCACGACGAACATCAACCCATAGACGACGACTCGCGGCGACATCGTTCGACCTCCGGTTAGGCGGTGCCGGCGGACTCCGGCTTCAGTAGTTGTCCCAGGTCCCCGGCGTGACCAGCTCCACCGAGTGCCCGTCCGGGTCCCGAAAATACAGGCTGCGGCCACCCGCCGACCACGTGACCCGGCTCTCGATCTCGATCCCCCGCGACTGGAGCCGTTCTTCCCACTCGTCGAGCGCGGCTCGCGTCACCGCGAAGGCGAGGTGCGCCGGGCCGCTGCCGTCGTGCGGCGGAATGAAACCGCCCGGCCAGCGGAAACCTTCGAGCGTGGCGCCGCGACGAAACAGCAGCAGCACGGTGGCGCCGCCCGCGTCGATTGCCGCCAGGCGCTCGCCCTGGGACATCACCTTCAGGCCGAGCACGTCGCCATAGAAGGCGGCCGCCCGCGGCAGGTCGTCCACGTAGAGCGCGGTCTCGACGACCCGCTCGATGCGCGGCCCGGGCGTGCCGTATCCGGGAGTGTCTTCGCTCACCGGGCGCTGGCCAGCGCCCGTCCGCCGTCGATCGCGTACGTGGCGCCGGTGATCCAGCCGGCCTCGTCGCTCAGCAGGAACAGGATGAGCTTCGCCACCTCGTCGGCCTGGCCGACCCGGCCGATCGGGTGCGTGCCCTTCGAGCGCTCGAGGAAACCCGCGTAGTCGGGTATCGCATTGGTGACCGTGTGCAGCTCGGTCACCACCACGCCCGGGTTGACGGCGTTGACGCGCACCAGGGAAGGCGCGAGGTCGAGCGCGGCGCAGCGCGTGAACTGGTCGACCGCGGCCTTGCTCACGCAGTAGGCCATGAGCCCGGTGTAGGGCCGGGTGCCGGCGACCGACGACAGGTTCACCACCGCGCCCTTCCGCTTCGCGAGCTCGGGCGCCGCCTCCTTCGTGAGCAGGAGCAGCGAGCGCACGTTGCTGCCCATGATGAGATCCCACTGCTCGGTCGTGGTCTCGAGCAGGCCCTTGGCATTGCCGATCACGCCGGCGGCATTGACGAGCCCGTCGAGCCCGCCGTACACGCGCACCGCTTCGCGCACCCACTCCTGGCAGACGCGCTCCTCGCGCACGTCGCCCGACACCGCGACGGCGCGGGATCCCAGGGCGGTGATCTCGCGCACCACCGCCTCGAGCCGGTCCTGGCGGCGGCCGGCAGCGATCACCGCGGCGCCCTCGCGGCCGAGCGCGAGCGCGGTCGCGCGGCCGATCCCGCTGCTCGCCCCGGTGACGAGCACCACCTTCGATTCGAAACGTCGCGGCGCCGTGCTCATCCCTTGACCAGGACCTCCTGGATCTCACGGCGTGAAAACGGTTTGCCACTCCGGATCTGCTCGCGCGCCCAGTCGAGCTGGTCCACGGTGTTCCACAGCACCGCGCCGCGCAGGCGCTCGTTCTCCTGGTAGAAGATCATTCCGCGCTCGAACGGCGGCTGCCACACCGACTCCACGTTGAGCGACATGCCCACCTCGCCCACCGACGCCACGTGGACGGTCGGGAAGTTGGCCTCGAAAGCGGGCAGCTCCTCGTAGGGGCTCGTGCCGCCCGCCATGTTGGCGCCGACCAGGCGCCCGTGCAGCACCGCGTGCTCGGCGGACTCGATGCGCATCCGCTTCTCGAGTGCGAGCACCGGCACCTCCGCCACGTCGCCGGCCGCGTACACGTTGGGCGCGGTGGTGCGCCCGAACTCGTCGACCTCGATCCCGTGCCCCACCAGCAGGCCGGCGGCTTCCGCCAGCTCCGAGTTCGCCACGGTGCCGGCGTCCGCCAGCACGAGCTGGGTCGAGATGGTGTTGCCCTGGCGCGTGCTCGCGAGGATCACGCCATGCTCCTCCGCGAAGCCCACGAGCAGATCGTCCGAGAGCGTCTCGATGCCGAGGCTCTGATAGTGCTCGGATATCGCCTTCCCGAGGTCGTGCGGGATCACGTGCGCCATCGGGCAATGGTTGGGATGAACCAGCGTCACCTCGAGGCCCGTCGCGCGCAGCGTGGGCGCCAGCTCGAGACCGACGTAGCCGCCCGCGAACACGAGCACGTGCTGCAGTCGCTCGGCGTCGCGTCGGAGCTGGAGGTAGTCCTCGAGCGAGCGGAAGTAGCGGACGCCGGCCAGCGCCTCGCCCGGCACACCCAGGAACCGCGGCCGCGAGCCGGTCGCCATGAGCAGCTTCCCGAACTCGACGACCTCGCCGTGGTCGTCCCACAGACGGGCACCCTCGGGGTCGATCTCGACCACCTCGCGCCGGAGCGTGAGACGCACGCCGCGCTCTTCATAGAAGGAGTCCGGTTGCATCGCCAGATCGTCGAGCGTGGCGGTGCCGTTCCAGAGCTCGTTGGCGAGCGGGCTGCGCCGGTACGGGGCGTAGTTCTCGCGGGTGACGAGCAGGATCGTTCCCTCGTTGTCGCGCGAGCGGATCCCCTCGACGGCGGCGGCGGCGGCGATTCCCCCGCCCAGGATGACGTAGTCGTAGCGCATTCCGTTTCAAGGGTACGCGCCGGCTGCACCGCATGCCAGCGGCATCACGGAATCCTGACTCCCGGCCGTGGTCCGAGGTTCGTGACCGCGCATCAGAAAGCCCCTAAACTGTGCCACCCGTTCTCGAGGAGGTCCTTTCATGCCGTCCGTCACCGGGCTCCACCACGTCACCGCCATCAGCGGCAACGCGCAGGTCAACCTCGACTTCTATTCCGGGCTCCTCGGCATGCGCCTGGTGAAGAAGAGCGTGAACCAGGACGATCCGGGCACCTACCACCTGTTCTACGCCGACGACGCCGGGCACCCGGGAACCGACCTCACCTTCTTCCCGTGGGATCAGATGGCTCCGGCGCGGCCCGGGCACGGGCTCGCGAACGAGGTCGCGCTCGCGGTACCACCGGGGACGCTCGAATGGTGGACCGAGCGGCTCACCCGCCACGGCGTGACCCCGCGTCCGATCGAGACGCGCTTCGGCGAGCGCGCGCTGCCCCTCCTCGATCCGCACGGGCTGGAAATCGCGCTGGTCGAGAGCCCGGTCTCGCCGGATCGTGCGTTCACGCCGTGGGACGCGAGCCCGGTTCCGGCCGACCGGCAGGTCCACGGGCTGCATGCGGCGCGGCTGCGCCTTCGCAGCCTGGCGCCGACCGCGGAGTTCCTGACACTGGTCTTCGGCTATCGCGAGCTGGCCGCCGAAGGTGGCTGGCGGCGGTACGGCCTCGTGAACGGCGGATCGGGAACCTTCCTCGACGTCGCCGAGACACCCGATCTTCCGCGCGGCTTCTGGGGTGTGGGCTCGATTCACCACCTCGCGTTCCGGGTCGGTGACCCGGTGGATCAGCTCGAGGTGCGGGAGCGCGTCCAGGAGGCTTCGCTGCGCCCCACGCCGGTGATCGACCGGTTCTGGTTCAAGTCGGTCTACTTCAAGGAACCGGGCGGTGTCTTGTTCGAGCTCGCGACCGACGGACCAGGCTTCGCGGTCGACGAGGACGCGCAGCACCTCGGCGAAACGCTGGTGCTGCCGCCGTGGCTCGAGCCGCATCGCGCGAAGATCGAGTCGGCGCTGCCGAAGCTCACGCCGCCGCGCCCCGTCGAGGCCGCGCGGTGAGCGGGACGCCGCGCGCTTCCTCCGGCGAGGACCTGGGATTTGTTCATCGTTATGAACCCGGCACATCGCCCAGCACGCTGCTCCTGCTCCACGGAACCGGCGGCGACGAGAACGACCTGATGGCGCTCGGGCGCACCCTCGCTCCGCACGCCAGTCTGCTCTCGCCGCGGGGCCCGGTGCTCGAGCACGGCATGCCGCGCTTCTTCCGCCACGTCGCGGTGGGCGTGTTCGACGAGGAAGACCTCATCCGGCGCACCGCGGACCTCGGCCGCTTCGTGCGCGACGCCGCGGCGCGCTACGCGTTCGATCCCGCGCGGGTGTTTGCGCTCGGCTATTCGAACGGAGCCAACATCGCGGCCGCGCTGCTCCTGCTCGACGGCGCCGTGCTGGCGGGGGCCGCGCTGCTGCGCGCGGTGCTGCCGCTCACGCCGTCCTCGCCGCCATCGCTCACCGGAAAACCGGTGCTGATCGTCGCCGGCCAGCAGGACCCCTATGCGCCGATGGAGCGGGTGGAGTCCCTGGTGGGGCTGCTCGCCAAGGCCGGCGCCGTGGTCGAGACGCAGTGGACCGACGGCGGCCACGGCCTCGAGCCCGAAGATCTCGAAGCGGCCCGGAGCTGGCTCGCGCGTCACTTCCGGTAAGGCCCGGGCCGGTGGATCTCCATGTAACCTTCCGGCTTCGTGAGCGGCTTGAAGCCGAACTTCTCGTAGAGGCCGTGCGCATCGCGCGTGATGAGCACGATCCGGCGCAGTCCCCGGAGCGCCGGGTGCGCGACCACCACCTCCATCAGCCACTTCGAGAGTCCGCGCCCGCGGTATTCCTCGAGCACGTAGACGTCGCACAGGTAGGCGAACGACGCGCCGTCGGTGATCACGCGGGCGAGCCCGATCTGGCGGCGCTCGTAATAGAGGCCGAAACACAGCGAGGCGCGCGCCCCGCGCATCACGGTCTCGAGGGAAATCCCCGGTGACCAGTAGGAGCGCGTGAGGTAGGCGTGCATGGCCGCGAAGTCGAGGCGCACGGGGTCGGTCGAGATCTCGAAGCCTTCGCGGCGCTCGTGGATCGGGGCATGCGCCGTCATGGGGCCACCTTCGCGGCGGCGAAGCGCGTCGCGCCGAACAGCGAGAGATCCTGCCCCGGGCGCTCGTCGTGCGCGAGCTGCGCCACCACTTCACCGATCGCGCTCGCGAACTTGAAGCCGTGCCCCGAGCACGGGCTCACGATCACCACCTCGGGGTGCGCCGGGTGGAGATCGAGCACGAAGTGCTGGTCGGGGGTCCGCGTGTACATGCAGGCGGCCGCGGCCTCGTGCGGACCGGCGGCGGCTGGCTCGTGGCGCGCGAGCAGTCGCTCGAGCTCCGTCAGCTCTTCGCGGGCGACCAGGGTACGCAACGCGTCCGCCGTAGTGCGCTCGCCTTCGCCGTGGATGGCGGCCTTCACCCGGCCCTCGAGCGCGGGGAAGCTGTAGAAGAAGCGCCCCGGCTCGTGCTCCCAGATCGTGATCGGGCAGCGCGCGGGATCGTGGTCGGGGCTCGCGGTCGGGAACCAGGCCTGCACCACGCGCTCGACCTCCAGCGGAAGCTCGAGATCGCCGAGGAGCTGCGGCATCCAGGGGCCGCCCGCGAGCACGAGACGCCTCGCCTCGTAGCGTCCGGTGGCCGTGTCCACGGTGACCACGCCGTCGCTCACGCTCCACGATTCGACCGGCTCGTTCATGTGAACGTCGGCGCCGCGCTCGGCCGCTCCCGCGAGATGCGCCGCCACGCAGCGCTCGGGCCTGAGCACCCCGGCGCGCGGCTCCCACAGTCCGACCCAGGACGGATCGAGCCTGAACGCCGGGAACCGGCGCTCGACCTCGGACGCCGCAAGCACCTCGTGACGCAGTCCGTGCTCGCGGGCACTGCGCAGCGCGCCACTCACGAGCACGCCGTCCGCCGGGCCGATCATGAGGCCGCCGGTCTCGAGCAGCAGGCGCTCGGCATGCTCGCGCTCGAGCGCCGCCCACAGCTCGTACGCCCGCTGCACCAGCGGCACGTAGGCCGGGTGCTCGAAGTAGGCCTCGCGGATGATGCGGCTGCCACCGTGCGAAGAGCCGCGCGCGTGCGGGCTCTCGAAGCGTTCGAAACCGATGACGCGACTGCCCCGTTCCGCGAGGTGGTAGAGCGCCGCGCTGCCCATGGCGCCGAGCCCGGCGACGGCGACGTCGTAGACGCGATTCATGCTTCGGCCTCCCTCCGGCACGAACGTGCTGGCACGTTCCTGCGCGCGCCGCTTGAGCGCCACGTAGCCGATGTGTCCCGAATGCAGGTCCATGAGCGCGTGCATCACCATGGGCGCGTAGAGCGATCCCGAGAGCGCGTACACGCCGCCCAGGAACAGCCCCGCGAACCCGGTGGTCAGGATGCCGCGCGGACCCTGGTAGAGGTGAGCCACGCCGAACATCGCGCCGCTCACCAGCACCGCGGGAATCAATCCCATGGAGTGGCTCAGATAGGAAATCAGGAACCCGCGATAGAGGATCTCCTCGCACACGCCGGCCGTGACGGAGAGCGCCGTGAACAGGCGCATCTCCTGCGGCGTGGTCGGGATCAGCGGCTCGACGCTGCGGAGCCGGCCGAGCATCGCATGGAGCGCGTCGTCGTCCTCGAGCGCACGGTTGCGGGCGCGGACCAGGAACACCGAAGCGATCGCGAGTCCGATCGCGATGCCTCCGAGTCCCGGGGTGAGGAGCGGCATCAGGCCCAGCTCGCGGAGGCCGCGTCCGGTCCCGAGCCAGTGGACGAGCACCAGCGTCACCATGCTCCACTGTAGGATTATGGCCGTGCGGTAGACGGAAGGCCGCACCGTCCCGAGGCGCTCGCGCGGCGCCGTCGCCAGGCGGTGGTAGCCGAACGTCGCTCCCCAGAGCGGCGGCCACAGCAGGAGGAGCGCGGCAATGACGTGGTCGAGCGGATGCACGGCGCGAGCATAGCCGACCTCGCGCGGCGTCGCGGGTACCACGGTTGCGCGGATACGCCGCCCGCGTATCTTTGCCGCCATGCCGCCTCGAGTCGTGGTCTTCGCATGCATCCGAAACGCCGGCCGGTCCCAGATGGCCGCCGCGTTCCTCGACCGGCTGGCCGACCCCGCGCGCGTCGTGGCGCGCTCGGCCGGGACGCGCCCTGCCGTGCACGTCCATCCGGAGGTCGTCACTGTCATGCGCGAGATCGGCATCGATCTCGGGACGGTGACCCCGCGCGCGCTGACGCCGGACCTCGCGAAGGACGCGGGATGGCTCGTCACCATGGGCTGCGGGGACGAATGTCCGTTCATTCCCGGGGCGATCGTCGAGGACTGGCCCTTCGACGATCCCCACGGAAGGCCCCTCGAGGAAGTGCGCCGGATCCGCGATCAGATCGCGGCCCGCGTCACCGACTTCCTGCGCTCGAAAAACTGGCTCCGCGACGAAAGCAAGGTGCTAGACTCGCCGACGTGATCCGGCGACCGGTCCTCGCGATCGCCGCAGCCGCGGCGATCGCCCTCTTCGCTCCGACACACGCCTTCGGCTCATGGAAGCAGCCGGATCCGGTGTCGATCCCCGCTGGATTGAATACGGTGAGGCTCGCGGGTCCCGCGGAGGCCTCACGTCTCGCGGCCGGCGGCGGCTGGCGCGACTTCACGCACCGTCATCCCGGATGGAAAGCGGTATGGAACGAGGTCACCGCCTCGCCCCACCGCGCGTTCGGCCCGCCGATTCCGCTGCCCGCGTTCGTTCCCGCTCCTTCCGGGGTGGACCGCGCGGTGCGCGCGTTCGTCGCCGGCCACCCCGGCGTGTTCGGCTCGCCCGCGCTCTCGACCGTGTCGGTGCGCGAGGTGCGCGGCACCTGGTACGTGCGCTATCGCCAGACCGTCGCGGAGCTGCCGGTGTTGTTCGCCGACTGGGAGTTCCGGGTCGGACGCCAGGGCCGCTTGTTCGCGTTCGGCGCCCACGTGCAGAACGTGCCCCCCGAGCTCGCGCCCGGCGCGGATCGCATCGGCGTGGACGGCGCCCGGGCCGCCGCGATCCGCGACCTGCCGTTCGACGAATCCCGCGATCGCGCGGACGATCACGGGCTCGCGATCCTGCCCTGGGAGAATGGCCATCGGCTCGTGCGCGCGGTGACCGTCGACACGCAGGAGCCACGCGGAAGCTGGCTCGCCTTCGTGGACGCGACGAACGGCGAACTGCTCGTGCGCGAGGACCAGAAGCTGGAGTCGATCGCGGGGGTCTCGTCGGGCACCGTGCATCCGCTCTTCGCCTCGGACACGCCCGCGGTGCGACTCATGCCCGACCTGCGCGTGTTCTTCGGATCCAATACCCGGCTCACCGACTCGACCGGCCTCTACCTGATTCCCGGGGTGCTCGGAAGCGACACGGTGCGCGCCAGCCTCGCCGGGACGTACGTCATCGTCAAGGACAAGGCGACCGGCCTGCAGCCCCAGTTTCTCGCCCCCGCCACCGCGCCGGCGGTCGTGAACGTGCCGTGGAACCACACGAACTCCGACCTCGCAGCGCGCGACGCCTTCTACAACATCAACCGCGCACGCGCCCACATCCGCACGTTGGATCCGCTGTTCACCGGTCTCGACTATCCGCTCGTGGCCATGGTCAATGCGGCCGGGACCTGCAACGCCTTCTATGCGAACGGCAGCATCACCTTCTACGGTCCGGGGGACGGGTGTCCGAACATCGCGTACCTCGCGGACATCGTGTTCCACGAATACGGGCACGCGTTGAACCAGGCGCTCTACCTGCAACAGGGCGCTCCGTTCGGGCTGCAGAACACCGCCTGCCACGAGGCGACCGCCGACGTGTTCTCGGCGTTCCTGCTCGACGACCCCGTGATCGGCCAGGAGTGGTCCGGACCCGGCACGTCCATCCGCACGATCGACAACGCCCGGCGCTGGCCGGAGGGCGACGACCCCGATCCGCACCTCGCCGGCCTGATTCTCGGCGGCGCCTTCTGGGACCTGCGCAAAGCGGTCGGGCTCGACGTCGCACGCACTCTCGCGCACTACTGCAAGTACGGACTGCCCGACTACCGCGGGGACAACGGCATCGCGATGAACGACTTCTTCTTCGAGACGGTCGTGGCCGACGACGACGACAGCGACCTCACGAACGGCACGCCGCACATCACCGCGATCGCAGATGCCTTCAATGCGCACGGCATCGGCACCGGATTCTGGCTCGGGATCGGCCACGAGAACCTCGCGGATCACCCCGCCGGCCCCGGACCGTTCGATGTGCGCGCGACCTACACCTACACCGGCCCCTTCGGCGATCTCGACATGGACGGTTGCTTCCTCCACTACCAGATCAACGGCGGCACGTGGGGGATCCGCAGGATGGACCTGTCCGACAACACCGACGAGCTTCGGGCCCGCTTCGCCGCGCCGCCCGAGGCGCTGATTCGCTACTACTTCGAAGCTCGTGACACGTACGGCGGCACCACCGTGTGGCCGGTGGGCGCGCCCGGGGACGACACCTTCGAGTTCCTGAACGGGCCGACGGTGACGGCGTTCTTCCAGAACATGGAGACGGATCCGGGATGGACCGTGGGAGCGCCGGGCGACAACGCAACGTCCGGCATCTGGGTGCGGCTCAATCCCAACAGCACGTACTTCCGCGGCTACCTCCAGCCCGAGGACGACCACACTCCGCTGTCCGCCACGCGCTGCTGGGTGACGGGCGACGCACCTCCGACCGAGGGGCCGGGGCTCAACGACGTGGATCGCGGCAGGACTTCGCTCACCACCATGCTGTTCGACGCCACCGCCGTCGGCTACGCGCCGATGGTCGAGTACTACCGCTGGTTCACGAACGAATTCATCGACGGCAGCGGCCTCGATCCGTGGCGGGTGCAGATCTCGAACGATGCCGGGCACACCTGGCACGACGTGGAGTACACGCTGCAGGACGCCCGCGAATGGCGGCGCATCATCTTCCTGATCCAGGAATTCGTGACGCCCACGGCGAACATGATGATGCGTTTCGTTGCCACCGACGAAGGCGACGGCACGCTCATCGAGGCCGCGATGGACGATTTCCGGCTGCTCGCGTTCGCGAGTCCGCTCGCGGTTCCGGATGCCGTGTCAGGCCCGCTCGCGTTCGCCGCCCCCGCGCCCAATCCTCTGCGCGAGGGTGCGAGCACGCGGATCGCCTTCACGCTGCCGCACGAGGGGCCGGTGCGGCTGGCGGTGATGGACGTCCAGGGTCGCGAGGTCGCGCTGCTCGCGGACGGCCCGCGCCCGGCTGGACCTCAGTCGATCGAATGGGACGGCCGCGGCTCGCAAGGGCATCGCCTCGCGCCCGGGATGTATTTCCTGAGCCTCGCCGCCGCCGAGTCGCACCTTTCGCGACGGATCATGCTGCTCGAATAGGCGCGTCGCCGCCTTCCAGTGGCGGCGGGGGAGCGCCCGTGATGAGGCGGGCGCCGCGGCGGAACGTGACATACGAATACGCCCACTGGAAGATCACGAGCGTGCGGTTCCGGAATCCGATCAGGAAGTAGATGTGAATCGTGAGCCAGGCGAACCAGGCGAGAAATCCGCTGAACTCGAACCGCCTCCCGATCTCGCCCACGGCCTTCCCGCGACCGATGGTGGCGAAGCTCCCCTTGTGCCGGTAGTGAAACGGCTCGGACGGCCGCCGCGCGAGGCGGCGGCGGATGTTCCGTGCGACGTGCTCACCCATCTGGATCGCCGAGGGACAGATGCCCGGAACCGGGATCCCGTCCTGCACCACCGCGGCCAGGTCACCGATTACGAAGACGTCGTCGCGCCCCGGGATCGCGAGGAACGGGTCCACCGGCACCCGGCCCGCTCCGTCGAGTGGCGCTCCCAGCGTCCGCGCGAGCGGCGAAGCCGCAACGCCCGCGGCCCATACGACCGTGCGGGCGGCGAGGCGCTCCTCGCCCAGAGTCACGCCGTGTTCGTCGGCGCCGGTCACACGCGTGCCGGTCCGGACCTGCACGCCGAGGTCCTCGAGCTGGCGACGCGCGCGCTCCGACAGGTGGGTGTCGTACACGGGCAGCACGCGCGACTGGGCCTCGATGAGGACGATGCGCGCCTGCGCCGGGTCGATGTTCCGGAACTCGCGGCTCAACGCCTGGCGTGAAATCTCGGCCAGCGCGCCCGCCATCTCCACCCCGGTCGGACCCGCGCCGATGATCGCGAAGGTCATCCATTCGCGACGGCGCGCGGCGTCGGGAATCCGCTCTGCTTCTTCGTAGGCGAGAAACACCCGTCGACGGATCTCGAGCGCGTCTTCGATCGTCTTGAGTCCCGGTGCGAACGGCGCCCATTCGTCGTGACCGAAGTACGAGTGGGTGGCGCCCGTCGCGACGACCAGAACGTCGTAGGACAGCTCGCCGTCACGGAGGACGAGCTTCTTCGTCGCGACGTCGACGCGCACGGCCTCGGCGAGCACGACCGTGACTTCGCTGCGCCCGCGGAACACGCTGCGCACCGGGGCCGCGATGTCCGCCGGATTGAGGCCGGCAGTCGCCACCTGGTAGAGCAGCGGCTGGAACAGGTGGTGATTGCGCCGGTCGACGATCGTGACCTGGACCGGCGCGCCTTTCAGGGCGCGGGCGGCGTAGAGTCCGCCGAACCCGGCGCCGACGATCACGACATGAAGCCGCGGTTCCGTAGCGACGTCCTAACGCTTGGGCGGTTTCATCACCTGGCGGTAGCGGAAGCAATCCACCACGTGATCGTTCACCATGCCGACCGCCTGCATGAAGGCGTAGCAGATCGTGGTGCCGACGAAACGAAAGCCACGCTTCTTGAGATCTTTGGAGAGCGCATCGGACTCGTCCGTTCGCGGCGGGATATCGCGGAGCGACTTCCGGCGGTTCACCTTCGGCTTGCCGTCCACGAAGTCCCACAGATACGCAGCAAAACTGCCCTTTGCTTCCCGCACCTCGAGAAACGCGCGCGCGTTCGAGATCGCCGATTCGATCTTGAGCCGGTTGCGCACGATGCCCGCGTTGCCCATCAGCTCGCGCACCTTGGGTTTGCCGTAGCGCGCCACCTTCGCCGCGTCGAAACGGTCGAAGGCCCTCCGGTAGGCGGCCCGCTTGTTGAGGATCGTCTCCCACGAAAGACCGGCCTGCGCGCCCTCGAGGATCAGCATCTCGAACAGGTGGCGGTCGTCGCGCGACGGCACGCCCCATTCCTCGTCGTGATAGGCGATGTAGAGCGGGTTCTTCAACCCCGCCCACGCGCAGCGGACCTTCTCCACTACCGTCGCCGGCCGTTGGGCCCGTAGAGCGCGTTGGCCTTGGCGAGGTGCGAGATCGCTTCGCCCTTCCGGCCGATCCGCTCGAGGAGAAGCGCCAGGTTGTAATGCGCATCGGCGTAGTCGGGCTCGCGCATCAGCGCCTGGCGGTAGGCGTACACCGCCTCCGAGCGGCGCTGGAGATCCTCGAGCAGCACGCCGAGATTGAAGTGGCTCGTCGGGTCGCGCGGGGCGAGCAGCGTCGCCTGGCGATAGTGCGCTTCGGCCTTACCGTGCTCGCCCGCCACGTGGTAGAGGCGGCCGAGGTTCACGTGCGCGTCCACCAGGTTGGGATTGAGCTCGAGCGCGTGATGGTAGGCCGCGCGCGCCTCGAGCGGCGATTCCGACTCGAGCTCCGCGGCATGCTCGAACCATTCCTCGGCGGAGAGATTCTCCGTCGGATCCGGCGCGGTGGCCGAGGCGACCACGTTCTCCTCCATCTCGGGGGACGAAGCAGGAAGCTCAACCAGCTTCAGGATCGGACGGGGTCGGGGCGACTGTTCCTGTACTGGAGCGTCGGAAACTTTCGCCTCGTCTGCCGACGAGGCGAAATTCGGAAACAAGTCGCACTGCTCGACCACGGACTCCGGTGCGACCCGTTCGCGTCGGGTCCTCACGGCGCGGCGCGCAGCCCGCCGCAGGGGCGGCTGGCGTTCCTCGCTCCCGGTCTCGCGAATCCGCGATCCTTCGCAGGATTCGAACAGGCTCATCGTCGTGAGCCTGTCTTCCGCTTCGGCGCCGCTTCCGACGAACGCTTGGCCCGCGATGCCGGCTGCCGCTCGGCCTTGCTCGGCGCCGAGCCGCGGCCTTCGAGGCTCTGCTTCAGGGCGTCCATCAGGTCGATCACCTGGGCGCGCTGCTCCTGCGGCGCCGCGGCGGTGATCTCCTTGCCCTCGACCTTGGCTTCGACCCGCTCCAGCACCTTGCCGCGGAACTCGTCGTGGTACTGCTCGGGCTTGAAGTCCTTGACGGCAAGGTCGGCGATCAGCCGCTCGGCCAGCGTCAGCTCACCGGAGCTGATCTTCGCGTTCTCGCCCTTGTCGACTTCGCCGAAGTCGCGCACCTCGTCCTGGAAGAACATGGTGTGCAGCATGAGTCCCTCACCCGCCGGGCGGATCAGCACCAGCGCGCCCTTGCCGCGCATCACGTACTTGGCGAGCGCCACCTTGCCGGTCTTCTCCATCGCGTCGGCCAGCAGTCGGTAGGCCTTGTCGCCGCCCTTGTCGGGTCCGAGGTAGTACGCCTTCTCGAAGTAGATCGGGTCGACCTTCTCGAGCGGAACGAACTCCTTGATCTCGAGCATCCGCGAGTTCTCTTCCTCGAGCTGCTTCAACTCCTCGTCCGTGAACCGGACGTACTGGTCCTTCGCGAACTCGTAGCCCTTGACGAGCTGCGTGCGCTCCACCACTTCGTTGCACACCGGGCAGATGAGCTGCTGCTTGATGCGACTGCCGCACTTGGCGTGGATCTGATTGAAGGACACGCCGCCGGAGCTGGTGGCGGAGTACATGCGGATCGGGATGGCAACCAGCCCGAACGAGATCGTCACGGATCCGATGGAATGTGGAGGCATGGTCTGGGTTTCCCCTCCTCGATGGGTCGAAAACTCGCGCTCTAGGCTAGCACAGGGCGCGGCGGGTCCGACCCCGGCCGGTGTCCGCTCCCGCGGCGGCGGGAATTCCGTTGGTCCGGGCCTACAACCTCCCTACAATTCCCATGCGTCGCTCCCACCTCCGAGGTTCGCCATGCCCATCCGCCGCTTCATGTTCCTGCTCGCCATACTCGCTCCCGCGGGGGCCGCCGCCCAGGGGCCATTGTTCTCGTCGCGCTACCTATTCTTCCCCATCGAGAGTCTCAGCTCTGCCTATTCAGGGAACTGCGCCGTGGGTGACTTGAACCACGACGGAATCCTGGATCTCGTGATCTCCGATTCCCGCGGCCCCGCCATGATTCGACTCGGGACCGGTGGGGGGATGTTCGGTTCACAAACGCCGGTACCGTCCGTGACTGCGGCTTTGGCGGTCGCGTTGGCCGAGGTCAGCGGCGACGCCAGCCTCGATCTCCTGGTCGTGGCTCCGGCCACACTGGTCGTGATGGACGGCGATGGAAACGGCGGCTTCTCGAATCCGCGGAGTTTTCCGCTTCCCTCCACTACCAGCCCGTATCCGGACATCTGCATCGCTCTCGCCGATTTCAATCACGACTCGAGATCGGACGTGGCAGTGGGAACCCAAGAGGCGAACTTACTGTCCATCTTGCTCGGGCAGTCCGGAGGGACCTTCGCCGCTCGAACCGACTACTACGTTTCCGGAATCACGGGTGTCGCGATCACGGATTTCAACAACGACACCCACCCTGACTGGGCGGCCTGTTCCAACAACGGGCGGCTAATCAGCTATGCGCGCGGGCTGGGGAATGGGAGCTTTGGGCCCGTCCAGGGAATCCTTTCGAATGCGGCCGCCGAGGACATCTGCGCCGGCCTCTTCAACGGGGACCTCAATGTGGATCTGGTGGTCGCCCATCGGTACCCCGCCGGCGCCAGCGTCCTGTTCGGAAACGGCGGCGGCTCTTTCGCTTTGGCTCCGATGGTCGATACGGGTTCCCCGGCAAGGGACGTAGCGACGGGGAACTTTTCGAGCGACGGCAAGTCGGATCTGGCGTTGGCCCGCGAGGACGGAAACGTCGCGCTGCTGCCGGGCCTGGGCGACGGAACGTTTGGACCCCGTCAGACCTTTCGCGGCGGTTATCAGCTCAACTCGATCCTGGTTCGTGACGTCAATGGTGACGGCAGAAGCGACCTTGTCGCGACCGGGTCCGTCTACAAGGGAGGAGCCTCGATCCTGCTCGGCAACGGGGACAACACCTTCGGGGGTCGATCCATCGCGACCGGACCGGCTCCCGTCGCATCATCGGTTGCTGATTTCGACCAGGACCTGCGCCCCGACATTGTCACCGCATGCAACGACGCCTTGTACGTGAACCACGCCACGACCCTCGGCTGGTTCGACGCGGGATCGAGCATTCCCACCGTGCCGATCAGCTCCGTGTTCGCCGGAAGGCTGGATGCCGATTCCTCGCCGGACATCCTCACGGCCAACGGAAATGCTCACACCATCTCGGTCTTCAAGGGCAACGGGGATCTTTCGTTCCAGCCCCGCGTCGATTTCCTGACGGCTTCGCTTCCCTCGTTCGCCACCGCCGCCGACCTCGACAACGATCTCGAACCCGACCTGATCGTTGCGAACGAGCAATCGTCATCCATTTCCGTCTTTCCCGGCAGGTCGGGTGGAATCTTCGGCCCCAAGCGGGACACACCGCTCGCCTCTTCGCCAATGTACGTCGCGCTGGGCGACATGGACGGAGATGCCCGACTCGACGCGGTGGTGGCACTCGGGAGTGGAGGACTGTCCGTCCTCAGAGGTCCTGATGGCAGCGGTGGGTTCGCGAGCCGGAGCGACTTCGGCACCGAGGCCACCTCGTGCGCGACCGGCGATCTCGACGGGGATACGAAGCTGGATGCGGCGACCAGTGGTTCCTTCTACACCACTGTGTTCCGCGGGACCGGAGACGGTTCCTTCGATCAACGCTCAATCTTGTTTGATGGCTCGGGGGAGCGAACCGCCACTGCTCTTCTGGATGTCAACGGCGATGGAGCCCTCGATCTCGTCTATGCGAACAGCATGGTGGTGACGCTTCAACCCGGCTTCGGCGACGGTACGTTCGCGGGACCCCAGTACTATGGGCACGGACTCGCGGGCCTCTCTCCCAGGCAGCTCGGCATTGGCGACCTCAACGCCGACGGCCGTCCCGACCTCGTGGTTCCGGGCCACAGGGCCAACGAAATCTCCATCTTCTACAACCTCGGCTCAGCGTCACCCGGCCTGGATCCGGTGCGCGTGGAGAGCGTGGACGCGCGGAGCGATCGCGTGGCGGTCACGTGGAAGGCCGGTCATGCCAGGGGCGACGAGGTCCACGTCTACCGTCGCCGCGGAAACACCAATTGGGTGCGCGGGGCGTTGGTCACAGTGGGCGCTGACGGCCATTTCCGCCATGAGGACTCCGACGTCGAGGTCGGCGCGCAATACGACTACCAGCTCGGCATCGCCACTCCCGAAGGAGAGCAGTTCGCGGGGCTCGCCACGGCTGTCGTCCCCGGTGACGGTCGGTTCCGCTTTCTGGGACCGCGCCCGAATCCGGCAGGAGCGGATCTTCGGGTCGCCTTCTACGTTCCGGAGGGCGGGGATGTCGGTCTCGAAGTCATGGACGTCCAGGGCCGACGGATCATTGCGAACAAGTTCGAAGCTCTGAGACCGGGGACTCATGTTCTCCCGGCATCTTCTTCACATCTGCTCCGGCCGGGTATCTACCTGGTTCGCGTGACGTCAAGCGGAGTGAGCGACGGCGGTCGCGTGGTGGTCGTTCAATGACCTCGCGTTCGCCCCGTGCCAGTTGAACCGGCCCCGGGGCTTGACTCCGGGCCGGCGGCGTCGTGCTAGGTTGGTTGGGCCTCTGCGCCACCCCAGAGGAGCGTCCCGGAACGTGGCAACCGGGTGGGCATAAGGAGGTCCGCAAATGCTTCCTGCCATCATCCTCGCTGCCGTCGCCCTCCCGCTGAACGCCGCCGAACCCACCGCGGCACCCTCCGGGAGCTTCGCGAGTCCGCCACCCCGGATGATCGAGCTTCTCCGCCAGCAGCACCATCCGGGCGACTGGCTCTACGTCACCACACCGGCCGGTCGCTACGAGATCCGCGTCTCCGGCATTCATGAGGGCGGGCTCGCCGGGATCACCGCGCGCCGCGGCACGCCGCCGGCGTCCGAGATCCCGTGGAGCAACATCGCCCGGATCGAGCAGCGGACGTCGCACTTCCGCGCCGGCCAGGTGGTCGGACTCGTGGCGGGCGCGATTGCCGGCGGCTACCTTGGCGCCGCGATCGGCAACTCCGGTCACGGTGACGCCGGAGCATGGACCGGTCTCACCGCCGGCAGCGTCGCGGGCGCCTGGGCGGGCGGCATGGCCGGCGACCGGTTCGAGTCCTCCCGCGCCATCTACGAAGGCCAGACCGCGGGCGGCGAGCCGGTCGCCATAAGCACCATCGACTCGCGCCAGGCCGTTGAGGAGTTCCGGAAGAGCGCGAGCGAGTCCGACGTGCTGAGACTGCGCGGCAGCTTCGGCGAGTTCACGGGCAAGGCGTCGCACATCGGCCCCGACGGATTCTCGGGCCTGGTCCGCGATCCGCAGGACATGGCGTTCAAGCCTCCGCAGGAGCCGATCTCGTGGAGCCGGGTCTCGAGCGTCGAGCGTCGCGGCAGCGCCGCGGGGCGCTACGCGGGGATCGGTGCGCTGATCGGGGCCGGCATCGTCGGGACGCTCGCGGGTTCCGTGTCCGCCGGTTTGGGAAGCGATGACAAGGATATCCTCGGTGCCGTACTCGCCGGTGCGGGCGTGGGTGGTCTGGCCGGTGCCGGCGCCGGCGCCGCGATTGGCTCGGGCGTTCCGAAGTGGCACCTCGTCTACCAGATGCCGCTCGTCGCGGAGAACTCGGGAGCCCGTTGAGTCGATTGGCATCTGCGATCCTGCTCGCTGCCACGATCGGAGTTTCGGCGCCGACGGCCGACGCTGCAGAGTCCTTCACGGTTCCGACGCCGCGGGTGATCGAGATGCTCCGGAAGCAGCACGACGCCCGTGACTGGCTGTTCGTGACCACGCCCGCCGGGCGCTATGAGGTGCGTGTCGGGGAGATCGAGGACGGGGGTCTCTCCGGAATCAGCGCACGCCGCGGGACTCCCCCGACGAACACGTGGGCCTGGAGTGATGTGGCGCGCATCGAGCAACGCCGATCCCATTTCGCGCTCGGGCAGTTCATCGGACTGACGCTCGGTGCGATCGCGGGCGGGTTTGCAGGGGCGGCGGTGGGTGACAACAACCCGAATCTCGCAGCCTTGAGCAACGAGCAGGCAGCGATCTTCGGCGCGGTTGCCGGTGGCGTAGCGGGCGCATGGGGCGGTGGCGCGATCGGCGATCGCTTCGAGTCTGCGAACCCCTGGTACTTTGGAAGACCGGCATCAGGTGATTTCGCCCCCTTGGCAACGGGCACGAATTCCGATGAAGCCCTCCATCAGTACCAAAGTGATGCGGATGCAGGCGATCTCTTGAGACTGCGAGGAACATTTGGTGAGTTCGTCGGTAGCGCGGCAACGGTGGACCCGAGCGGATTCTCGGGATTGACGCGCGACGAGGGGCTCGATCTCGAGTCTCGAGTTCCCGTCGAGCCCATCGCATGGAGCAATGTTGTCAGCGTCGAGAGACGTGTGGGGTCGAGTTGCAGGTACGCCGTGATCGGTGCGCTGGTGGGAGGAATCCTGGGTGCCTTCGTGGGCGGTGTCTCCGCTGGGGGCGGGGACTATGTGCTGTCCTCTGACGGATACGACGACTCCGTCGAGACCGCAGTGGTGAAGGGCGCATCCGTGATGGGCTGCGTGGGCGGAGTCATCGGAGCCATGTTCGGAAGCGGCATCCCTCGCTGGGAACTGGTCTATCGCGCTCCTGCTCTCGCGCAGAACTCCGCTTCAGGAGCGCATTGAGCCCCAAGCGTCCATCGAAGAAAGAGGCGAAGCCCGAGGCGGTTTCCGAGCTCGAAGCGTATCGCCAGAAGCGCGATCCCGGCCGGACGCCGGAGCCGTTCGGCCGCACCGGCGCGACACCGACGAACGCCTCCGCTCCTTACGCGGGGCGGCTGTTCGTGGTCCACAAGCACTGGGCGCGGAATCTCCACTACGACCTGCGGCTCGAAATCGGCAACACGCTCAAGAGCTGGGCGGTGCCGAAGGGCCCGTCCACCCAGGCCGAGGAGAAGCGGCTCGCCGTTCACGTCGAGGACCATCCGCTCGAGTACGGTGACTTCGAGGGCATCATCCCGCCCGGCAACTACGGCGCCGGGAACGTGATCATCTGGGACCACGGCTGGTTCCGCTCTTTCAAGCCCGAGCCGATCCCCGAGCAGTACGAGCGCGGCAAGCTCGAGCTCGAGCTGTTCGGCCACAAGCTGCGCGGACGCTGGACGCTCGTGAAGATGGGCCGGAAGGACAAGGAGTGGCTCCTTCTCAAGAAGGTGGGAGCCGGGGTTTCCGAGCGCGAGCTGATCGACCGCTTCCCGCAGTCGGTGATCAGCGGGCTCCCGGTCGAAGATCTGGACGAGATCCCGAAGCTCCAGTCGGAGCTGCTCCAGTGGCTCGATCAGGCGAAGGCGCCGCGTGGAACGGTGCGCGCGAAGACCCAGGCGCCGACGCTCGCGACGCTCGCCGAGAAGCCGTTCTCGGGAGCGGAGTGGATCTTCGAGATCAAATACGACGGCGTGCGCGTCCTCGCGGAACGCGACGGCGACGAGGTGCGCATGTACGGGCGGAGCGGCCAGGAGATCACCTCGCGCTACCCCGAGGTCGCGGGCGCCTTGTCGCGGCTCTGGGTCGAGCACTTCGTCGTCGACGGCGAGATCGTCGCCACCGACGAAGCCGGTGGCCCAAGCTTCCAGCGTCTGCAGGCGCGCATGCACCTCTCGAACCCGCACGACATCCGGCGCGCGATGACGCAGGTCCCGGCGACCGCGTTCTTCTTCGACTGTCTCTCCTGTGAAGGTCGCGATCTCAAGGGGCTCCCACTCGTGAAGCGCAAGGAATGTCTGAGCCGGTTCATGCCGCCGCTCGGCCAGGTGCGTTACAGCGATCACGTCGCGGCCCACGGCGAGGCGTTCTACGACGCGGCCTCCGAGATGCGGCTCGAAGGCATCGTCGCGAAGCGCGCCACCAGCACGTACTCGGGCTCCCGCGGCCGCGACTGGATCAAGATCAAGTGCCAGCGCCGCCAGGAATTCGTGATCGGCGGCTGGACCGATCCCGGAGGCGGACGCGGCGGGTTCGGCGCGCTCGACATCGGGCTCTATCGCGGCGAGGACCTGGTCTACGTCACCAAGGTCGGCACCGGCTTCGACATGAAGCTGCTGGACTCGATCCGGAAGCAGCTCGACGCGATCGCGCGCGATGCCTCGCCGTTCACCAAGCGCTCGCCCAAGGGCAAGGAGCACCACTGGGTCGAGCCCAAGCTGGTGTGCGAGGTGCGCTTCACCGAATGGACGACCGAGGGCGGCCTGCGCCATCCCGCGTTCCTCGGGCTCCGCAACGACAAGAAACCCGAGGAGTGCGTGTTCGAAGTGGAAGTGTCGCTGGCCGAGGCCGGCGTCGCCGATGCGGACGGCGAGGCTGATCCGCCGCCCCGGCCGCGGGCCAAGGGGGAAGTGCTCGAGCGCGCGCCCAAGGCGGCGGGGACCGAGCGCGTCGTCCGGCTCACCAATCTCGACAAGGTGTTCTGGCCGAAGGAGCGCTACACCAAGGGCGACCTGATCGGCTACTACGAGGCGATCGCGCCGCTGCTCCTTCCCTACCTCGCCGAGCGCCCGCTGTTCCTCACACGGTATCCCGACGGCATCGAGGGCAAGTCGTTCTACCAGAAGGACGCGCCGGTGTTCGTGCCCGACTGGGTGCGCACCGAGCCGGTGTATTCCGGGGACAGCCAGCGCGAGATCCGCTACTTCGTGGTGGACGATGTCGAGCAGCTCCGCTACATCGCGAACCTCGGCACCATCCCGCTCCACACGTGGAGCTCGCGGCTCCAGACGCTCGAGCAGCCCGACTGGATGATCCTCGACCTCGACCCCAAGACGGCACCGTTCTCCCACGTGATCCGCGTCGCGCGCACGCTCAAGAAGCTGCTCGACGAGATCGACCTGCCCGCCTATATCAAGACCTCGGGCGCCACCGGTCTCCACGTGCTGGTGCCGCTCGGCACCCGTTACACCTACGAGCAATCCCGCGGCTTCGCTCGGTTGCTCGCGGTGCTCACCGTGCACCGCGAGCCCGAAATCGCGACCGTGGTGCGCCAGGTGCAACAGCGCGAGGGCAAGGTGTACGTGGACTTCGGCCAGAACGGCCACGGGCAGACCGTCGTCTCGCCCTACTCGGTGCGTCCGCTCCCCGCCGCGCCCGCCTCCTGCCCGCTGCTCTGGGAAGAGGTGAACGCGAAGCTCGATCCCGCGAAGTTCACGATCAAGACCATCCCGGAGCGCTTCCAGAAGATGAAGGATCCGCTGCGGCCGGTGCTGGCCGCCGGCATCGAGATGGCCAAGGCGATCGGCGTGGTGGAGGAGCTGCTGAAGGCGAAGGAATAGTGCAGCGGCGCGTGCCGCTAGCCGCGACTCAGGGTTTCATGATCTGGTCGTAGACCAGCTGGTACGGATCGGGCCGGATTCCGAGGTCGCCCCGGAACGGTTGATCCAGCGAGAGGATCAGGAAGATCAGGAGCCCCATGAAGGTCGCGAGCAGCACCGTCTGGATCTGGTGCAGTCGCGGATCGTCCACCTTGAAGAAGAACGACGCGGCGAGGCTGATCAGCGCGCCGGCCACGATCACGAACCACATCACCCCCGGCAGGTGCGTCCCGACCGCATCCAGTCGCAGCCGGCGCGCGCGGATCACCGAGTTGTAGGCGTGCAGCGCTTCGGCGTGCATGATCTTCTGCCCCTCGGACTCGGGCTCGTAGCCGGTCAGGATCGACTGGAAGCGGGTCATCCGCTCGATTCCGCCGGTCGGCACCTGTCCGCGGCGCTGCTTCGGCCACGAGACGTGGATCACCTCCTGGACGTAGTCGCGCAGCGACTCCTGGAGCTGGCCGCGGTAGGGCTGCGGATAGCTGGTCACGTCGCGGTAGAGCATGTTGAGCGCTGTGGCCTCCTCGGACACGATGTCCGAAACGTGGTCGTAGGTCTGCCACACGCTGACCGCGATCAGCGCGACCGCGAGCCCATAGAAGACCATCACCGCCTGCAGCATCGCGGCGCTGAACTCGGAGTCCTCGATACGGATGTGGAGCCGGGCCAGCACGAAGCGGCGAGCCAGGCCGAGTCCGACGATCGCGAAGAGGCACAGGGCCGCCACGATCAGCGTGGCTGCGACCGGGAGCGGGAGATCGAATAGGAACGTCGGCATGGCTACGAGCCTCCGAGAGACCGCAGGAACAGCGTGAGCTCGCGATCGTTCGGCGATGCGGCGAGCCCGCGCCGCGCCGCATCGCGCGCGCCGGTCGAGTCCCCGCCGTCGGCCCGCGCGCGCGCCTCGTACAGGAACGCCTTCCGCAGGCCCGGGTCGAGCCGCTGCGCTTCGCGGAAGTGCGCCGCCGCCACGATCGGCCGCCGCGCTGCCATCTCGTGCATTCCGGCCACGCATTCGGCGCCCGCACGCACCCGTTCGTCCTTCGCGTAGCGCTGGGCCATCACCAGCGCCTGCTTCGAGCCCGGCAGGTCCCCCTGGATGAACCTCTCGTCCGCGAGCATCACCCACACCGCGGCGTTGGTGGAGTCGGCCCGGATGGACTCCTCCAGCGCGCGCCGGCCTTCATCGGTGCGGCCCATTTCGAAGTACTGCTGGGCGAGCGCCACCAGCTCGGCCGACTTGCGGCGGTTCCTTCCAGTCTCTACATCCTGCTCGAGCTTCTGGGCCAGCTCGGGGGGCGCCGCGCGCCGCGCCGCCTCGGCTATTTTCTTCGCGCGATCGAATTCGCCGAGCCGCACCAGCATCTCGGCCCGCATCTCGAGCCAGCGCTCGTCGGTCCACGCCGCGTACAGCGGGCCGGGCGGACGGGCCTCGGCGAACGGCACCAGGCTCGTAACCCCGGGGTGGCCGCCCATCGAGGTACGGCCCACGGTCACCATGTCGCGCGGCGCGCGGTATTCCACGGTCGGCCGGTCATCGGTGTTGAGCGGCACCTGGGGCGTCACGTCGCGGAGCTGCTGGAGCGTGCCGCCGTAGTGTGCCGCCAGGTACTCGGGCGAAGGGATGCGGGCGAGCTTGAGCTGTTCGAGCGCTGCCGGGGACATCAGGCGCTGGATCGAGATCGACCGGGTGGGCGGCATCGCCACGAGCAGCACGTCGACGTTCCGCCACACGGCGAACACGTTGCCCTCGGGGAACACCTCGACGAACGAGCGCACCATGGAGCCGAACGTCTCGGGCGACAACTCGTAGAGCTGCATCCACTGGCAGAACACGCCGTCCGGCTCGAGCCGCGACTTCACACGCCGGTAGAAATCGACCGTGAAGAGATTGTTGACGCCCGCGATCCACGGGTTCGAGGGCTCCGAGATGATGAGGCCGTAGCGCCCGGCGCCGTGCATGAGGTGGGTGCGGGCATCACCGAGGTAGAGCGTGACGCGCGGATCGTCGAGCGGGTCCTTGCCCTTCGCGTGGAAGAAGTGGGAGGCCTCGACCACCCCCGGCTCGATCTCGACGACGTCGGTCTTCCCCACTCCGGCGGCGAGTGCGGCGGCCGCGGTGATGCCCGAACCGAGCCCGATCACGAGCGTGCGAGCGCCCGAATCGGCGATGGCGGCCGGCAGCGCCCCGAGCATCACCTGCGTTTCCATGTCGTCGGTGCTGGCGTCGACTTTGCCGCTCACCCGCAGCCAGATCGCCGGGTTCTCCCCGACGGCGTCGGTGCCGACGTAGACCGAGCCGTTGATGCCCTCGCGATAGAAGAGCACGCGCTCCGTCCGCCCGGCGGTGGCCACCGTGGGACTCAGGCTCCCGGCGTTCAACCGTGTGACCTGCGAAGCCTGCGAAGGCCGGTACACGCCCTGCGACATGAGCGCCGGGTCCCAGCGGGGCGCGAGGTACGCGAACGTGGCGACCGTTGCGGTTCCGATTCCCACCCACACGAGATCCGCGGTCGATCGCCGGCCCAGCACGAGCAGGCACATGAGCCCGATGGCGAGCGAGATCAGGAGCGCGCCGAGGTGCGTGCCCTGGACCCCCCAGGTCGGAACCGCGACGAACCCCGCGAACAGCGAGCCCGCAATCGTGCCCGCGGTGTTGACAGCGTAGGCGAAGCCGGCGGCGTGCCCGCCGTCGCCGAGCTGCAGCACCCGCGCCGCGATCGGGAACGCGGCGCCGAGCAGCATGCAGGGAACCAGCAGCAGGGCGGCGGTCACCGCCAGCTCGCTGGCAAAGAGCGCCGTCCAGTCGGCGCCGGCCCGTGTCCCGGCTTCGAACACCCACTGCGGCAGCCGCGAAAACGTGTGCAGCATGAGCGCGGTCGAGACCGCGAGCAGGATCTGGATGCGCCCGAAGGCGGACGGGGTCACCGTGCCCTTCATGAAGCGCGCGACCAGTGCGCTCCCGAGTGCCAGGCCCAGCAGGTAGATGCCGAGCACGCCCGAGAACGAATAGACCGAGGAGCCGAAGTTGAGGCTGAAGAGCCGCACCCAGGCGATCTGGAATGCGAGCGCGGCGAAACCCGAGAGCCCGAACAGAATGGCGAACGTGACGCGGGCGGGCGGGGCGAGCACCGCGGCCGCGGGTCTGGCGGCCTTCGGCGCCGGCTCGGCCGCGATGCCCGGCGCACGCTGCCGGTTCCATGCGAGCAACGCCACCGCCACGTTGAGCGCGGCCGCGACGAAGGTGGTGCCCATGAGCCCGAGGTTTGGCATCAGCGCGAAGCCGCCGAGGATCGATCCCGCCACCGCGCCGAAGGTGTTGAGCGCGTAGAGGCGTGCGAGCGCCGGGCCCACCCAGTCACGCTCGAAGTGCCCGACCAGCACCGGCAGCGTAGCGCCCATGAGCGCGGCCGGGGGCAGCAGCAGCACGAACAGCACCCCGAAGCGGACCAGCGCGAACGCCGTGGTCTCGCCACCCATCGAACGGTAGAGCGTGCCAATCAGAGGATCGATGCCCCGCAGCAGCGGGAGCAGCACGAGCCCCAGCACACCGACACCGATCTCGAGCATCGCGTACATGCGCGGACCATTGCCGCGCCGCGACAGCGGCACGCCGAGCACGCGGGCTCCGATCGCGAGGCCGGCCAGGAACGCGGCCACCACCGTGGCCACCGACTGGAGCGAGTTCCCGAGCAGGTAGGAGAGCTGCTTCGACCACACCACCTCGTAGAGGAGCCCGGCCGCGCCGGAGACGAAGAAGCAGAGCACCGCCCAGGCGGGAAGCCGCGAGGCGTGCGCGGGGACACGAGCGTGTGCAGTCATGGACGGGCGATCCTAGCGGGCGGGACCGCGGTCGGGGAAACTCGAGTCAAGTTTGGGCTGTCCCCATTCTTCGGACCATCGGCTATGGACACGGCCTCGGTCGTGATGGAGTGAACTCCGACGCGGGCTTCAGCGCCGACTTCGGCCCGCATCCGGTACCCGAGGCTGCTGTACGGCCGCTGCGTGTTGCAATCCCACCGCCACTGCTCGATCAGGATCCCCGCCTCGCGCAGGTGCGCGAACCACTCCCGGTCCAGGTGAAAAGCGCCAGTTTGGTCCGCGGCCGGCAGACTACGACGATCCGGCGCCTCGGTGGACTGTCGCCCTTCTTCGGACCACGAGGAGATCGAACCGTTGCCGTGCCGAATCTCCGGGCGACCTCCTCTTGGGTCAGGTCGATAGAAAGGGAATCGCAGACGTCGCAGGTTGATTCAGGCGACAACACATCACCCCTACTCCCTCTTGTCGCTCTCTGAGCCCTTGGTACTTTCGTCCAACCTCTTCATCCACTGAGCGAAAGTGCCACGCCATCCAACCACACCAAGGCATATACCGACTGCGACGAAGCAGACCGCTGCAATAAACTTGCCAACGCCATACGCTGCTATCACGCTAGGCGCACCAATGAGCACTCCTATCAATACAGTGCTTGCGCCGAGCGTTACGATGGCCCCCGCGATGCGCGAACCAAGATCTCGCCATTCCTTGTCCGCTCTTACCATGTACGCCGCCATAGGAAATGTCTTATGCGCTCGTCGAGGTTCTTGAATGGTCGAGCAACCGGCGTTTCATCCAACGCTCCACCCAGAGGCCGGGGGGCGATGCCCGAGCCATCACACTGACGGCAATATCTTGCGGCCACGGGAGACCCTGGAAGATGAAGACGACCCCGGGGTGACGGCAAAGTAGATCGTTGAAAACGCCTGATCAAGAAGGTTCAAAGCTCTCCCTAGGTGCTAATCGAGTCGGGGCGGGACCGCCGCGGGCCAGCGAAACGACGCTTGTGCGGTATCGTTTCCCGGCCCAGGTGCCGGCCGTATCACCCCCGCGGATCGGAGACGCACCCCATGAGCACCGTCCACGAAGTCGTTCTCATCGTCGGCAGCCTGCGTCGCGAGTCCTACAACCGGATGCTCGCGAATGCCCTCGTCCCGCTTGCTCCACCGTCGCTCCGGTTCGAAACGCTCGAGATCGGACAGCTCCCGCTCTACAACTTCGATCTCGAAGCCGATCCACCCGCGGCGTGGACCACGTTCCGGCAGCGCATCGCGGCGGCTGAGGCGTTCTGCTTCGTCACCCCCGAGTACAACCGCTCGATTCCCGGTGCGCTCAAGAACGCGATCGACGTCGGCTCCCGGCCCAAAGGCAAGAACTCGTGGGGGCGGAGGCCGGCCGGGGTGATGAGCCTCACCCCGGGCGGGTTCGGCGCCATGTCGTCCAATCTCCACCTCCGCATGGTCCTCAGCTCGGTGAACGTGAACGTCATGCCGATGCCGGAGGGGTTCCTCTCGGGCGCGGAGGAGCTGTTCGACACCGAAGGCCGCCTGACCAACGACCGGACCCGGGAGTTCCTGCAGAAATTCGGGGTCGCCTTCGCCGAATGGGTCGAAAGATTCCACGCGCAACCCGCCCCGCGCATGGCCTAGAATCATCAGCGCATGTTTGCGACCTCGTTGGCGCAGCGCTGGATCTCCGGCGCCCCCATCGGCGGCATCCGGCGCTCCGATCTCAGCCCCGGCGACTGGGTGGTGGTCACCACCCGCAACTCGCGCTATTCGATCCTGGCCCTGGCCGACGGGCTCTATCACGTCAGCGGTGGATGGTTCGATCGCGAGGGGCAATCCCCGACGACGGTCGCGATCGCGGGCTGCACGCTGGGCGGGCGCGCGATCCACACCGGCATCGTGGCCGGCCGCGGGTTCCACCTCGAGTTCGGAAACCACGTGGTGACGACCCGGATCCGCGACGTGCGGATCATCCGCGCGTCCGAGAGCTACGTCCTGAACTAGGTGTGGAGTCTAGGCACGTTGTTTACAGCGTGCCGGGAGTCGGCTGAAGGGAACGGCGTCCGCCAGACTACGGTGCGGACGCCGTTTGTTGTAGTGGGCTACCCAGCGCCGCAGAGCTTGTACTCGACAACGGGAGTTCGAATAGGGCGCGGCATAAGCGCATTCGCGCAGCAGGGTCTGGATGAAGCGTTCCGCCTTGCCGTTGGTCCGTGGACGATAGGGCCGCGTTCGCCCGTGACGGACGCGCAGCTCCTCGCAGGCCTGGGCGAACAAGCGGCCGAGATAACCTGAGCCGTTGTCCGTCAAGATGCGGCGCACACGTACTCCCACGGTTCGATACCAGGCGAGCGCCCGGCGCAGGAAGCCGGCCGTCGTGGCGGCGGTCTCGTCGCGAAGGGTCTCGACGTAGGCGACACGCGATCGATCATCGATCGCGACGTGCACGTACTCCCAGCCCGCTCCTCGTGCCGCCCGGGTGCGGTCTCCGTGGATGCGATGGCCCACCGCACGATCCGGCCCAACTTCTTTACGTCGAGGTGGATGAGGTCGCCCGGTCGACGGTGCTCGTAGCGCTCGACCGGCTCCCTCGGCTCGAGGTCGCGCAAGCGTCGCAGGCCGTTGCGCGCGAGGATGCGCGCCACAGTTGCCGTGGGAAGCTTGAGATCATGCGCGATCTTCGGCCCGGTCATGCCGGTCCGACGCAGCATCACGACCATGTCTTCCCACCACGGTGGCGTGCGGTTCGGGCTTCGCCGCGGACGCGAAGATCGATCCTGCAGTGCACCCTCGCGGCCACGCGCCAGCCACTTGTGTGCCGTGACGCGACTGATACCTACGGCTTGCGCTGCCGCGCTCACCGTCCAGCGCTGTTCCGTGACTCGAGAGACGAGCAGGGCTCGACTTGCAGGGCAGGTGCGTGCTCCACTGTGGAGGTCCATCCGGGGCTCCTCGGGGTCTTTTGTTGGAAGGCCTGAACACCTCCAACTTCCGACACCAGGGCCCCGGTTGAACAGGCCCTACCTGTAAACAACCTCCTGAGACTCCACAACTAGGCCGGCCGCCCTCAGGCGTGCGACGGCGCTGAATCCCCCAGGCCGGGCTGGCGGCGCCGCATCAGGATCAGCGTGATGTCGTCGCTCCGTGGATAGTCCCCCACGAACGCCGCCACGTCTTCGTAGACCTTCCGCCGCGCCTCGATCAGCGTCGGCAGGCTGCGGGCACCGGTGAGCGACGCGCGCACGCGGTCGTCGTCGAACATCTCCTCGCCGCGCTGCGCTTCGGGAATGCCGTCGCTGAACACGGCGAACAGCTCGTCCGGCTCGATCTTCGCTTCGGCCGTCTGGTAGTCGAAGTCCGCAAGGATCCCGAACGGGATGCCGTTGCTCTCGAGCTCGCGGACCCCGCGATCGCTCACGAGGCAGGCCGCGGGATGACCGGCGTTCACGTACTGCAACGACCCGGTCGCGGGGTCGAGGCAGCCGAGGAACCCGGTGACGAACCGCCCGCTCTCGGCGGCCGCCATCGCGGAGCCGAGCCGGCGCGAGATCTCACCGGGGTCGACCGCGCTCTGGTAGAGCACGCGGCCCGCCGAGAGGAACGACGACATGAGCAGCGAAGCCCCCATGCCCTTGCCGGCGACATCGCCGAGCAGGAACAGCAGCCGGCCATTCGGCAGCATGCGGAAGTCGTAGAGGTCGCCGCCGACCTCGTAGCAGGTCTCGAGATACGCCTCGATCTCCCAGCCGTCGAGGTGCGGGGGCTTGGGCAGGAGCCCGCGCTGAATCTGCACCGCGGTCGCCAGCTCCTGCGCGATGCGCAGCCGCTCCTGCTCGGTCTCGAGCAGCCGGGCGTTCGTGATCTTCACTGCCGCCATGTTGCCGAGAAGCGTCAGGATCTCGAGCTGCTCGGCATTGAACTTCGCGATCAGCTCCTGGCTGTCCACGTAGATCAGGCCGAGCACCTTCGTGTTGTCGAAGAGCGGCACTGCCATCGCGGAGCGCACCGCCTGGGCGACGATGCTCTGGTTGCCCTGGAACCGGGGATCGAGCGTGGTGTCGGCGATGATCACCGACGTGCACTCCTCGAGCACGGTGCTGAGGATCTTGCGCGACAGCGTGAGCGGCTCGTCGGAGCGTCCGCCGCGCTGGCGGGCCGCCATCTGCACCAGCTCGCCGGCCTCGTTGCGCAGCAGCAGCACGTGCCGCGAGCCGGCGACCGCGCGCGACACGAACTCGAGCACCTGCTCGCAGGTCTCCCGCAGCGGGCGCGGCATCACGAGCATCTGCCCGACTTCGGCCAGCAGGTGGACGAGCGTGCCGGTCGCGGTCTTCTCGCGCGCGGTGCGGTCGAGGAGCTGGTCGGCACGCAGCCGGATCGAGGTGCTGATCACCGTGCCCTCGTTGAACCGCACGGCCTGGCTCGGCTCCTCGGCGCTCGCGAGCAGCATCACGTGCCCGATCTCGACGCGGTCGCCGGCCCGGATCTCCATCGGCTCGCGGGCTTCCGTGCCGTTCACCCGGGTGCCGTTCCGGCTCGCGAGGTCGCGGATGAAGTAACGCCCGCCGTGCTCCGCAATCTCCGCGTGCTCCCGCGACACGCTGGCGTCCGCGATGTGGACCTCGCTCTTGGACGAGCGGCCGATGCGCGCCAGCGGAAACTCGAGCTTCCAGGTCGAGCGCTTGCCGTCGGAGCCGCCGGAGAGGAAGAGCGCCATGCTCAGCCCGCCAGCGCGATGAAGCGGGTCGCGAACATGGGGCCCATGCCCTTGTCCTCGTGCTTGAAGAACACGAACGCATCCTCCCAGGGCTGGCTCTTCACGCGCTCGATCCACGCATTCAGCATGGCGTCGTCGTAATCGGGACGGCGCAGGCGAAGATAGCCCCAGTCGGCCGTCGAGACGAACGGCGGATCGTATTCCTCGTCGGCCTCCGCCAGGCACAGCGAGGCGTTCCGCGAGCGCAGCTCGGCGAACACGTCCTCGTCGTACCAGCTCGGGTTCCGGAACTCGAACGCGACGCGGTGCCCGGTCGGCACCAGGGCGAGGAAGGACCGCAGGCGCTCGAGGTCCTTCTTGAAGTTGGGCGGAAGCTGGACGAGCACCGGACCGAGCCGTGGGCCGAGCACCACCGTCGTCGAAAAGAAGTAGCCGGCCATGTCCTCGATGCTCCGGAGCCGGGCGATGTGGGTGATCTTCTGTGACATCTTGAGCACGAAGGCGAAGCCCTCGGGCACTTCGGCCGCCCACTTCTCGAGCTGGGCGGTGGTCGGCATGCGGTAGAACGTGTTGTTGATCTCGACCGTTCCGAAGCGCTCGGCGTAATAGCGCAGCATGCCGGCGGCGGGGAACTTCTCCGGGTAGAAGGTGCCCTTCCACTCCGGATAGCTGTAGCCGCTGGTGCCGACTCGAAGGTTCATCGTGTCGACGCGCGGACCGCTACTTCCCGATGAAGCCGGCATGGGAGAGCTGCGGCAGCACGAGCTTCTCGCACTCCTTGAGCACGTCCTCGCTCGACGCGGGATTGATGGACTCGCCGGTCGCCGCCCACACCATGCGGCCGCCCTCTTTCGTCGTCCACAGGTGGATCTCGTGGCGGAAGATCCGGCCCGATTCCTCGTAGCCCGGCTGCGTCACCGAGATGTAGCTGGTCTGGTACGAGTAGGTCCACGGGTTGTAGCGCGCCACGGGCTCGACGTCGGTGTAGCCCGGCACGTAGTTGGTGTAGGAGGTGGTGTCCGCCTTGCTGATGACCAGCACCCCGTCGTAGCCGTCGCGCCGAACCGCTTCGACGACCGCCGCGGTGTCCGGCAGACGATCGGGAAAGAGCCGATAGGACGGCGTCGCGGTGGTGCCGTACTTCGCGATCTTGGTCGCGAGGCCGTCCTCCCACAGGCGGCGCCGCGCGGGGTCCGGCTTCATGGAGATGACGAGCACCGACTTCATCGGGCCCAGCTGGTAGGTCGGGTCCTTCCACATGTTGGAGAGGCTGCTGGTCGTGGCGCAGCCGGAGATGCCTGCGAGTACCAGGCCCGCGACCCACAATCGGCGAAGTCCAGGGAACATGGCTGACCTCCTCGGGTCTCGGGTATCGAAGATGGGCGTCCGGCTCGCGTACTCGGAGCCCGGAGCTTAGCATCGCGACGAACCATGCGTCCCGAGCGCCCTGGACCTGCCACATGAAACTCCGTCTCGAACCCGCGACCCTCGACGATGCACCGGCCATCGCCGCCCTGCACGCGGCGGTCGCCGAGCGCCTCACGCAGGAATTCGGGCGCGGCCACTGGTCGAACGGCGCGAGCGAGCGGGCGGTGCTGCTCGCTTTCCGGAGGTCGCGGGTCCTGGTTGCGCGCCAGCGGTCGCGGGTGATCGCGACGCTCATCCTCTCGACCCGGAAGCCGTGGGCCATCGATCGGAGCTGCTTCGGGGCGTGCGTCCGCCCGCTCTACCTCACGAACATGGCGGTGGCGCCGGATCGCCAGCGGCGCGGGCTCGGCCGGCAGTGTGTCGAAGAGGCGCGCCGCGTCGCACGCGAGTGGCCGTCCGACGCGATCCGGCTGGACGCCTACGACGCCGCGGCCGGGGCCGGTGGCTTCTACGCGAAGTGTGGATTCCGCGAGGTCGGCCGCGCCACCTACCGCGGCGTCCCGCTCATCTACTTCGAGCTTCCGATCGAGCCGGCGCTCAGCGGTGTCGCGCCGCCCAGTCGGCGAACGTCGTCACCAGCTCGTCCAAAACCTCGACGTCGGTCCGCCCCGAACGCTTGAGCACGTGGAAGGAGTGGTCGGCGCCCTCGACGACGTGAAGCGTCGCCTGCGGGCCGAGCGTTCCGCAGGTCTCCCGGATCAGCGCGAGGTCGGCCAGCTCGTCGCGCGTCCCCTGCAGGAACAGCATCGGGAACGCAACCTGGGAAAGATGCCCGGCTCGCGAGACCGCGGGCCGGTTCGGGGGGTGGAGCGGGAAGCCGAAGAGCACGATCCCGGTCACGCCCGCGAGCGGCTCCTCCGAGGCCGCGGTCGTAGTCATGCGGCCGCCGAACGACTTCCCTCCCGCGAACACCGGCACGCCGCCCGCATGCTCGACGGCGCTGGCGCAGGCCGCGCGCACGGTGGCGGTGGCGACCGCCGGCGAGTCCGGGCGGCGTGCGCGCTGCTCCATGTAGGGAAACTGGTAGCGCAGCGTCGCCACGCCCCCGGCGGCCAGCGCTCGCGCGAGGTCCTCCATGAACGGATGGCGCATGCCGGCGCCCGCGCCGTGCGCGAGCGCCAGCATGAAGCGCGACTCACGAGGGGCGAGGTGCAGTGCCGATACCGGCTGGGACTGGCCCGGCACGTCGATCCGGATCTCGCGGGATTCGGTTTCCACGTCCCGATGGTGTCACGCTCGCGGCACGAATGGCCACTGAGCCCGTGCCGTTTCCACGTTCGCGGAGGAGCCCCATGTCTGGTCGTCAACTTGCCGAAGCGCGTCCGACTTCTCTAGCTTCGAATCCTTCGGCCCGGATCACTCTTCACCGCGAGGCCTCCATGGCGGACACGCTGGTCGGGATCTTCCTCGAGAGCTGCGACCGTTTCCAGAAGCCGGACCAGTTCATGCGCCGGCGGAACGGAGCCTGGGAGTCGATTCCCTTCGCCCGCACGATGAGCGACGTCGAGTCGCTGTCGCTCGTGCTCGCGGAACTCGGCGTGAAGACCGGCAGCCGCGTCGCGCTGATCGCCGAGTCGCGCTACGAGTGGCCGGTCGCCGACCTCGCGGTCCTCGGCCTCGGCGGGGTCACGGTCCCGATCTACCCGACACTGATCCCGAGCCAGATCGCCCTGATTCTTTCCGACGCGGAGACCCAGATCGCGATCGTCTCGACCGCCGTCCAGCGCGAGAAACTGCGGACGCTGGCGCCGTCACTGCCCAGGCTCGAGACGATCATCACCATGGAGGCCGCTCCCGGCCAGGATCCCGCGCTCACCTTCGAGGGGCTCCTCGAGCGCGGCCGGAAGCTGCGCGCGAAGCACCCCACCGCCTACCGCGACGCGGCGGCGAAGCTGCGCGCCGACGATCTCGCCACCATCATCTACACGTCGGGCACCACCGGGAATCCCAAGGGCGCGATGCTCACCCACGGCAACATCGTGTCGGACTGCCGTGCTTGTCTCGAAGTCGTCCCGATCGGCCCTACCGAGGTCACGCTCTCCTTCCTGCCGCTCAACCACATCTTCGAGCGCATGGCCGGGCTCTATTCGATATTCATGGCCGGTGGGACGATCGCCTACGCGGAGAGCATCGACAGCGTGGCCGCCAACGCCGTGGAGGTGCGTCCGACCATCCTCAACGGTGTGCCGCGCTTCTACGAGAAGGTTCACGCGCGGGTGATGGAGAATGCGGGCAAGCTCTCGCCGCTCCAGCGCCGGATCTTCCAGTGGGGACTGAACCGCCTGATGGGCCGCGCGCGCGCCCATTTCGAGGGGCGGGCCGACAACAGCCTGCTGACCGCGCTCGCCGACCGGCTCGTGGCGCACAAGATCCGCGAACGGGTCGGCGGCCGCCTGCGCTACTGCATCAGCGGCGGCGCCGCGCTGCCGCCCCACGTGCTCGACTTCTTCTTCGCGGTCGGGATCACCGTGCTCGAGGGGTACGGGCTCACCGAGACGTCGCCCGTCATCACGCTCAATCCGCCCGGTCACGAGAAACGCGGGTCGGTGGGGCTGCCGATTCCGGGCGCCGAGGTGCGGATCGGCGACCAGGGCGAGATCCTCACCCGCGGCCCGAACGTGTTCATGGGCTACCTCAACAACGAGGAGGCCACGCGCGAGGCACTGCGCGACGGCTGGTTCCACACCGGCGACATCGGAAGGCTGGACGCCGACGGCTACCTCTATGTCACCGATCGCCTCAAGGACCTGATCGTCACCGCCGGCGGCAAGAAGGTCGCGCCGCAGCCGCTCGAGGTGCGCCTCAAGCAGAGCCCGATCATCTCGGAAGCGGTGCTGCTCGGCGACCAGCGACCGTTCATCGTGGCGCTGCTGATCCCGGAGTTCCCCGCCCTCGAGGCCGCCGCGCGCGAGCACGGCTGGAGCTTCCAGGACCACGCCGGGCTCCTGGCGTCGACCGAGGTGCGCGCGCTCTACCAGACCGAGATCGACCGCCTCAACAACGAGCTCTCGCAGTACGAGAGAGTGAAGCGCTTCACATTGATCGACGCCGTGTTCTCGCCCGAGACCGGCGAGCTGACCCCCTCGCTCAAGGTGCGCCGCAAGATCGTGATGGAGAAGTACGCGCCGATCATCGAGAACATGTACGAAGGGCACGCCTGACCGGGCATTCGACAGACGGAGAGGTACTCCATGGCCCGCTTGCACGCAGGACTCGACCGGTCGGCGCTCCGCGGTGTGATCTTCGCAGCGTGTGCGCTCTTCGTCGTCACGGCGCAGAGCTCATGCACCAGGAGGGTGGCGGAAGAAGCTCCTCACGCGACGAGCAAGTCGGATCAGGCCGCGTTGTTCGTGGCAGTGCGTGACGTGGCGGGTAACCCGGTTGAAGGCTGCGTCGTCGTGATCAAGAACGCTCACATCGGCGGGATGACCGACGCTCGCGGCTTAACGCGAATCGCTGATGTACCGCCCGGCACGTGGTACGTCACGTGGCACCTAATCGGGTACTTCCCGGATTCCCTGGCCGTCCACTTCGACCCTGGCGTCGAAGAATCCCTCGGGGTGATCCTCAGAGAGCCGGAGCCAGAGCGGGCGAACCCGTACGAAAAGCGGTGACAGTGACGCTGCGAGAAGCTGTTGCTTCCGCCGGGCCCCGCTCCTCTAGGGGCTTGTCCTCTGAATGCCTCGCGGGGTGGCGTGTCTGGGCCATCGCCGTTCCAACTCGAGGGTGACCGCGAGGGCCTGCTGTATCCGGTCGGACCCGGCCAGAGCCTCCGCCTGCCCGACCAGCGCCGCCGGGAGCGTGTCACCCAGATCTCTCACGCGAACGAATGTGCTCTCGGCCGCCAGCCATTGCCCGCCAGCCAGCTGAACTCGACCCTGGTTCAGGAGCGCTTTCTGGCCCTGCCCCCAGTGCTCCAGCCAGCCGCGCTGCTCGTAGTGAAACGAATGAGCCGACTCGAGTTCCCTCGGGATCGTCCTCGCGAAGCCGAGATAGACCACCTCGGGTAGGAATAGCTTCAGCGTCTGGCCGCCGCGCATGGCGGCCTCCAACGGCAGATAGGAAACGCGAGTCGCAACATCCTCGGGGCGCGTCGGCGCACCGCGCATCAGGTCGAATCGCGGGCGCATCAGAGGGCTGACGAAAAGCACGCCGGCACCGGCCGGGAGTTTCGCGGCCCGCAGGGCCGGAAGCGCGTGACTCAGGAGCTCCGAGTCACGAACCGTGCGGTCCGCCGGCAGGTAGTCCCGTCGCATCGTCTCTCGAAGATGCACGTTCCACCCTTCGACCAGGACGTATGCCGCGAGACAGGCCGGTGTCGCGTTTCGCAGCCATGCTGCACTTCTCTCCTTGAACAGGGCAGCGCCGCAGGCGGCGACAGCGATGGCGCCGCCGGCCATCGGCACGTACAGGTAGTAGAGGTTCGTGTGGTGCTCCAGCGGCAGAACCGGGAGGAGGAACGCCAGCCACCAGCCCGCTCCGACCACGACGGCGGCGTCACGACGCCGCTGCCACACCGCTAACAACGCCGCGATCGCGATCGCGGCTCCCAGTGGCCAGGTCTCGTAGCTCACCGCCGCCACCTGATCGCGGATGGGATTCCACAGAGCGACGGACCAACCCGCATACGTGAGCAGATTGGCGACAAGGGACGTTGGCGCGACCGTCCGCGAATACGCCTGCGAGTCGGCAAAGCGGGCGGCCTGACCGGATCCGAAGAAGCATGCGACGAACAGAACGGAGGCAACGGCCGCGGGCACGAGTGAGCGCGCTCGTCCCCGAGGGTCCGATTTCCACTCGATCAAGGCCACTGCCGCCGGCCACAACAGGGCGGTCTCCTTCGAGAGCATCGCCGCGAAAGCGGCGAGCGCCGGTACCCACAGCCAGGTTCCCCCTCGATCGCGAAGCCGCAGGTGCAAAACCGTGGCGACCAGGAGCAATGCTCCGGTCAGGAGTTCGACAATGCCGGTCGCCCAATGCAGCGGCGTGAAAGCCACGGAAGAGCACCCGAAGAGAACGGCAGCGGCCGAGGCTGTCCCACGGCTCCGGGTGAGCCGGAGAGCAAGGTGGTAGACGCACAGGGTGTTGAAGAGGTGGAGTCCGAGATTGACTGCGAGGTACCCGCGGGGATCGAGGCCGAAAGCGGCGTACTGGATCCGGAACGCCAGTGATTCCGACAGGAGTCGGAAGGCATCTCCGGGCTGGAGGCCGGCGGCTCTCGACAGAAAGGTGATGTCATCCTGCGCGAAGAAACCGCTTATGACCCTGTGGTACACCAGCAAGGCTGCCATCATCGGGGCCACCGGATGGCGGGCCGCTTCGTGCAGAAGGGTTTTCGCCGAGGCCACGACGGGCCCTATTTGTCGCGCCGCGACTTCGCTCGCGTGGCCGGGCGTCGGGTCGTGGTCTTCCGCGCCGTGGTCTTCCGCTTTGCCGCCTTGCGCGCCTTCTTCGCGTGCTTCACGACCCGGCTCCGCATTGTCTCGACCAGGAAGAGACGGTCGCTGATGATGCCCGCCGCTTTCGCGGCCGCCACCGCAGCGTCGGCCTTGTTCAGGTTGGGGTTCGCGGCGAGCAGCTCCCGCACCGCCTGCGAGAGGGCGCGCTCGGCATTCGCCCGGAGCCGCGCGGTGCGCGCCTTCTGGAACGCCTGGAGCAATGCGTCGACGACGGTCTTGACGGTGCCGGCATCGATCGGAAGTCGGTCCATCACGTGCCGCCGGCCGGCTATTCCCCGACGATCTGCTTGAGCTGCGGAGCGACGATGCCCATCTGCTGCGCCGCCTTCGCGACCTTGAGCGGGATCAGCTTGCAGAACGCTTCGTCGTAGCGCCAGCGGCGCCACGTTCCTTCGAGGCGCACACTCAGCGAGTCGCCTTCGATGCGGACGGCCAAGCCGCGGCGCTTCGCTTCGCGGCCGAGGAAGGGCGCGAGCTCGCTGGTCCATTCCTCGGGCAGGATCGTCGAGAGCACGTTGCCCGCGTACTGCACCGGGTCGAGCCGCACCTCGGGATCGAACACGAACACGCGGCCGGCCGCGGCGCCCGACATGAAGAACTTGCCGGAGTAGGGCCGGGGTCTCAGTGACAGCTCGCCGCGCGCATCCGGCTTCCTTAAGCCCATCACGATGTGGAAGGAGTTCTCCCCGCCCGACATCAGGTACTCGAACGCGTACTCGTTGGGCGACCCGAAGTGGATCGACTTGAGCCCGGGCGCCGGCGTCTTCCAGTCGGAGAGCATCACCTTGTTCTGGCCCGCCACCGCGAAGCGCGAGCCGGAATCCCACAGACTCACCGTGCCGCCGTGCGCCGCGTACATGCCGGTGTTGAGCACGTCCTGGAGCACGAACAGGTAACCAGAGTCGGCCTTCATGCCGAGGTGGCTCTGGCCCTGGCCGTAGACGCGGATGTCCGCGCCTTCGAGCAGCGCGCCGATGAAGTCGCCGAACTCGCGGCCATAGAGCTCGATCGTCACACCGGGCGCCGCCTTGCCATCCGGCGTCGCCAGGTTGGTGCCGACGTAGCGCGGGCCGCCGATGAACCCGTAGCAGACGAGGCTCCGCCAGCCGAGCCGCACCGCCTCGCTCACGATGCGTGACGCCGAGTCGAGCTTGAAGGATTCGCTCTCGAATCCGGCCATGTCGATCACCAGCACGTCGCGGGCCGCGTCGTGAGGCGCGCCGAGGTCGTCGCGGGTCGCGAGCGTGAGCCGGCCGTGGCGTCCCGCACCCTTCCCCGGCTGCTTCAGCGCCTCGAACAATGGCGGCACCTGGTCGAGCAGCCGGTAGATGCCGCCCTCCGGCGCGCCGTCCGCCGCGCGCCCGCCGTCGGTCAGGTACTCCATGCTCGAAAGCGCCTTGCCGCCGAGATCGTGGAGCGCGATCCGTTTCCTCAGCTCGGTGAGGATGCGCAGCGCGAGCGCCAGGCGCGCGTCGTTGTCGCGGCCGAACAGCGGCAGCGCCTGCTCCACCAGTGCGCGGTAGTCCTCGAAGCTCATCGTGCGCGCGCGCTGGAGCGCGCTCTCGACCAGTTCCTGGGCGGGCGCCGGCAGCGGATCGTCGGGACCAAACCAGCGTCCCGCGGGCGGGTGCGTGTCGAACATCTCGGCGCTCCGCTTCAGGCGGTCGGCGACGAATGCCGCCCACTCGGAGTCCGCCGGGGACGCCGTCGCGCCGAGATCCACCTTGGTGCCGCCGCGCTCGACCTCGATCGGCTCGCCGAACCGGTTCTTCAGCTCGATCTGCCCGCTGCCCGGCCGCGTGAACGCCTCGAACACGCCGCCGTAGTCGCGGCGCCCGGGCTGGCCGCCGGGCCGCATGCTGAAGCGCAGGTCGGCGGCGCTCTCGGCCAGCACGCCCTGCTGGTGGAGCATGCGCAACATGCTGTCCGCGATCTTGGCCTCGCTGCCGTTCGCCACCGCGTGCACGCCGCCGGCGCCAAGATCCGACGTCACGATGATCTCGTGCGGGCGCAGGAACTTGATGTCCATGTTCTCGCGGAAGCCGACCACCCGGCCGCCGGCGCGCGCGCGCGACTCGACGATCGTGAACTTGTAGGGGCCGGTCGGCGTGAGCTGCACGTAGTTGTTCTGGAGCAGCGTGAACTTGCGGCGCCGCTCCTCGTCCATGTTCGAGAGGTCGAAGCCGGTGATCGGCGAGATGATCTGGCTCGCCTCCTCGGTCGTGAGCCCCAGCACGCGACGCGTGAAGTCGACCAGGTAGGCCGCGTACTCGGTGTCGGTGAGCGCCTTCCGCTCGTAGACCGAGTCGCCGTGGTAGTCGGCCGCGCCCGGTCCCATCGACGGGTCGGCGTGCACGTAGCCGAACTCCATCAGGAACGGCGCGGTCGAATCCACCGCCACCTGCTCGCCGTTGTGCATGAGGAGCACGTTGTAGGCCTTGAACGGGTGCGCGCCGGCCGGGTTGCCGCGGCCCTCGGCGTCGATCGCGGGCGAGTTGGTGGGATAGCGGTGGTGCATGCCCCAGGCGTGTGCGTTGAGCGCGGGGGTGGTGAGCTTCTTCCCGCGCACCATGATCTCGAGGCCGCTCTCGCCGGCGCCGGGATAGGCGGCCCAGAAACGATCGAAGTCGAAGTACTCGGGGATCGTGTGCGTCCAGCCGGACATCTTGACCGCGCCCAGGTCCTCACCCATCGAGACCACGAAGCCGCGCCGCTTGGCCGCGTACTTCCCGGCCTTAGGACTCGCTCCCGCCGGCGCGTGCGTGCGGTAGAAGCGCGAATCGAGCATGTGGGCGAACGCCGTGAAGTACTCCTCGCGCACGTCGGCGACGAACGACGCGAGCCGGACATCGGTCGGTTCCGCTCCGCCGGCCGCCGCCTCGAGCGCCGCGATCAGCGCGGAGTCCGCGAGGTCGCCGTATTTGGTTTGGCGCTGGAGCCAGTGTTCGCTCGCGACCAGCGTCCGCCCGTAGCGCACCAGCACCTCGGGCGCGAGCGCAACGAAGAACGTGTAGTAGTCGCCCGGGTTCTCGCGCAGTCCGGCGCGCCGCCAGCCATCCTCGGTGCGGTACTTCTCGCGCACCGGGAAGCGGAAACCGTCGAGCCCGGCCAGCACCCGCTCCACCGTGACCTCGCCGCCCTTGGCGTCGTAGAAGCGGCAGCCCGCGAAGTGGCCGAGCATCTCGCGCATGGTGTCCACGCGGTCGGGACCGATGGTGTTCACGATGATGCAGGTCTTCTCGCGGAGCGCGGATGGTGCGAAGCCGGCGAAGTCGATGCCGCCGCCGCGGTTGTTGCCGCCGTTGTAAGAGAGCCGCGCCGACTCCCAGATCGCGTGCACGTTGACCGGCTCCGAGACCGCGAGCGAGCCGACACGGCAGGAGTCGTGTTCATGATCCGGCGCGCGCTCGCGCGCGCCGGCGGGTTGGGGGTGGCGTGGCATCGCCAGCAAGTCCGTGCGTCCGCGCAGTTTTCTGATGTCGTCGATCATCTTCCCGCGATCCTTCACGGCACCGTCCGTGTCGAGCGCTCCCGATTCGCGGTTGAGCGCGTCCATCACCACCGCCAGCTTCACCATGTTGAGCGCGGTCCAGTTGCGGAAGCGCTGGCGCATGAGCCCGCGGTCGTTCTGCACGGTCAGCTCGGGCTTGGTGGTGATGCCGCCGCGCGGGCAGTCGAGGTGGCAGTTGCCGCACTGGTTGCATCCGAACGCCACCGCCTTGCCGATGCTGGCTTCGACCAGGCCGTCGGCGCCGGCGATCAGCACCTTGATCATGTCGAGCTCGCCGCGCAGGCCGCCCGAGGCGAAGAGCCGCGTGCCGCCACCCGCGCCGAACGGCGCGCCATTGAGATCGCGGATCGTGCGCAGCTCGCCCGTGCTCTCCAAGTCCACCTTCTCGTGCACCAGCGCGTGATGGGTGTGGAGGATGGTGCGGAAGATGTCGGGCCAGCCGACGTGCGAGGAGTCGGCGTGGTAGTTGCCGGAGCCGCCGATGCCGGAGTCGACCAGCAGGTAGTCCACGACGAAGTTGGACCACATGCCGGCCGCGACGTACTTGGTGTAGTTGGAGCCCGTGATCTTGATGCCACAGTGGTTGTGATAGAGCAGCCACAGCCACACTTCGGCCGGCATGTCCTCGATCGAATAGATGTCGTGCTTGGGATCGGGCGAGAGCGCGTCGGTGCCGACCGGGATGTTGCGCGCGCGGCTCACGGTCGGCGTGACTTTGGCGCCCGAGAGGCGTCCGCCCTTCCCGGGCTTGGCGCCCTGGTTGATCTTGATCTCGACGTCGCGAACCTTGCGGAGATCGGCGGCGTGGATGCCGAAGTGGCCGCTCGCAGCCTGCAGGCTCTCCCACGCCATCTCGCCGCCCTCGAACCGGATCGGGCCGCCTTCGCCCGACGACGTCATGGCGAGCCCGGCGTTGCCCTCGATGCGTGCGATCAGGAGTTCCTCGGACGCCGCACCGAGCGAGATGCTGGCGTGGCTCACCGGCCCGTGCCAGATCGGCTCGCGGAAGCCGAAGCCCGAAAGCCTCAAGCCCCCGCGCGGCTCGCGCTTCAAGGTCGTGAGGCCGTCCTTTGACGCGCGCGCAATTCCGAGCCCGTGGGCGCCGTGACCCTGCGCCAGCAGCTCCACCACCTGCTCGCGACCGTCGGCGTCCCTGGCGAAAAGCCACAGCGAGCCGCTCCCTTCGAGCTTCGCCTCGATCGCGTGCCCGGCTCCGAAGTGCTGGTCGAAGCCGCCGCGTGCATCGGCGGTGAAGGTCGCGAACGGCACGGTGCCGGCGCCGCCGGGGCGGGTCGCGAGCACCTGCACCTCGGCATTCGGCGCTGCCGCGCCCGGGCGCATGAACCCGCGCGCCACCGCGAGCGAGACGTAGTCGAGCAGCCGCGGATCGCGGCGCAGCCGCTCCAGCGACCACTCGAGCGAGGCCTTGGAGAGCTTGAGCCCCACGCTGTCCAGGGACAGTGGTCCCATGTCGCCTTCGATCAGGAAGTCGTCCGCGGTCGGCATCTGGCCGGCCGCCATGCGGTAGAGCACCTCGAGGAAATCGGCGCTCAGGTTCTTGTTGGTGTTCTCGAGGTGATAGTTGGCGTTCTTCTGCGCGAGGATCTTCGCCGCGGCGACGAACGGCAGGTCGGTGCGCACCTCGCGGAGGAGCGCGGACACCTGGTAGCGCTCACGCACGGCCGACGGCGGCGGCTCGGCCTCGACGCGCCGGTCGTTGAGCCCGGCGTTCAGATGCCCGAACTCGGGCGTGGCGAGCGAGTCGACCTCGCGGATCCAGTCCTCGGTCATGGTGATCGCCATGGTGTTGCCCGAGGTCTTCTGGATGTCGTCGATCCCCATGCACGACAGGAAGTCGAGGATGCTGTGCTGCCAGCACGACAGCGAATGGAGCGCCAGATCGCGGAGCTTCGCGGGGTCGCGGCGATTGAGCCCGGAGAGCACCGGACCGGGCGCAGCGCCGTGATAGGCATCCACCAGCTCGGGCACCAGTGCCAGCCCGGCGAGGTGCGTCAGCGCACCGCCGTTGGAGCCGAGCAGCACCGACTCGTACACGGTGGCGGCCGACGAATGGGTGTCGGTGTCGCCGCCCGCCGAAACCAGCTGGACGCGGGCCCTCAGGAAGCGCGCCTTGAGGAACGAGTCCACGCGCGGCGTGAGCCGGTAGGACTTCTCAGCGCCCGACTCGAACTGGATCATCGCCACGTGATCGGTGCGCACCGCGCGCTCGAGCGCGACCCAGAAGCGCGCGTCCTCGCCGCCCGCGGGCGCCGCCCACCGGAGGTGCACCGACACGAAGAGCTTCGGGTTCACCGCCGTCACCGCGCGCACCGCGGCTTCGACGTCGTCGACGCCCGACAGCTCGACGATCCGCGCCTTCTCGAGCAGCGGGCGCAACGCGCCGTCGACCTCCGCGAGATGCCGCGGGGTGAGGCGCACCAGCAGGAACTCGGCGTAGGACCGGAACACCTGCTCGTTCGCCAGGTACCCGTCGGCCGGCAGCACCAGCAGCGAGCGCGTCGGGTGCTCGTTCTTCGGATCGGCCGCCGCCATGGCGTCGAGGTACGCGCGCTCGATGGTGACGCCGTCGGTGTACGGCAGCGGCCCGACGATCATCGGCAGGTCGAGCCGGATCACGTCGAGCGGAACCTGGTTCGTGCCCTGGGCGGTGCGGAACAGCACGGCCGGGTGCTTGCGCGTGATGTCCCACGCCGTCGAGAACTCCTCGCGGAGCCCGTCGTTCGCCGGGTGCGTGATGGCGGCATGCGAGAAGTACGAGCGCCAGAAGCCGTAGTGCCAGGCCGCGCCGATCGTGAGCGGCTCGAGGCGGAAGCGCTCCTTCCACAGCTTGTCGAGGTCGAACGAGCCGATTTCGATCTGCGGGATCTCGCGCGACACCCGCGAGTAGCGCGCGAGGAACGCGCGGCCGCGCTGCCCGGTGTACATCCTCCAGAACTTCTCCTCCGAGATCCCCCCGCGCTCGAGCAGGAACGAGAGCATCTTCCGCTTGCGATCGCGATCGGCGACGCGCGGGCTCTCGGGATCGACCACCAGCGTGAGCAGGTCCTCCCACAGCCCGACGCGCTCCGGCGTGGCGGGCACCCCCGGCAGCGGCGTGGCGTGGCCGTTCACGTGGGGCCGGGTCGACAGCGTCATCTAAGGCTCCTGCCCCATGAACTCCTCGATCGCGATGAACCAGTCGGGAGTCGGGGACTCGACGACGCGCAGGGTCTGCCCGCCGTTCAGGTGATTGTTGGGACAGACCTCCACGCACGTTCCGCAGCCCACGCACTTGTCCTGCACGGTCGTGATCCAGCGCGGGTCCAGGCCTTCGAACTCGCGGTTGGCGTGGGTCGGGCACACCGCGACGCACGCTCCGCAGTGGATGCACGACGCTGCCGGACCGGCGTCGTTCTCCGAGCGCAGCACCAGGTAGCGCGGCATGCCGGGCAGCGAGGCCGGGCTGCGACGCTGGTAGCCACCGGGCCGGATGCCGAGGAAGTCGCGCGTGTAGTGCGACGAGCCACGCACCGCGGACACCACCGCCAGGTGGCGCTCGCGGTCGTAGGGACGCGTCTCGTTCGAGGCCTGCTGGAGCCGCTCGTACAACGGCAGGTGCGGAATGCCGGCCTGGCACACCTGCTCGCAGTTGCCGCAGCGCATGCAGAGGTCGAGCAGCGTGGTGCCGGTCTCGGGGATCCGCTCGCCGCCCCGCATCGCTTCGCCGAGATGCGTGAGCATCTGCGGCAGGCGGATCTTGGACTCGTTGAAGATCGGGCACACCGAGTTGCACTCGCCGCAGTTCACGCAGTGGAGCGCATTGTCCTCGGGATTCGTCGCCGCGCCTGCCACCTTTCCATTCGTCGCGGCAATGGTTCCGGCGGCGGCCACCATGGAGGGCGCCACCGCGAGCAGCACCGGGCTCTCGGCGGGATCCACGGGCGGCGTCGACTCGGGGCGCACCGTCACCGCGTAGGGCGCGGGCGTTGTGCGGAAGGTACGGCCCACGCCGGCCGGCGTGCCGCGGCCATGAGCGGGGCCGGGAAAGCGCGCGAGCAGCGGGCGCGCCGCACGCACCAGCAGGGAGAGCGGCGAGCCATAGACCATCGAGAGGAACGACACGCCGGGGGCGAACGTCGCGCTGAGCAGACGCCCAAGAAACCCCTGGAGCCGCATGCCGATCAGCACGCCGCGGTTCACGATCTCGCCGGCGTCGAGCGAGTGCTTGAGCACGCGCAGGCGCTCGGCGCCCTCGCGGCCGATCTTCCGCGCGGTCCAGGCGGCCTGCCAGCGGCCGAGCACGTAGGGCCGGCCGTGGTGGCTCCGCATCGCGAGGTCGACCAGCGCCGGCGCGATCATGAGGTCGACCGCGAAGCCGCCGCTCCGGTGATCGGTGAGGTAGCCGCCGATCACGAGCGCGGTGCCGTCGGCGAGGTAGTAGATCTCGGCGTCGAGCTCGTTGCCCGCGTTCTTCGCGAGCCGCTCGGCCTTCGGGATGAAGCGGCGCACCTCGGAGGTCGGCATCAGGATCTCGGCGGCGATCAATCCCGGGCCGAGACGCTTGGTCTGCTGCGGGCGGAAGCGCTCGCGTGCGAAGCGCACGCTCTCAAGGTCCAGCACGCGCGGGCTCCCGGGGCACGCGGAAAGATGCGCCGCGAAGGCGCGCGCCGCCGCCAGGTCCGTGAAGTCGACGAACAGGTAGGCCGCGGCGTGCGCGAAATCGGCGCTGCACGCGGCGCCCAGCTCGGCGGGCCCGGCGATGCGCGTCCACGGCAGGTGGGCGTCACTCGAATAATCGCCCGGCTGCTTCCGCCACGTGCGCGCGTCCTCGTCGGCCCACACGCGCCGCGTGTGGTGAATGTGCGAGCCCGAGACCAGCTTCACGTTGGCGGGCGGTCGCGGAAGCCCGGCCTCGGCGATCCAGCTCACCGCGTCGAACCCGGCGTCACGGCTCTCGAAAGCCAGCAGGAACGCGCCGATCTCGGGGCGCCGCTCGATCTCGACCGTGAGATGGAGCACCGCACCGAACACGCCCTCGCTGCCGGCGAGATCGACCAGTGTGAGCGGCTGGCAGTTGCGGAGCTTGAACCACTCGATCGCCTTCTCGGCCGAGAGCGTGCGGCGGCGGCCGCCCTCATCGGGAACGTCGAGCCGGCCATCGTCGTGGAAGCGCAGGTGCTCGCCCGAAGGCAGCAGCACGTCGGCGGCGCGGATGTGGTCGAGCGCGCGCCCGGCGCCGTAGGCGTTCATGCCGATGCCGCCGGTGAGGAACCAGCCCGCGAGCGTCCCGCCCAGGTTCGACGGGTACACACGGAGCGCGAGCCCGCGCGACGCGAGCTTCTGATGGATGCTCCGGAGCCGCGCTCCGGCGCCGACCACGCACACCTCGTCGGCCTTATCGATTTCGACGCCGTCGAGCCGCGAGAGGTCGATCACGAGCCCGCCGTCGTTCGGCACCGCGCCGCCCATGGCGGTCGAGGCGGCGCCGCGCAGCGTGACCGGCACCTTGTGCTCGCGCGCCCAGCCGAGCGCCGTGGCGGTTTCGGCGGCGTTGACCGGCTGGAAGACCAGGTCCGGAACCGCGTTCGTCAGCGTGCGGGTGAAGAGCTTCCCGAGGTAGACGTTCTGGTCGCGATCGCACTCCGAGCGCAGAAAGTCGTCGGTGACGATGCGCTCGCGCACGGTGCGGGCGGAAGGGTCGCTCGCGAACGCCTTCGACAACGTGTCGTAGAGCGAGCGGGCCAGCTCGCGCGAGCGCGGCGGCGCGCTGCGCTCGTCCATCGGACGGCCTTCGTCGAAGAAGTAGTTGAGGTCGGGGATCGACGAGCGGACCGCACCACCCCGCTGCTCGGGGGAAAGCGCGACGAACGCGCCCGGCGAATGGCCGAGGCGACTCTGCAGGAATGAGGATTCGGTCATTCGGGGATCGTGTACTCCGCCCGTGCGACGGACTCTCGGGACCGCTGGGCTACGAGGGATACGGGTGTTGGCCGCTAAGGTGGCAACATAGCAGACGCCTCCGGCCCGAGTCATGCGCGGAACGGAACACCTTTCCCGGGTGGAAATCACACCGACAATTCGCAGGCGGTCGAAGCATGAAGGCACTCCTTTTCGGGCTCATCGTGATGTTTCTGGCGGTCGCGGCCTGGTGGCTGCTGCCCCCGGATCCCGCGACGGCGCTGCGCGCCGAGCACGCCCCGCTCGCCCGCGTGGAGCGCACCCCCGCACCCGATCTCGGCCCCGGAATCGAGCGCTGGCGGATGCTCGACGAGCGCGGTTTCGAGGCGAGGGGATTGTGGCGGCCAGCGTCCCGGCCCAAGCCGTCCACGTGGACCGTGGTGATGCTCGGCGGCCTCGAAACCGGAGATCGCGCGGCACTCCTCGTGGCTCCACAGGCGCAGGTCAACGTGCTCGCCGTGGACTGGCCATGGAGCGGACCGCGCCGGCTCGACGCACTCGGGATCGTGCGACAACTCCCCGCCATCCGCGCGGCGGTGCTGCGTTCACCAGTGCCCCTCGCGATGGGAATCGAGAGCCTCGCGCGCGAGCACGTCGCCGATTCGAGCCGCATCGCACTCCTCGGCGTGAGCCTCGGCGTGCCGCCGACACTCGCTTCGCTCCGCCTCGCAGGCCCGCCCGCGGCGCTTGTCCTCGTGCACGGTGCGGCCGATCTCGAGCTGCTGCTCCGCCACGATCTCGGGTCCCATCTCGAGCCGCGCTGGCTCGCGCGACCAATCGCGGCGCTCGCCTTCCGGCTGATCCGTCCGCTCGAGCCCGCGTATCACTTCGACGCCGCCGCCGGCATCCCCGCGCTGCTGATCGAGGCGAAGGACGACGAGCGGCTGCCGCGCGCCGCGATCGAGCACCTGAAGCGCGGGCTGCCACATGCAGAAGTGATGGTGCTGGACGGCCCGCACCTGCGCCCCACGCGGGCGGAGCTCATCGCGACGATCACCGCTAGGGCCATGGCCTGGCTAGGCCGCGTGCACTAGGTAGAAATACTGACCCTTCAGGTCGTGGCCTTCATGCCGGCCCGGTCCACTGACTGATTCCCCTCCCCGGTGGCGACTCGCGCTGCTATCGTTATTGGCCCCACCTTGGAGGATGACGGCGTGACGCGCTGTCCGAGTGCCCTGGTCCTCGCGACGCTTCTTGCGATGGTCGTTGCCTTCGGATTCCCCGAAGTTCCCGCAGCTCAGGTCTTCGACCCGGACTTCTTCGTGATCGAGCCGTCCGGATCACAGGTGCAGGACATCGACAAAGCCGGGAACAGGGTCTACATCTGCGGAGACTTCTCCATGGTCGGTCCCTACACGGGTGGAGGGGTTCCGATATCGACGGCCACCGGAACGGCCCTCGCAGGTTTCCCCAAGGTCGACGGCTGGGTTGAGGCAGTCGCCGGGGACGGTGCCGGCGGTTGGTACATAGCCGGAAATTTCGTCTCGGTCGGTGGGCTCCCGAGACAGAACATCGCCCACATCCGATCCGATCTCACCGTCTCGGACTGGAATCCCGGCGCCAATTCGACCGTCTTGAGCCTCGCGACGAACGGCTCGGTCGTCTACGCCGCCGGCACCTTCACCTCTATCGGTGGCGCAGTCCGTCAGAGGCTGGCCGCGATCAGCACCACCACCGCACTGGCAACTTCGTGGGACCCGAACCTGCCTCCGGCGCCCTATCCGCAGGGTTTCACCAGAGTCGCGACGGACGGCTCGAGGGTCTACGCGGCCGGTGGCCCTGACCAGGACTTCGTTGCTGCGTACGACGCCACCTCGGGTACCGCACTCTGGTCTGTGCCGGCCTTTGGCAATGTCTGGGCCATCGGAACCATCGGATCGACCCTCTACGTCGGCGGTGACTTCAGCATCATCGGCTGGCAGCCTCGGACCGCTCTCGCGGCGCTCGAAGCCAGCACCGGAGCCGTCACCAACTGGGCACCGAGTCTCGAGTCCAGCACCTCACCTCGCGTCGGTGCCATCCTGGTGAGGGAATCGAGCCTTGTCGTAGGCGGCACTTTCGACCACATCAATGGCGAGGTACGAGTGGGCCTGGCCGAGCTGGATGCCGCCACGGGTTCCCCTACGTCCTGGAACCCAAGCAGCGACGGTTTTGTGAAAGCCTCGCAGAGGCCGGGTCCGTCGTGTACGTGGGAGGCTGGTTCGACCAGGTCAATGGTCAGCCACGCAGTAATCTGGCCGCGGTCGACGCGACAACCGGAGAGCTTACAGCCTGGAACCCCTCCGCCGGCTACGCGGTCCACGCGCTCTCGGTCAGCGGGGCGACCGTCTATGTGGGCGGCGAGTTCCGCAGCATCGGCTGCCGGCCGCGAAAGGGAATCGCCTCGCTCGACGCCACGACAGGCATGGTCACGGACTGGAATCCGGGAGGGGACGGCAGGATCAACACACTCGAGGTGCGGGGCTCGACCGTGTACGTGGGTGGTTCGTTCGAGAACATTGGAGGAGCGCCCCGCAAATACCTCGCTGCCCTCGATGCCACGACGGGCGTCGCGACCGACTGGAACCCGACGCTCGTCGCTGAGGTCGAGGAAATGGCAACGAGCAGCACCAGGGTCTATGTGGCCGGTTACTTCTGGAGCAGCGGGGACGCGCCACGGGCACTCGCATTCGACATTGCCACCGGTCTTCAAACCGGCTGGTATCCGGATCCGAACTCCACCGTCCACGAGATCGTGGTGGCCGGTTCCGTCATCTACATGGCCGGCTCTTTCAACACCATCGGAGGGGCCTCGCGAAACCGTCTCGCTGCAGTCGACCCGTCCACCGGTGTGGCGACCTCGTGGGATCCGAATTCGAATGGGCGCGTCACGGATATAGAGGTCAGCGGCTCCACGGTCTACGCGTGTGGCTACTTCACTACCATTGGCGGGAGCCCGCGCGGCTACCTCGCGGCTCTCGATGTGGCCTCAGGTCTGGCTCTGCCGTGGAACCCCGATGCGAACTCCGTGGTCAACGCCATCGCCATACAGGGCCCGATCCTCTATGCCGGTGGGTGGTTCTCGGCCATCGGAGGACGCCGCCTGCTCTGCATCGCCGCCCTCGACATCACGACAGGAGCCGCCACACCTTGGAACGCGGATATGGACAGTTACGTTTCGGTCCTCTGGGCTGACGAATCCGCGGTCTACGCCGCCGGTTCCTTCCTTCACATCGGCGGAATGCCCGCCCTCGGGTTCGCAGCGTTCGATACCAGGTCGGGCATCAGCAAATGGGGAAGGGAGCGAAAGCCACGCCTTTGGCCCCCGCGTTCGCCGGGCGATGTGGTTCTGCAGGTATCGAATCCGGTTCGCGACCACATGGAGGTGACATTCTCACTGGCCCAGCGCGGGCGCGTCGGGCTATCCGTGCTCGACCTGCAGGGCCGGGTCGTGGCGCGGATCGCCGACCGTGACTTCGCAGCCGGACCGAACGTCGTCGAGAGCCGCCTCGCGGATCAGATGCCACCCGGTCTCTACTTCGTCACCATGGAAAGAGACGGACTACGCATCACGCGCCCGTTCGTCGTGCTGAAGTAGGGAAGCCTCAGTCGCCCTGCGTTTCGGGGTCCTCGATGTCCGCGACCTGGGCGCTGCTGTGCTCGTGGAGCACCTTCCATTTTCCCGAGGATTTCTCCACCACGAGGGTGATGGCTCCGTGCAGCTTCATGGACTCGTGCTCCATGGTCAGCGTGACCGCGCACGGCGCGAAGGCCAGCGCCATGCTGGGTGACAGCGTCTCGACGTCGATCGTGCCGAGCGTCATCTGGAGCTGAATCTCCGATTCGACGGACTTGTCGACCTCCGTGCGAATGGCTTCCCAGCCGCGCGTGATCTCACCCATCGTGATGGACGCCACGCCCGGCTTCCGGCTCACCATTTCCATGAGAGCGGTGGCGTCGTTCCCGTTCTCGGCGTTTACGTACGCCTTCATGAACTGCTGCACTTCCGTTCGAACCGCCTCGCTGCCGGTCGGCTTCGGTGCGGCCGCGCCGATCAGCGTGAGGCCGGCAACGCCCGCGAGCAGCACGATGGCGAGACGAGATTGGATTCTCATGAGCACCTCCCCTTCTCAATTTGGAACACCTCCGCTCCACGCGGAGCGAGCTGATCGCGACGATCACCGCCAAAGCCATAGCATGGCCCGGCCGGGCGGCTCTATACTCCCCCGGTTCCTGAGGCCCGCCCGAGGTGCCCGATGATTCGCCGGATCGTCCTCCTCACCGCTTTCCTCGCCGCCACGTCGGCCCACGCCGATTCCTTCCAGGCCCCGTTCCGCGCCTACGACGCCGGCCTCTATCCGAGTTCGATTGCGCTCGGCGATTTCAACGGCGACGGCTGGCCGGACATGGTCACGGCCAACGGCAGCTCGACCTTCGTGAGCCTCTATCGCGGGCGTTCGGACGGATCCTTCGGAAGCCCCATCGCAGTGCCGACCGCCGCCTATCCCACGGCGGTGGTGGTCGCCGATCTCGACGCCGACGGGAACCTCGACATCGCCACCGCCGGCTACTACTCCGGCTCGGTTTCCATCCTGCTCGGAAACGGCGATTTCACCTTCGCGCCCTATCTCGACATGGGTGTGTACTCGTTCGCGACGGCGATCGCGACCGGCGACGTCGACGGAGACGGCGACCTCGACCTGCTGGCTACCACGAACATCAACAGCACCGTGGTCGAGGTGTTGAACCATGGCGGGGGTGCGTTCCTGCCGGGTGCGATTCGATCCACCGGGCAATGGCCGCACGCGGTCGCGTTCGGCGACATCACCGGTGACGGCATCAAGGACATTCTCACCGGCAACACCGGCGACAACACGATCTCGATCTTCCGGGGCCTGGGCTCAGGCGCGTACGCGTCTCCGATCGCGATCGCCGCGAACCAGCCGAAGTCGATCGCGATCTCCGACGTGGACGGAGACACCCATAACGACCTCGTCGCCACCGACGTCACCGGCAACCGCGTGTCGGTGCGATTCGGGCTCGCCGGCGGAGGTCTGGGTGCCCCGGTGCACTACGCCACCGGCATCTCGCCGTCCGAGGTCGAGGTCGGCGACGTGAACGATGACGACGTCCTCGACCTGGTCACCGCGAACGGCGGATCGAACGACGTTTCGGTGCTGCTCGGCACGGGAGGCGGCGCGTTCGCGGCCGAGCAGAGATTCCGGGCCGGTGCCGGGAGCACGTCGGTGGCGATCGGCGACGTGACCCACGACGGCCGCGCGGACCTGGTGGTCGCCGACAACTCCGGCAATACGTCGGTCGTGCTGACCGGCGACGGCAGCGGCGGATTCGGCGTGCCGAACGACATCCCGGTGGGCGCCAACCCCATGGCCATCGCGAGCGGCGATTTCAACGCCGACGGACACGCGGACCTCGTCACCGCGGACCGGCACTCGCATTCGATCACGGTTCTGCTCGGTGCGGGCGATGGCTCCTTCGCACCCGGCGTGCAATACGACACGGGCGACAGCGCCGTCGCGGTCGCGATCGGTGACGTCACCGGGGATCAGATACTCGACGTGGTCACCGTGAACCACGCCCTCGTGGGATCGATCTCGGTGCTGCCCGGCCTCGGCGACGGCACGTTCGCGCCTCGCACCGACTACACGACCGGGGCGCGTCCGAACGGCCTGGCGGTCGGCGATCTCGACGGCGACGGGCGGCTCGACGTGGTGACGGTCGGCAGGTTCCTCTCGGTGCGGCTCGGCCTGCCGGGCGGAACGCTGGGCCCCAGCACGGACACGTCGATTGCCACGGAGCTTGCCATCGCGCTCGCACGCGTGAACTCCGACATCCACCTCGATCTCCTGTCCGCCGCCTCGGTTCCAGGCCTCAAGGTGCGACTGGGAGACGGCGCGGGCGATTTCGGACCGGCCAGCGGCTACGGCCCGAACTTCGCCCCCATTTCGGTGGCAACTGGCGACCTCGACCAGGATGGAGACATCGACGTCGCCCTCGGTGGCCAGTTCGGGAACTCGGTCCACGTTCTCCTCGGAGGCGGGGACGGCACCTTCGAAAACGTGGGAGTGCTCCACGCCGGCGTCAACACGCGCGGCGTGGCGATCGCCGACGTGGACGCCGACGGGAAGCCGGACGTGCTGACCGCCAACCCCGGCTCGCACACCATGTCGTTCTTCCCCGGCCACGGCGACGGCACGTTCGGGGAGAAGGAGGACTACGGAACCGGTGCCAGCCCGTCGGGAATCGCGGTGGCCGACTTCGACGAAGACGGCTATCTCGACGCGGCGGTGTCGAATGCCGGGAACGGCACGGTCTCGATCCTGCGGAAGCTCAGCGGCTCGACGCTCGACGTTCCGATCGCTCCCCGCGCGTCTTCGACCCTGCGCCTGTCGCCCAATCCCACGTACGGACCGCTCAGCGTCGCCTTCACGCTCCCGCATGCGGCGCGCGTTGCGATCTCGGTGGTCGACCTCCAGGGCCGGCGGATCGCGCGCTTCGGCGAGGGCGATTACGGCGCGGGCCCGCATCGCATCGACGGCGATGTCACGCGCCGGGCGCCGATCGCGCCGGGACTCTATTTCGTGCGCGTCGAGGGAGCGGGCGCGGCCGCCGCACCGTTCGTCATTCTCCGCTGAACACGGAACGCTACCCGGACTGAAGGATGAGCCAGGTGCCCCCGAAACGTCCGGCCTTCGCCTCGGACTCCCGCACCCAGAAGTAGAGCCTGCCGCAGTCGCCCCACATCACACCCAGGTCGTCGTCCGTGTCGAACTGAAGCAGCAGGCGCCATTCGGCGGCTCCTGCCTCGAGTGGCCGCGCGCGCGGATCCGCATATCCGCTGGGGTCTCCGATGTAGATGCCGTTGGAGGCGAGCTGGCATTCCAGCTCCATCTGATCTCCCTGGACCGGCACCGGCAGCCCGCCGACCTGGTGCCTGGCGTGCCCGTCGTACGGCGCCTCGGCAAGATCCGAGTACTCGTCGAACTCATCGTCCGAGAGCGTCAGCTCCTGGACCGCCTCGCGCTCCCATGACGGCAGCGTCTGGATCAGGCGGAAGCTCATGCTCCGCGGCGCGATTCCACCCCCATCCTTGGATTTCACCGGCGTGATCGGTGAATCGAGATCCGGAACGTGCAGCACGGCGCCGGAGCCTTTGTCCTTGGGATCGAAGCCCCAGGGCTGCTCCTCCAGGTCATAGAAGAAGAGCAGCGCACCGGTCGTCGGGAGCCAGCCGATTCGATGAGCCCGATGAAGCTCCGCGAGCGAGACGCGCGCGAGGAAGGTCAGTTTCCTGCCGTTCCTCGTGGGCCAATCGCCCGCGGGCAGCCCCGGCGCTCCGCCCCAGTGGGAGCGGGATGGAGCATCGCTCGGTACGAGATGAACTCCGGGGGCAACGATTGAGGCGGTGAGATCACTGAGGTCACGCATCGCGGGCATCCTCCTTCACGGTGAGGGGACTCAGCGGCTGAACAGCAGCCCCGTCACCTTCACGAACGACAGCACGAATCCCGTCAGGGTCAGCGCGAGAAGCGTCAGCGCCAGAACCTGAACTCCGCGGCTCTCGCGCTTCTCCTCGCTAAAGCGCATCGCCTCGCCCAGCACCCAGCCGCCGGCGAAGCCGCCCGCGTGGGCCCAGTTGTTCACCGACGACATGATGAAACCGAACGCGAACATGATGAGGGCGTACTGCCAGAGCTGCTGGGTCAGCATCGAATGGCCGGTGCGGCGGCCGTACACAATCAGCGCGCCGAGCAGGCCGAAGATGCTCCCCGAGGCGCCGATCGTCGGATTGCCGCTCGCGAGGTTCGAGACGAGGAAGCCGAGCGCTCCCGACAGCGAGAAGATCACGAACCCGCGCGCCGGACCGTACACGTCGTTCACGGCCGGACCGAGATTCCGGATCCACATCATGTTGAAGAAGATGTGGAGCAGCCCGCCGTGGAGATAGATCGCCGTCAGCAGCGTCCACCACCAGTGCGCCTCCCACGCGTAGCCGCCGGTCATGCCGAGCTGGAACAGCGCTCGCGTCCCGGGCGAGAGAATCGAGAACAGCCCGGACATCCGGAAGATCGCCTCGGGCTGGAGCACCAGCGCGGCGACGTAGAGTCCCACGCATCCCGCCACGATCGCCGGAATCAGATCGAAGCTGCGGCCGAAGAAGCGCTGGATCACCGGGCCATAGCCGTAGAGCCCGGGCCGCCACGCGCCGCAGAACGGGCACTTCTCTTCCGAAACCGAGATGAGCTTCCCGCATTGCGGGCAGATCATCGACCCCGTGGTCTTGCGTTCCATCCGGCGGACATTACGGGAAGGCGCGTCCGCGGGGCGAGCCGCCCGTCAGCCGTGAAGTCCGCGCACGTTGTTCATGCCGGAACACCGGCGTAATTTCAGCGCCACCGCGCAGGAGGTGTCGTATCCGAAGCGACATGTCGGCTGTGGCCATGGAGTGGTCCCCGGGCAGCGTGCGGTTGCTCGCGCTCCCCGGTGGCGAGACCGTCGCCACCGTGTCGGTCCCCGGGGCAGTCGGCACGGGCCGCACCTACCTGGGACTGTTCAGCGGCCCGGTCCTGAAGATGCCCACGGAAACGCGTGAACCCTTCATGCGCCTCGTTGCCGACCAGTTGGAGCCGGCGCCCCGCGTCCCCGGCGAAGCGGCCCTGTCGGCCGACTGGTGCCGCGCCCACGCGGGGGGCGTGCTGACCGTGATCGAGAAAGACGAGCTGTGGGTGCTCGGCCCCTCGTCCGCCACGTGGATGGCTCGCCGGCTGCCGGCCGGAATCGCCGCCCGCGATGTGTCGGTCTCCCCCGACGGCACCCTGTGGGTGGCCGGGGGCGAACGCCGTGCCGGCGCTCCCGAAGCGGCCATCCTCGTTCGGCTGGGCGAGCACGGGGACACGATCATCCCGGTGTCGCTCTCGGCCCGGGATCGCCGCTCGCTCGCGAAGCGCGAGGCCGACAGGGACTACTGGCGTGTCGACATGGAAGGTACCCCGGCGGTGATGCTGGCGAGCTGCGCCTGGATGTACGACGACCCGACCGACTTCGCCGTGATCGGCTGGGACGCGGAGTGGAGCGTGCTCGTCGCGGAGCGCCGGGGCATTGTCGCCTGGGTGCGCGACAGCGGCGTGAGCGTCTACACGTCGGAAGGAAAGCGCTACCGCGTCGCCGGCCACGGAGAGCGCCCCCGCTTGCAGGACCTCCGCCCTGCCATCCGAGCCGCCTGGCCCGGAGGCGCTCGAGCAACCCCCGGCGACCTGGCCGTCCGCGCCGCCTGCGCACGTGGCAACGAATTGCTGCTGCTGGCCCGAGTCTACGACTGGGGGCAGCCCGAGCCTCACCACATCAAGGCCAGCGTCATCTTCCATTCAGTCGACGACGGCGAGTCCTTCCATCCCTGGGCCCAAACCGTCGGCAGCGACGTCGAATTGCGCGGCGTCGTCTGGCTCTAGAGGTCGCGAGCCCGCCTCTGGTGCACCACGCGATAGAGTGCAGGCAGCACGATCAGCGTAAGCAGCGTCGAGGTTACGATGCCGCCGATCACCACCGTGGCGAGCGGACGCTGCACCTCGGCTCCGGTCCCGGTGGCCAGCGCCATCGGCACGAAGCCCAGCGATGCCACGAGCGCCGTCATCAGGATCGGCCGGAGCCGCGTCGCGCATCCCTCCAGCAGCGCCGCCTCGACGCTCAGTCCTTCCGCTATCAGCTTGCGGACGAACGACAGCATCACGACTCCGTTCAGTACCGCGACGCCCGAGAGCGCGATGAACCCTACGCCGGCCGTCACCGAAAACGGCATGCCGCGTGCGAGCAGAGCGAGGATCCCCCCGGTCATCGCCAGCGGAACCCCGCTGAACACGAGCAGGGCGTCCCGCATCGATCCGAACGCAGCGAACAGCAGGAGCACGATGAGCAGCAGCGCGATCGGGATCACGATCGAGAGCCGGGCCCGGGCCGCGATCAGGTTTTCGAACTGGCCGCCCCAGGTGACCCATGATCCCGCCGGCACCGCGACTTCGCGTTCGACACGGCGCCGGGCATCCGCGACGAACCCGCCGATGTCACGCCCGCGCACGTTGGCCTGCACCACCACCCGTCGCTTGCCGTTCTCACGGCTCACCTGATTCGGCCCTTCCTCGAGACGGATCCGGGCCACGGCGCCCAGCGGCACGAACTCGGTTCTCGCCCCGGAATGGGCGGCTGGCAGCGCCCCGGGCATCAGCGAGCGCGGCGCGGCTTCCACCGGCACCGGCAGCGTCGACAGCGCTCGGATGTCGTTGCGTACCGGATCCGGAAAGCGGATGACGATCGGAAACCGGCGATCACCTTCGAAGATCTCGCCCGCCTCGCTCCCCGCGAGCGCGGTGCGCACCACCGCCTGGACATCCGCGATGTCGAGTCCGTAGCGAGCCACCGCGGCACGATCGATGTCGACCGCCAGGACGGGCAGGCCCGTCACTTGCTCCACCCGCACGTCCGCCGCGCCCGGAACGCGGCGCAGGACGGCGCCGATCCGTCCGGCGGTGGCGAGCAGGTCGTCCAGATCGTCGCCAAACACCTTGACCGCGACGTCGGCCCGCACGCCGGCGATCAGCTCGTTGAAACGCATCTGGATCGGCTGCGTGAACTCGTAGGCGTTGCCCGGCTGCAGGTTCAGCTCGCGCTCCATGGCGGCCACCAGGTCGGCCTTCGGCCGCCGCGGATCGGGCCATTCGCGCCGCGACTTCAGCATCACGAAGACGTCCGACACATTCGGCGGCATCGGATCGTTGGCGATCTCCGCCGTTCCGATCTTCGAGAAGGTGCGCTCGACCTCGGGGAACGCCCGGAGCGCCGCTTCGACCCCCGCCTGCATTGCCACCGCCTGGTCGAGGCTCGTTCCGGGAATACGGAGCGCGTGGATCGCGAGGTCGCGCTCGTCGAGCTGCGGCACGAACTCGCCGCCCAGCCGGGTCGCAAGCAGGCCCGTGACCGCGACCAGGAGGACGGCCGCTGCGATCACGATCCGGCGGTGACGGAGCGCCCAGGCCGCCGACGGCAGATAGAGAGCGTGCAGGCCTCGAAACACCGGGCTCTCGGTCTCGGCCACCCGTCCGCGCAGCAGCAGAGCGACCAGCGCCGGAACCAGGGTGAACGAGAACAGTAGCGCCCCGCCGAGCGCGAGCAGCACCACCTGCGCCATCGGCCGGAACATCTTTCCTTCGATCCCGGTCAGGGTGAGGATCGGCAGGTAGACGATCATGATGATCGCGATCGCGAACAGGGTGGGGCGCGCCACCTCGGATCCGCTCGCCAGCGTTTCCTCCAGGCGCTCGCGAAGATCGAGCGCGCGTCCCTGTCGCTTCTGGCGCAGCGCGAACCGGCGAAGCATGTTCTCGACCATGACGACCGCGCCGTCGACGATGATCCCGAAGTCGATGGCGCCGAGGCTCAGCAGGTTGGCGCTGATCTTCCCCTGCACCATGCCGGTGACGGCGAACAGCATCGAGAGCGGAATCACCAGCGCGGCGATGAGCGCGCCGGTGAGGTTCCCGAGCAGCAGGAAGAGCACCGCGATCACGAGCGCGGCACCTTCCAGCAGGTTGACGCGCACGGTCTCGAGCGTGGCGTCCACCAGCTTGGTGCGGTCGTACACCGGCCGCGCCACCACGCCCGCGGGAAGCGTGCGGTTCACCTCCTCGAGCCGCTGGGCCAGGCGCCGGGAGACGGTGCGGCTGTTCTCCCCCATGAGCATGAACGCGGTGCCCAGCACGACCTCGGCACCGTTCTCGGTGGCGGCGCCGGTGCGGAGCTCGCGGCCCTGACCTACGCTCGCGACTTCGCCGATGCGGATGGGAACGCCGTTCCGCGTGGCGACGACGATCTGAGCGATCTCGTGGTCGCTGCCGATCCGGCCGCTGGTGCTCACGAGGTATTGCTCGCCCTTGTGATCGATGAACCCGCCGCCGGCCGCGGAGTTGTTGCGCTCGAGCGCGAGCTGGAGATCGTGGAGCCCCAGGCCGTAGGCCACGAGGCGGGCCGGATCGGGCGTCACCTGATAATGCTTGCGATAGCCGCCGATGGTGTTGATCTCAGTCACACCGCGCACCGTCCGCAGCTGTGGCTTGACCACCCAGTCCTGGATCTCACGGAGATCGGTCGGCGTGTACGCGCGGCCGTCCGGGGTGAGCGCCCCGGGGGACGCCTCGACCGTCCACATGAAGATCTCGCCCAGACCGGTGGCGATCGGGCCCATCTGCGGGTCCCCCATCCCGTCGGGGATGGCGGTGCGCGCCTCCTGGAGCCGCTCATTCACGAGCTGGCGCGCGAAGTAGATGCTGGTGCCGTCGCGGAACACGACCGTCACCTGCGACAGCCCGTACCGTGACAGCGACCGTGTCTCGACGAGCTCCGGCAGGCCGGACATTGCTGTCTCGATCGGAAGCGTGACCCGCTGCTCGACCTCGCCGGGCGACGCACCCTCGACCACCGTGTTGATCTGGACCTGGACGTTCGTGATGTCCGGGACTGCGTCGATCGTCAGGCGCGTGATGTCGTAAAGCCCGAGGGCGGCGACCGCCGTCGCTGCCAGGACCACGAGCCACCGCCGTTCGATCGATGCCCGGAGCACGCGCTCGAGAAGTCCCGATCCCCTCTCGCGGGGACTCGGTGCTTCAGTGCTCATGGGTCGCCTCCGACTTCCCGAGCTCCGCCTTGAGAAGGAACGCATTGCGGACAACCACGCTGTCACCCACGGCGAGTCCCGTGCTGATCTCGGTCCACTCTCCGTCGGTTCGGCCCACAGTGACCGGCTGCAGGAGGAACTCGGTCCCGCGCGCGCGAAACACTGCCGGGCCCTCCCGCATCCGCACGATCGCCGCCTCCGGCACGGCGACCGCGACCCGCGCGCGGTCCAGCGTCACCGCCACGGTGACGAAGAGCCCTGGGGGCCAGCCGCCGTCCGGGTTGGACAGCACCACCCGGCCGTACGAAACACGCGTGTCCTGCTCGAGAAGCGGACCGACGTAGCCGACGACGCCGGAGGCGACCGTCGGCGCGCCGGCCGCCGAGCGAACGACGACGGTTTGGCCGCGGCGGACGCGCCCCGCCATCTGCGGATACAGTGCGAAGTCCACCCATACCGACGAGAGGTTCGCGATCGTGTAGAGCACCGACTCGTGCTCGACGGCCTGGCCGACGGCGGCTTCGCGCGCCACCACGGTGCCGGCCATCGGTGCGCGAATCTCGTATTCGGTCAGGCTCTCGTTGCTGAGCACGACCGCCAGCAGGTCCCCCGGCGCGACCGTATCGCCGATCCGGTGCTCGAGCCGCTGCAGAACTCCCGCGAAGCGCGGCCGCACCTGCACCACGTGCTCGGCGTCGAGCCTCACCTCTCCCGGCGCCTCCACGCGCTCTTCGATGAGGCGCGCCCCGGCGGCGCCTGCGCGGATGTCGCCGTTGGCGACGGCGGCCGGCTCGAGACGCACGCGGCCTTCGGCTTCGTGCGGATCCGCGTGCTCGTCGTGCTCCTCGTGGTCGCCGTGCCCGTGCGCGCTGCGCTCGGTGCGTTCGCCGGTTTGGTTCTCGCTGACGGAACTCGTACACGCGGAGAAGCCGGCGGGAAGCGCCAGGCCCAGGATCACGGACACCAATGAACGAAGCTCGCGGGCGCTCATCACTCATCCCTCCCGCCTGGCCGCCCGCTCCATGTCCCGATCAGCAGCTCGAGCCCGAGCCGCGCGCGCCAGGCGGCGGCAGTTGCCTCCATGAGAAGGAAGTCGGTCTCGATCAGGCTCTTCTGCCCTTCATGGAGGTCGAGATAGCCGAGCCGACCGGCGCGAAAGGCGGCCACGATCTGACGCATCGCCTCCTCCGCCGCGGGACGTGCTTCGTCGCGCAGGCGGCGGTAGGCCTCGAACGTCGCGACGCAGAGGTCGCGCGACGCGCCCGCCGCCTCACGCAAACGCCGCCCCTGATCCTCGGCTCGTGCCTCAGCGGCGTACCTTTCCCGATCGGCGGCATCGGCGGCCCCCGCGCCCGAGCTCCAGAGCGGGATCGGCATCGTGAGCCCGGCGACGAACCCGGTGCCGGGCACCTCGGCGAGATGGCGGACACCCGCGGTCAGGGCGAGGTCCGGAACGCGCGCCGCGCGTGCCTCCCGGGCCTGCCACGACGCGACCGCCACTTCGGCGGCGGCCAGTTGGATACGCGGATGAGCCGCGACCATCGACATGAGCTGCGAGGTGTCCGGAATCGCGCGCGCGGCGGGTTCATCCAGCGTGAGAGCCGGTGCATCGAGGGCATCGGCGCCCCATTCGAGCGCCAGACGGCGCCGTGCTGACGCCAGCTCGAATGCGGCGGTCTGCCGCTCGACCTCGCGGAGGCTCCGGAAGTTGGCGATCCGCAGGCGCTCGAACGCCGGGGCCGCGCCGGCCCGGGTCCGCGCCGCCGCGGCGCTCTCCGCGGCGACTGCCGACTCGACGGCCGCGGTGAGCCTGGCCACTCGCTGCTCGAGCAACCAGGCTTCGAGGAATCGCTCCCCGGTCCCTGCCAGTATCTCCAGCCGCAGCGCTTCTGCCTCCGCGGTGGACGCGTCGACTCGGGCCTCTGCCGTCCCGGTACGTGCGTCACGGTCGCCACCCAGCTCCAGAGACTGCCCGATCTCGAGAGTCGTTTCGGAACGATCGCTGCCGAGCTCGCCACCAAAGTCCTCGATCTCGGCGGAAAGCGACGGGTTCGGCCAGCGTGCGGCGTCGCGCCGGCGATGGTGCGCTGCCTCGGTTCGGTGACCGGCCGCGCGCAGAGCCGGATGAGCGTCCGCCGCACGCCGCAGCGCTTCCTCCAGGGTGAGCGCGGGACGATCTGCGGACGGGGCCGTGGCGAGAACCTCGACCAGCAGGCCCATGAAGATGGGAAACAACACGCCGACCTCCTTCGAGTGTGACCGTGACGCGTCCACGAAAGGGACGCGCGGTGCCGCCCTGCGCTTTCAGCGCGGCGGCAGGGCTAGGCTCGAAGGAGGATCAGCAGCGCAGCGAGACGGTCTGAAGCGGAGGGACGGCGAGGAGCTGAGCGGTCGCGAAGGGCGCGACGCACGCGAGGGAACCACGGTCGAAACGAACCAGTGCCACGATCTGGACGGGCGCGAGATCGGCGGAATTCACGTCGGGACGCCCGCGAAGCTGCGCGTCCGACGCGAGCTCGTAGTCGCGGCAGTCCTCGCATCCATCGGGGACGCACGCGTCTCCGGCGCGGGCCTCGCCGGGCTCACAGCACAGCTGGCCGGCGGGGGCCGACGGCTCGACGACCAGGTGACCGTCGGGGCCCACACACAGCGTCCATCCCGAGGGGAAGGCGCACGTGAGGGCGAGGATCAGAGAGAGGGCGCGGAGAGTTCGCATTGGGAATCGAGGGTGGCGGTCCGAGGATCGGGTGTCAACGTCGCCCGGTTCCATCGCCCCGGGGCTGTCCATGGATCGGCGTGAAGTCGAAGCCCCTTCACCCGTTCGTCGGGCCGCCCTCCTCCGGCGCCGTCGGCAGCGATGCCGAGCTGCGCGGCGTCGTCTGGCTCTAGCACGACGGGAAGAGGGTGAAAAACCACGGGTCGTCAGGGCTGATCGCCGGCCTATACTCGTGTGGAGCTGACCTCTGACAACACGAAAGGCCATGATGCAACTGTGCCCATCCTTCAGCCCTCGGCGACTTGCCACCGCGATCTCTTTCCTCCTGATCTTCGGCTCGGCCAGTCGGGGGGTATCTGCTCAGACCGTTCGTGACGACATATGGGTCGCCAACGACTTGGTCTATTCACTGGCCACCGACGGCAAGACCCTCTACCTGGGCGGCTATTTCACACTGGTCGGGCCGGTCACTGGCAAAGGCGTGCCTGTGGACCTCGGAAGCGGTCAGACGCGCCCCGGATTCCCGTATGTGGATGGCGCAGTCAGTGCCGTGGTCTCCGACGGCGCCGGCGGCTGGTTCATCGGTGGGAAATTCCAATCAGTCGGCGGTCAGGTCCGGGGTGGTCTGGCGCACCTGACGGCGGACCTCAAGGTTTCGGCATGGGACGCGAATGCTTCCCTCAGGACTTGCGGGGGCTGTGATCCGGGGGTGAGTGCACTGCTGATTTCCGGCACGACGCTCTACGTCGCAGGTGACTTCTCAGCTCTGGGTGGCGTGGCCTGCAACGATCTCGGTGCGGTCGATGTCATCACAGGCGCCGCGAGGAACTGGACCCCTCAACCCAATGAAAAGGTTCTGGCGCTGGCGCTGCGCGGGTCCACTCTCTACGTGGGCGGGCGGTTCACGGCCATCGGCGATCGGATCCGCAACCACATCGCCGCGGTCGATGTCGTGACCGGCGTGGCCACCGCCTGGAATCCGAACGTCAATGACCACGTCACCGATCTCGCGCTGGGGGAAACCCAGATCTACGCGGCCGGGCAATTCGATTCGGTAGGCGCCGAGAGGCGCCCCCAGGCCGCCGGTATTGACTTGACGACGGGGCTGGCTACGTCATGGAACCCAGTGTCTGACGGCCTCATCGAGGCTCTCGCCGTGCGGGGTTCGACCGTTTATGTCGGTGGGCTCTTCTTCCACCTCGGCAATCAGGAGCGGAAGTCACTTGCTGCAGTCGATGCCACGTCCGGGGCGGTGCTGGATTGGAATCCAGGCTCAGAGCACCCGGACCTCAGTGGACGTGGGTGGATCGCGACTCTCGTGGCCACCGACTCCAGGCTCTATGTTGGCGGCCTCTTCGATAGGGTCGCAGGTCAACGACGCGACAACGTTGCAGCATTCGATCTCACGAGCGGCAATCTGACCGGCTGGGATCCGATGGCGGCAGACCGCGTGAGTGTCATCGCTGTCGACAACACCGGCGCCTACCTGGGCGGGGACTTCACGAGCGTCGGGGGCGCAAGGCGCAAAAACCTCGCGGCTTTCGACCTTGCGACCGGCGCTGCGACGGGCTGGAATCCCGAACCCAACCGGGAAGTCACCAGCCTGGCATTCCAGGCTGGGAAGGTGTTCGCCTCCGGACCGTTTTCCACCATCGGCGGCCAGGCACGCTCGGGCATCGCGGCGTTCGACGCCACGACCGGCGCCATCAGTGATTGGAATCCAATCCCCAATGGCCAAGTGCGCGCATTCGCCCTCGGCCCATCGACCGCGTACATCAGTGGCGCTTTCAACAGTGTGGGCGGACAGCCCCGCGACAGTCTCGCCGAAGTCGACCTGGTCACCGGCGCCGTCACCGGGTGGAACCCGGTCACCAACGGGAGGGTCACCAAGCTCCTGGTGACCGGCGAAACGGTATTCGCGGTCGTCGAGGGCGTGGAGCTCGCCGCCATCGGCGCCGTGACCGGCCAGGTTCGCGACTGGCATCCGAGATTCGTGTACGACTACTGCTATTACTCCTGTCAGACGAGCGTCGACGCACTGGCATCGCGTGGAAACGTCCTCTACGTGGGAGGGCAGTTCACCAAGGTCGACAATGTTCCTCGAAGCCTGGTGGCCGCTTTTGACATGACCTCAGGTGCGCTTCTGCCGGCGCTCGTTTCCCGGTCCGTACAGGGCCTCGAGTGGGTGACCGATCTCGCGATCAGCGGGAGCACGATGTACATGGGTGGGGCCTTCAGCTATGTGGCCGATTCGCCACGAAAGAATCTTGCCGCGCTCGACCTCGAGAGCGGTGCTCTCGAGTCCTGGGCGCCCAGTGCCAGCTCCTGGGTCTACTGCATGACGACCCACGGCGCGGACGTCTATGTAGGTGGGCTCTTTGCCGACATGAACGGTGCTCATCGCCCGCACATCGCCGCATTCGTCGACCCCACGACGCCAGCGCACCCGGCCAGCCGCAAATGGGGAAAGGAGCGCAAACCACGTCCTGGGCCCCCGCGTTCCCCGGCCGATGAGGTTGCTCTGCGGGTATCGAATCCGGTTCGCGGCCACGTGGAGGTCACGTTCTCTCTGGCCCAACCCGGGCGGGTCGGGCTGTCCGTAGTGGACCTGCAGGGCCGGGTCGTGGCGCGGATCGCCGACAGCTACTTCGCGGCCGGGCCGAGCGTCGTCCAGAGCAGTCTCGCAGATCAGACACCACCCGGTCTCTACTTCGTCACCATGGAGAGAGACGGACAACGCGTCACGCGCCCGTTCGTGGTCTTGAAGTAGGAAGCACTCACGGCGCGGGTCGTGACACGCTAACTCGCCGTCGGGCCGCCCTCTTCCGGCGGCTTCAACCGGCGGAACGCGCCCCACAGCAGGATGTCGTAGGTGATCTTGAACCCGGCCCCGATGAAGAGCGGCACGGCGAGCGCGCTCTGCATGAAGAGCCCGGCGAACGTGGGCGCCACCGCCCACGCGCTCATCCGCACCAGCGACGTGACGCCCGAGGCGTAGAGCCGCTCGGTCGGACGCACCACAGCCATCACGTACGACTGACGGGTCGGAACGTCCATCTCGACCAGGCCCTCGCGCAGCAGGAACAGCAGGGCGGCAATCGGGAAGCTTGGCGCGAACGCCACGCTCGCGAGCAGGATGCTCGACGGGATGTGGGTGAAGACCATCGTGTTCACGAGCCCGATCCGTTTGGCGAGCCACGCGGCCGCCAGATGTGAGACCGCGTTCAGGATGCGCGCGCCGAAGAACAGCAGGCCGATCACCGCCTCGCTCGCGCCATAGCGCTCGAAGAAGAAGAACGAGAGCAGCGCGGTGGTGAGGAACCCGCCACCCAGGCTGTCGAGCACGAAGAGCGAGCTGATGCGCCACACGATACGCTTGGTCTCCGGGCTCACCTCGACCCGCGCGTGCTCGCCCTGGAATTCGACGTTGGGTGAGAGCCGGAGTGCGAACATCGCGACCAGCCCCATGAGCGCGGCGTACCCCAGGAACGTGAAGCGGATCGACTCCACGTCGCCGACCGCGAGCTGGCGGCGCAGGATCTCCGGCACCGCGGCGCACAGGCCGCCGAGCGCGTGGCCGACGTCCTGAAGCACGTTGTACCAGGCGACCACGCGGGTGCGTCCCTGGTCGTCGGTCGTCGCGGGGAGAATCGCCTGCTCGATCACGAGCGACGCGCCGCGGTCGCGACCCATTCCATTCAACATCCCGAACAGCGCCGCGAGACCGAGTGCGAGCGCGTCCGACGCCATGCTGGCGGCAATCCCGCCGAGCGCGGAGAGCAGCGCCAGGCCGAGCAGCATGCGGCGGCGGCCTAAAGCGTCGCCGCGGACGGTGGCGAACATCATGGCCAGCGCGTTCCCGGCCAGGCCCGCGCCCACGACCATGCCCATGCGGGCGGGCGACAGGCCGAGCCGCGCCAGGTAGAGGCCGAGCAGGATGCCGCACATCCCGGTGGCCACGGCGCGCAGGAACGCCGATGCGTAGATCAGCGAGCGGTCGTGCCGGCCCTTCTCGACTGGGAACGACTCCAGTGGTCCTCCTCGGTGTCCGCCCGGCTTCGCCGGCCGCCCAACAATTCCAGTTGTGTTGCGCAGTGGCGGTGCGTATCATTCCTGTCCGCATAAACGCAATACCCCTCGACCCCCGAGGGCCGCCGTCGAGAGGGTCATCATGGGCCGCCCCTGTGCGATTCTTCGCGTCTGCACGCCATGGCTGGCGACAGCACTGCTTGTCGCACCCGCATTCGCGACCACGCTGCGCTTCGACGACACCCGCTCCCTGACGCGCGGATCACGCGAGATCGTGATCGGCCAGGTCGAGAGCGCCCGCTCCTACTGGAACGAGACGCACACGCGCATCTTCACCGACGTCACGGTGAGCGTGACGCGCTCCCTCAAGGGTTCACCGGGCGGCACGCTCACGTTGACCCAGCTCGGCGGAACCGTGGACGGAATGCGCTACGAGGTCCCGGGCTGCCCGGCGTTCAAACCCGGCGAGGAAGCGCTGTTCTTCGTGTGGCGCGACGCCAAGGGGCGCGCCCAGCTCAACGGCCTTGCGCAGGGCAAGTTCGACATTCGCCGGGATCCCACGACCGGGGCGGGCTTCGTCCAGCGCGCGGCCCCCGGCTTCGGGGTGCGCGAGCTCAAGCGTCTCGAGCGGCTGTCAGCAGGTGAAGCCGCGCCGGATCTCAGGCTGGACGACCTGATCCGCGAGATCCAGCGCGCGCTCGCCGAACCGAACGCGGACCGCTAGAAGATCCATGGGCCACCGAATCCAGCCTACGCTCGTTGTCCTGGTCTTCCTGTCACTCGTGTGGTCAGTCGCCCCGGGACGCGCCGAGACGTTACCTAAGGAGGGCGGCCCGTACATGATCTCGGAGGACGGCACGATCCGTCCGGTTCCGAGCCGCGCGCGGCCGGCCGGGCCGGCTTCGGCCGGCTCCCGCGATCTGCCCGGGACCCTGTCCGTGGTCGAGCCGGACAGCACCTACATCATCTTCTCCCACGAGTTCGAGAACGCCGAGAGCGATGACTGCGATCCGCGCGGCTGGACCGCCGAGGAACGCGGCAACCTGGTGTTCGTGCACGTCGACGACGAGTTCCTCGAGAACGACCCTTTCATCACCATGGGCACGAAGGCGCTGTGGTTCGGATGCGACCTGACGTCCCATCCCGATGAGGTGAAGAACTGGTACTTCTCTTACGGCTTCGGTTCGAGCTGGAGCCAGCGTGCGACGTCGCCGGTCCTGCCCTCGGTCGGAAACTACCGGCTGGAGTTCGATGGTCGCGTCGGCCTCAGCGCCCCTCCGACCGCCGTCTTCGCCAGCACCAACTCCTTCCAGGCGTTCATTGCGGTGCAGGCTTCGCAACCCGGAGGCGGCCCGCCGTGGATCAATCTTCCCGCGCGCTGGTTCTGCCCCCCCAGTGCTCAGGTTGTGACCAGCACCGGGATCCGGGGCAACGGCTCGTTCAAGTGCTTCGTGCCGCTTTCCACGGACAGCCTCGCCCCGGCGCTCGGATCCAACGTCCAGCTCCGGATCATCGTCAACACTGGCAACACCGGGGCTGGCAACAACGAGGACGGCTCGCTGGCACCGACCATCGGGGCCGCGGTGATCGACAACATCCGCATCGTCGATCTCGGCACCATGACCGACGTCGTGCCGGCGGCGACCTTCGAGTCGGGCACCACCGACGGCTGGACGCTCAGCGGGCAGAATGGCGGACTGAGCGGCACCGTGCGGGTCATTCGGGACGTCCCCGTCGACGCGTCCCAGCTGCAGCTCCTGAGGAATGCCGATCCCAATGCGCCGGGGTGCGTCTGGAGCCTGGGCGGGCCCGGCGGCTACTGGGGGAACGGCTCCCTCGTCCGACTCCATTCACCGTGGTTCTCGAGGCAGCAGATAGCGAACTACCTCTGGTCCTTCCGGTCCTCATACCCGCTCGGGAATACCGGGCAGTACTACTTCGAAAGCTTCCGCCTGCTCGGCAAGAACGCGGGCGACCCCAACGCGGCGCGCTTCAACGCCCGGTCGGCGTTCATCTTTTTCGACAACGTCGAAGGGCGTTTCCTCGAAGGCTTCAATGACTTGTTGACGTCGGGACCGACGGTCGGCAGCCCGAACTGTGACCTCTTCCAGGTCGTCATCCAGGTCGAGGATCTCATCGAGCGTTTCAACGGCACTTACGCGACCCGGCATCTGAGCAAGCATCCGCTTTTCGATCGCATGGGAGTCTTTCAGAAGGCCCCGGGCGTTCTGTTCGACTCCGATTTCGACGGCGTCGACAACGAACACGATGCCTGTCCTTCGGTGTCGTCCGCCGGGCAGGACGTCGACGGGGACGGATGCCGGGACATCACCTCCACCCTCCGGCACGACGAGTCGTGGCGTACGTCGCCCCTCCATTTCCGTCTTTCCCAGAACGGCGATCCGCTGATCGGCGACGGCAGCGGCCTCCAGGCCATGCGCGACGCCTTCGCGTCGTGGTCGGGCGTGGCCGGGTCGAATCTCACGCTGGTGGACGACGGAACGACCGCGCAGACCGACGCGCGCGCGACCGACGGGATCAATCTCCTCACCTTCGAGGACGACTACCAGTTCCCGCCCAACGTGCTGGCGATCACCCCGACGCTCTCGTTCACCAAGCGCTCGGCGTTCGACGACGAGATGCGCCTGCCGGGTGAGATCGTCGACGCCGACATCATCTTCAACCCGGCGGTGAAGTTCCGCACCGCCACCGCCGGCCCCGCAACCGGGAGCTGGGATCTCCAGAGTGTCGCCGCTCACGAGATCGGGCATCTCCTCGGGCTCGGGCACAGCGGGGTGGCCGACGCCACCATGTACCCGGTGCTCCAGGCCGGGACGCTCGCCGCGTCGCTCGAGACCGACGACGAGAGCGCGCTCGCGGCCGCGTATCCGGGCCCGACCTTTTTCTCGAGCTACGGGCGTCTCTCCGGCACGTTCACCCGCGGCGGCTCGGGGCTCCCGATCCCGGGTGCGCTGGTGATGGCGGTGCTCATGAGCGGGAGCACGCCGGTCGACACCGTGGCCTCGGACTACACCGACGAGGACGGCGCCTTCCGCTTCTTCCGTCTCCCTCCCGGCGACTATGCGGTTCGCGTCGTGCCGCTCGACGGCAGCATTCCGGGCGTGGTGCCGGGGGCGATCAACCAGCGAATTCTCGAAATCGCGCAGACCAACTTCAAGCCCGAGTGGTACGGCGGCCCCGAGAGCGCGACCGACGACCCCGACGTGATCCAGACCGTCGCCGTCAGCATCGGCACGTCCCCCACCGCGAACCTGGTCTCCAACATCGACGCCACGCCGCCGACCGTGGCGTCCGTCTCGCCGGACGGCGGCACGACCGGCGTCCGCATCGACACGCCGATCCTCGTCACCTTCGACGAGAGCGTCCTCCCGGGCACGCTGGGCGCCGCCTTCAAGCTCCGCCCGTCGGGTGGCTCGAGCCTGGGCGGACACGGCCAGCTCCTCACGCCGGGCCTCAGCTTCGTGTTCGTTCCCGACGATCCGCTCAGCTTCTCGACCACCTACGAAGTCGAGCTGACCACGGCACTCCAGGACGTCGCCGGCAATCCGCTCGCCTCCAATTACCTCGTGACGTTCACGACGGAGTCCCAGCCCCCCGTCTCGATCGGCGACGTCTCGCCGCGGGAAGCACCGGCCGGAGCGTTGCTCACGCTCACCGGCACCGGCTACGACGCTTCGCCCGGCATCGAGAACCGCGTCTACTTCAGCACCGCGGGCGGGTTCGCCGGATATGTGCTCGGCTCCCAGGTGACGCCCACCAGCATGGTGGCCGAGGTACCGGGCGACGCAGTCACCGGTCCGATCAAGGTGTCCGTCTCCAGCGACGAGAGCAATCTCTTCTCGTTCACGCTGCTCACCTCGAGCGTCGAGGCGCCGTCCCCGAATGGCAACGCCTTGACGGCGGGCTTCCCGCTCAACGATGTCGCGGTGGCGCCGGAAGCGGACGCGGTGTACGCGACCGGCGACGGCGGCTTCGTGCGCGTGAACCTGAACCCGCTGCTTCCGTTCTATCGCGAGGCGCGAGTCACGAACATCGGCCGCGCGAGCCGGCTGGCGCTCGCCCCCAACGGGCTGCGTGGCTACGCGACGCGGCCGGACAGCATGGACGTCGTCGAACTCGACACCGATCCCGGCAGCGGCACCTACGGCCAGCCACTCGCCACGATCCCGATCCCGGGCTCCCCCGACGGGCTGGTGCTGAACCCCAACGGGCGTCGCGGCTACGCCGCCGACCAGGTCACGGACGTCCTGTACGAGATGGACCTCGATGCGACGAGCGTCACCTACCGCCACCTGCTTCGCGAGATCACGGTGACGGGCGCGTTCTTCACCGGGGGCATCGGCTACGATTCCAAGCGCGACCGCCTGATCGCCTCGACCTCGAACATGGGGGTCGTGTCGGTGGATCTCGACACCACCACGATCGTCACCGTGGTGAGCGCGGCTCCGGGCGCCGGGGGTCTCGCGGTCACCCCGAGTGGAAGCCGCGTGCTCGCGAGCGCACCGGGCGAGAACGCGGGGTCCTTCACGGTCGGTAACCCGCTCGGCGGGGCTTCGTCGAGCGTCGAGGTGGGTGGCGACGCGCGCGACCTCGCAATCCGTCCCGACGGCGCGACCGCGTTCATCGCCAACTCCGGCCTCGACCTGCTCCAGGTGGTGGACGTCACCCAGCCCGTGCCGGTCCTGGTGGCCAACGTGTCCACCGGCGGCTCGCCGGTGGCGGTGGCGGTGAGCGCGAGCGGCGACCTGGTCGCGACCGCCAATCGCAGCGACGGGAGCATCGGCCTCTATGGAGTCTCCGCCACGGTGACGCCGGTGCGCGCAGTGCCGGCCACCGCCATGCCGGGCGACGTGGTGGCGATCGCCACCATCGGAGGCGCGCTGCCGGCGAATTCGACCGTGGACCTCGGGCCGGAGGCGCTCACCACCCTGAGCAACGTCAACGAGACCGCGGCGGGCCTCGCGGTGCGCGTGCCCGCGATGGACGCCCGCTCGGCTCCGATCGCGATCACCACGCCCGGCCTGGCGTCGAGTCGGTCGCTGTCGATCCCGTTCGACGTGGTGTCGCGACTCACCGCCCTCAACCCGAGCGCGACCCTGCTGAGCCTCGATCCGGTGGATGCGGCGTGCTTTGGCTTCGGGGACGGGGCACTCGAGCAGCTCTGCCTATCCCCCGACGGCGAGCTGCTGGCGGTGGTGCGGCAGGGGCCCTCCTGCGCGCTGGTCGACGTCTACCAGGTGGAGCCCGACGCGACGCACGCGGTGGGCACGCGGCTCGTGGACGGCGCTTCGTTCGCAGGTGCGGCCGTCATCCACGACGTCGGGTTCACGCCCGACAGCCGCGGCCTGTGGATCGCGAGCGATGCCGGCGGCCTCCTCGAGCTGGATGTCGACTCCGAGAGCCCGGGCTTCGGCACGTCGACTCCGTTCGGCGGGGTGACGGTCGGCACCGCGCACAGCATCGCCACGGATCCGCTCGGACGCTACGTGCTGGTCGGCGCGGAGGTGACGGCCGGCGTGCACGAGGTCCAGCTCTGGAATCCCAACCGCACGTTCTCGACTTCGGTGAGCGCGGCGGCGCCGGTGCTCGATCTCGCGGTGACCCCGGACGGCAAGTACGCACTCGGCGGCGGCATCGTCGACATTGCCGGCGCAACGGTGGTGGCCCCGCTCGACGGCGCGGTCTCGATCGCGGTTGCGACCGACGGGCGCACCGCGGCTGGCCTCTACCCCGGCAACCAGATCGCGATCTGGAACCTCGACCCGGCGGCCGGTGGGGTGGGTGCGGTGTGGTTCTTCCACGAGGTCGAAGACGCGCTCTTCTCCCAGCTCCTGCCCGCACCCAACGGGACCGGCTTCATCGCGGGCTGCGAGGACTGCCCGGAGATCTACCGGTTCGAGCGGCCGTCGGCTCCGGTCACCGAGATCGTTCCGCTACCGGGCCTGGTGTCCGCGTACATCGGACTGCCGTCCAAGGCGCTGGCGCGCTCGCCCGATGGCCGGACGCTGTGGGCGGCGAACTGGGGCCTCTCGCTGCTGGGCGTCGTCAGAGCGTTCACCTTGACCGACGGCACGCTGCTCGGCGTGGTGTCGGGCGAGAACCAGGGGGTTCCGCCTTCGCAGACGCTCCCGCAGCCGGTGCGGGTGCATCTCGTCGCCAACGGCGGCCAGGACGCCTCGGGCGCGCTCATCCGCTTCTCGCTCGCGAGCGCGGCGCACGGTTCGATCGACGGCGGGCTCACCGAAGTGGTGAAGCCCACCGATCTCCTGGGCGAAGCCGAAGTGAGCTGGACGATGCCCGGCAGCGGCGGCCCGGTGTCGCTGACCGCCACCGCCCTCGGGGTTGCCGGAGCCGCGGTGACGGTCGAAGCCGAAGCGGTGCTCGACGAATCCGTCGCGCTTCCCGCCGTGCTGGACATTGGTCCTGCCGCGGGCGCGATCGGCGTCAACGCCGGCTCCGAGGTGTTCGTGCGCTTCAGCCAGCGCATGGACAGCGTGAGCGTGTTCCTCGGCCTGACGTTCAAGGCAAACGGCATCACCGCGGGGGCCGTCCAGAGCTACGCGGACGATCATCGCGTCCTGTTCCTCGACCCGGCGGAACCGCTGCCCTATGGGGCTACCGTCTCCCTCACCCTGCCCACCACCGTGAAGGACCTGCAGGGTCAGTTCCTGCCATCCCAGGTGACCTCGTCCTTCACCGTGCAGGGCCCGCCGGTGCTGTCGATCCGCTCCGTCACTCCGCCGTCGGCGCCGCCCGGCACCATCGTCACCATCAACGGAGACGGGTTCAGCTCCGTGCCATCGCTCGATCTCGTGAGTTTCGCGGGCAACGACGCGCCGGTCACCGACGCGACCGGGACTTCGCTGATCACCTCCGTACCAGCAGCAGCCACGAGCGGCTCGCTGAGCGTGACCGTCGGGGCCGACATGACCTCGATCCCGTTCACGGTGCTGCCCCTCAATCCGCAGCCCCTTGCCATCGGCGCCGATTACGATGCGCGCGAAGGGATCGAGGACATCGCGATCACTCCCGACGGCAAACGCGCCTACATCACGCTGCCGGCGGCGAACAGCGTGCTCGCGTTCGACATCCCCACGCGCCGGGTGCTGACGGCGATCCCGGTGGGCCGGCGTCCGCAGGGCATCGTGATCCTGCCCGACGGGAAGCATGCCTACGTCGCGAACAACCGCAGCAACAACGTGACGGCGATCGACATCGATCCCCAGTCGCCCACCTATCACCGGGTGCTGGCGTCGCCGCAGAGCCCGATCAAGGTCGGCAGCCTGCCCTCCAGTCTCGCGGTGTCGGCGTTCGGGCCGGTGGTGATGGTGCTGAACTCGGGCGACGGCACGCTCAGCATCGTGGACGCGGCTTCCGACGTCGGCACCTTCAACCGCGTGACCTCGACGGTGCCGATCGGCGGCGGCGGGAACGACATCCAGATCTCGCCCGACGGCACGCGGGTCTACATCTCGACCACCGCCGGCATCACGATCGTGGACGTCGCGAGCCGCGCCGTGACCGCGAGCGTGCCGATCGGCGGCGGCGGCGGCAACGTGGAGATCTCCCCCGACGGCACGATGCTCTTCGTCATGGGCGGCAACGGCACCCTCAACCTGATCGACATCTCCCCGGGCAGCGCGACCCACAACCAGGTGGTGTCGAGCGTGCCGATCGGCGGCGGCGGCGGCAACGTGGAGATCTCGCCCGACGGCACGCTGCTCTACCTGACGCTGACCGATCTCGACGTGACGCGCATCTTCAAGATTATCGAGGGCACCTCGGGGGGTCCTGGAAGCAGCGTCATCCCTGGTGTCATCGCCTCGCTCGAGCTCGTGGCCAGCGTGGACGTCGGCAGCGCGCCCCAGGGGGTCGCGGTGCTGCCCAATGGCTCGGCGGCGATTGTCGTCAATCAGGCCTCGGGGACCATCAGCCTGCTGCGCGCGGGCGTCACCGGGGTCGAACCTCCAGTAGTGGCCGCTCCCAGCCTTTCGCTCGCGATCCATCCCACGCCGAGCATCGCCAGCGCGACGCTCGAGTTCACCCTGCCGTCGAGATCGGAAGTTCGTCTTTCGATCTTCGACGTGCAGGGCCGGCTGGTGAAAGAGCTGGCGGGCGGCCGCCTGGAAGCCGGGCCCCACGTGGTCCGCTGGACGGGCGACCAGAGCGAGGGCGGGCCGGTCGGGGCCGGGGTCTACTTCGCCCGACTCGAGGCGGACGGCCATTGGATCCGCCGCCGGATCGTCTGGCTGAGGTAGACTGCGCGGCGTGAGCCGCCTTCTGCTGCGCAGCATTCCCGCTCTGTTGCTGCTGTGCCTCGCCGCGCCGTCGGCGCGCGCCGACCACGGCACCGGCACCTTCTCGATCGTCGCTTACGACTCGGTCACGCAGGAGCTGGGCGTCGCCGTGCAGTCCAAGTACTTCAGTGTCGGGCGCATGGTGCCATGGGCCGAAGCTGGAGTCGGCGCGGTCGCGACGCAGGCCAGCGTGAACGCCTCTTTCGGCGTTCAGGCGCTCGCGATGCTGAAGGAAGGAAAGAGCGCCTCCCAGGTCATGGCGGCACTCGCTGCGAGCGATTCGTCGTGGAGCGGACGCCAGGTCGGCATCGTCGACGCCGAAGGACACGCTGCGAGCTGGACCGGACCCAAGTGCAACGACTGGGCGGGCGGCGAGACCGGCGCGGGCTTCGCCTGCCAGGGCAACATCCTCGCCGGGCCGGCCGTGGTCGCGAACATGGCGAAGGCCTATCGCGAGACCAGGGGCGAGCTGGCGGTGCGCCTGATCGCGGCGCTGGAAGCCGCGCAGGCCGCGGGCGGCGACAAGCGCGGCATGCAGTCTGCCGCGCTGATCGTGACGCGTCCGAGCAAGACGCATCCCGAGTACCGCTTCCGCTACGTCGATCTCCGCGTCGAGGATCACAAGACGCCGATCGCCGAGATGCGCCGCATCTGGAACATCCACGCCGGATTCCACGGCGCCGGCGCCCACCTCGACTATGCCGATCAGTACGAGAAGGAAGGCCGCAAGGATCTCGCCGAGCTCGAGAAGTCGCGGGTGCGCGAGACGCTCGACGACGCGCTGACACGGAAAGAGACCGACGCGGGACTCCTGAACGGGCTCGCGTGGTCGTGCGCGACCCGTGACCTGTTCCTGCCCGAGTCGGTGCGCGCGGCGGAACGGGCGGCCGAGCTCGAGCCCAAGAGCACGGACATCCTGGATACGCTCGCCGAGTGCTACTTCCGCGCCGGCCAGGCCGCCAAGGCGGTCGAAGTCGGCACGCGCGCGGTGAAGCTCGACCCCAAAAGCCAGTACCTGAAGGACCAGCTCGCGCGCTACCAGAAGGGCGCCGCGCGGTAGCTGTGGAGTATCTGTCCAAGTTATCCACATCAACCTGCCCCGGGGCAGGTCTTGATTGCGCGCCCCGAACACTATTCCACGCCGATGTACATGAGATGCTGAAATACTTCGCCCTGGCCCATGATCGAGCCAGGGCGTTGAGGAACGTCAGGGACGATACTCAGCCCTGCATCCCCCACTCGCGCTCGAAGTAGGTGGCGTCCTCGTCATTGTGCGGACTGACGCCCATGACGATCCGACCATCCTTGAGATCCGTCTCGTGCACCTTCGCGCGGTCCTCCGGGATTCCCATTCCCACCAGCGTGCCCACGATGCCGCCGGCGGCCGCACCGGTGGCTCCGCCGGCCAACGCACCGGCGAGCGGGCCCGCGATCACCAGGCCGACCCCCGGCACCGCGAGTGAAGCACCGGCCGCGGCGATCGCCGTCAGCGTGGCGCCGATCGTTCCACCGGTGGCGCCGCCGACCGCCGCGCCCTCGAGCGCCTTGTTGCCGCGCTCGCTCCGATCGTGCCCGTTGCCCTGGTCGTAGCCGTTCGAGAAGTACCGCTTGCGGGTGTCGTCGGACATGATCAGGTGGATGTCCTTCTCGGAGTAGCCGTGTGACTTCAGCTTCGCGTACTCGCGTTCGGCCTCGTCCCGATCCCGGAACGCGCTGGTCACCATGCGGCGACTGTCCTTGTTCTTGTCCGAACCCATGGAGTCCTCCTGACAAAGTGTTGAGTCGCTCGCGCGCGAGCGGATGCGATCACGTTGATCGCGAACCAGCGGCTCATGCACCCGATGTGCCATCCGGGCCGATCGCGCAACCCGTGGCGCGGCAACGGCCGATTGGCCGGCGCTCGCTGCGCGGCGATCCCTGATCTTCAATCGCCGGTCCATCCGGCTCCGCTCTTCCGTGGGCTGTCAGGGAAGCTTCACGGAATCGTGCAGCGGATGGGCGGCGATGGCTCACTTGCATTCCACGATGCTGAAATGCCAAGGTGCCGCCGCTCGCACACGAGCGTCGTTGGGGGTGGCCGGAATACCGGCCTGAGAACACACCCTTCGAACCTGACCTGGTTAGGACCAGCGTAGGGAAACGACCATGTTCAGCACACATTGGCTGGATTGGGGACTCGTCGCCGCATACTTCGGCTTTCTGGCCGTCGTGTGGCTGCGCGGCCGCGGCACGAACCCCGACGCCGTCGACTACCTGGTCGCCGGACGCCGCGTCACGCTCCCCGCCTTCGTCGCCACCCTGGTCACCACCTGGTACGGCGGCATCCTCGGGATCGGCGAGTACACCTGGCGCTACGGCGTCTCGAACTGGCTCGTGTTCGGCGTGCCCTACTACCTCGGGGCGCTCCTGTTCGCCCTCTTCTTCGCACGCCGGGCCCGCACCGCCGCGCTCTACACCCTTCCCGACTTGATCGAGCGCCGTGCCGGCCGCGCACCCGCCCTGCTCGCCGCTCTGCTCGTGTTCGTGAGCGCCACGCCCGCGGCCTACGTGCTCATGCTGGGCACCTTGTTCGCCGTGATGTTCGGCGCGCCGCTCGTGCCGTGCATCGTCGCCGCGGCGGCGCTCTCGCTCTTCTACGTGGACAAGGGCGGGCTCCGCAGCGTGGTGCTCGCCGACCAGGTGCAGTTCGTGCTCATGTTCGGCGGCTTCGCGGTGCTGCTCTTCGTGCTGACGGGTTTCGGCGGGCCCGGCATGCTGCGCGCGGTGCTCCCGCCCACGCACCTCACGTGGAACGGCGGAAACCACCCTCAGGCGATCTTCGTCTGGTACCTGATCGCGCTCTCGACGCTGGTGGACCCAGCGTTCTGGCAGCGCGCCTACGCGGCCCGCAACCCCCGGGTGGCGCGGAACGGAGTGCTGTGGTCGATCGCGTTCTGGATCGTGTTCGACCTCATGACCACGACCTGCGGGCTCTACGCCCGGGCGCTGCTGCCAAACCTGTCCGACCCGGTGATGGCGTTCCCCGAGCTGGGACGCATCGTGCTGCCGCCGTTCGCCCTTGGCCTCTTTTATCTGGGCATGATCGCCACCGTGATGAGCACGATCGACGGCTACGGGTTCATTGCCGCGACCACGATCGGACGCGACTTCATCTGGCGGCTGCGCGGCGAGGCGGACGAGAGCCGCATTCCGTTCTACTCACGACTCGGGCTCGGCATCGCGACCGTGCTCGCCGCGGTGCTCGCGCTCGTGCGCGGCAGCGTCGTCGATCTGTGGCACGACATCGGCTCGATCGTCACGCCGGCGCTGCTCCTGCCCACCGCGACCGCGCTCTATGGCCGCGGCGTGCTGGGACCGGGGTGGTCGCTGGTGGCCATGGCCGCGCCGTTCGCGCTCGCACTCGGCTGGGTGCTCGCGAAGCTGATCGCTCCCCGCGCGGGCTACCCGCTCGGCATCGAGCCCATCTACCCCGGTCTCGCCTGTTCGCTCGCGATTCACCTCGCGGGCTGGTTCCTACGAAAGGAGAAGGCATGAAGTGCAGCGCTGCTCTGCTCGCGGCGATGTTGGTAGGCGCTCCATTCGTCGCGGCAACCGCTCCATCCGTCGCGGCTGCGGCGGCCACCGACGCCGACACGCTGTCGCAGGTGGTGCCGCTGCCCGAGGTGGTGGTGAGCACCGCGCGATTGAAGCCCGACGCGCCGGCCGCGGTCGGCACGCTCGACCGCAAGCAGATCGGCAGCCAGAACTGGGGGCAGGACACACCCATGCTCCTGTCCAAGCTGCCCGGCGCGTACGCCTATTCCGACGCCGGCAACGGCATCGGCTACTCGTACCTCTCGATCCGCGGGTTCCCGCAGCGCCGCATCAGCGTGCTCGTGAACGGCGTGCCGTTGAACGACCCCGAGTCGCACGAGGTCTACTGGATCGACCATCCCGATCTACTGGCCTCGACCAGCGAGGCCCAGGTCCAGCGCGGTGTCGGCTCGGCGCTCTACGGCGCCGCCTCGGTCGGCGGCAGCGTGAACCTCGAGACCGCGCCGTTCAGCAGCGAGCCCGCGATGCGGACCGTCGTGGGCTACGGCTCGTTCGACACCAAGCGGCTGATGGTCGAGGGCATCTCCGGCCGGCTGCCCGCGGGCTGGGATCTCTACGGTCGTTACTCACGCATCGAGACGCTTGGCTACCGCGACGATTCGTTCTCCAAGCTCTGGTCCTACAACCTCACGGTGCGGAAGCAGGTCGGAGCGCACTCGTTCCGTCTCAACTTCTACGGCGGACCCGAGGAGACGCACCTCGCCTACCTCGGCGTGCCGCGTGAGGTGCTGAACGGCTCGCTCACCGGCGACGTGGAGAAGGACCGCAAGTTCAACCCGATCACCTACGAGAACGAGCGCGACCACTTCTTCGAGCCCCACTACGAGGCGATGCACTCGTGGACACCTCGGCCGAACGTCGCCATGACCGGGACCTGGTTCTACAACGACGGCAACGGCTACTACGACGAGCAGCGCTTCGGCCAGTCGCTCGCGAGCTACCGGCTCACCCCGTGGTACACGGCCGACACCACGAGCTACCCGGCCGAATACTTCGCACGCGACACGTCAGGCGCCTACATCACCGACGCCCAGGGCCGGCGGTTGCTCGAGCGCGCCGACATCGTGCGGCGGCGCACGGTCGAGAACCGTCACTACGGCTGGTTGCCACGCGCACGGATCGAACACGCGAGCGGCGCACTCACCGTGGGCGGCGAGCTGCGCGCCCACGACGGCCGCCACTTCGGCGAGGTGAAGTCGGGCGACGGCCTGCCACCCGGCACGCCGCCCGACCAGGCCTATTACGACTATCACCCGCGCACGCTCTCGGCCTCGCTCTACGCGCGCGAAGAGTGGAAGTGGCGGCCGCAGTGGCTCGTCACCGCCGATCTCGCGTGGCGTCACCAGGCCTATCACATGCAGGACGACCACTTCGACAGCATCGAGTTCGACCAGACGTACGACTTCGGCCTGCCGCGCCTCGGCCTGACCTGGCTGCCGCGCCCCGGCCTCTCGGCGTTCGCGTCGTGGGCCTACTCCGCGCGCGAGCCGGCGTTCCGCGACCTCTACGACGCCGAGGGCGTGGGCAGCGTTCCGCTGTTCGCGGTGCACGACACCGTGAACAACAACTGGTCCGATCCCCTGATCGATCCCGAGCAGGTGAACGACTTCGAAGCCGGCCTCGCGTGGACGCGCGGCGGTTTGTCGGGCGACGACGCGTCACTCCACGCCAGCCTCAATCTCTTCCACATGAGCTTCCAGGACGAGCTGGTCTACGCGGGCCAGTTCAACACCGACCTCGGCTACCCCATCCTCGGCAACGCCGCACGCTCGTTGCACCAAGGCGTCGAGTTGGCGCTGGGTGGCGGCCGCACGGTGGCGGGCGGGATGCGCCTCGGTCTCGAGGCCAACGCCACGCTCAGCGACAACCACTTCGTCGAGTATCACGAATACGGTGACACCGTCACAAAGGTCGTGAGCTACGACGGCAACGCCATCGGCTTCTTCCCCGCGACGATCGTCAACGCCGCCCTCGCGCTCGACTGGCGCGCGGTCGGCATGACCGCCGACTTCCGCCACACCGGCCGCATCTACCTCGACGCCACCGAGAGCAAGGGCGCGAGCATCGGCCCCGGCGGGGTGCTGGACCTGACCGGGCGGGCGCGATTCCCGGCCGGTACCGGCCGCGGAACGTTCCGGCTCCGGGTGCTCAACGTCTTCGACCGCCGCTACGAGACGGGGGGTTACATGGATTTCGACTCAGGCGTGCCCGTGTTCATCCCCGCCGCCACGCGCGGAGTGCTCGGCGAGGTCGAGGTGGCATGGTAGGCAAGTGATCTGTCAGGGCAGCACGACCACCCGAGTCGATCCTGTCCAACTTCCCGACCGGGCTCTGACGAAATAGAGCCCAGCCGCAAGAACGCCCGTTCGGGGTATCCGCACGCCTCGACCTGATTCCGCAGCGGTCGTCATCCTCCTCTCCATGAGGCGACCTGACACGTCGTAGATCGCGACAAGCGCGTCCGACTCGAGACCGCTGATAACGAGGCGTGTGTAGGCTCTCGTGGGGCTCGGTGCCACTCGCATCTGCACCAGCGTCGCAATGGGCGGGACCGAGACAGTGGCCCCTCGCCGATAGACGGTCAACGAGTCACCGAAGCCGCATGCCGTAATGACCTCTCTCACTCCATCTCCGTCCAAATCGCACCCAACGCTAGTTACCGGAGCATCTGGCTGAGCCAATGTGCCTTCATTCGTGAAGACACCGGCTCCATCATTGAATAGGATTGAACTCACCTCGCCTGTGGTTGCAATAAGGTCCGGCGTCCCGTTTCCGTCCAGGTCTACCAGGTCCAAGGCTGTCGGACAGCAATTGACGGTGGTAGTTGAGACCAGTTTGAAAGTTCCATCACCAGCACCTCGCCAGGAACGGACGGTGTTGAAATACCCGCCCTGAGTATTGGCGAGATCCATATGACTATCAGCGTCAAAGTCGCCTACAGCGAGCCCGGACGTTTGGCCAATTGCGAGCGTGGTTCGCGAGAATGTCCCCGCTCCCGACCCGCGAAAGAGGCGATTAAGCCCGCCGAGTTCTCCCGCAACGACATCGAGATGACCATCCTCATCAAAGTCACCAACCACGATGTCGGGGACAATCTCGCCTACAAAGTAGTCCGATGTCTTGAAGAGGGCGCCAGCACCCTGATTGAGTAGGACATCGATCCAACCTTGCATCATTGTTCCCACCACAACGTCCACCATTCCGTCCTCATTGAAATCACCGGTTGCCGCGCACCTGGGCATGCCTAGAAGCGGAACTGTCTGTTGCGCCGCAAATCTCCCGTCGGAGAGCCCCCTCAGTACGGTCAGTCCTCCCGCCGTTCCGCCACCGCCATATGGGATGACGAGATCACCAACCCCGTCTCCGTCAAGGTCCGCAACAGCAATGTCGTTCGGCTGCAGGCCGGCGGGTCCGGTCCAGGTCGGAACCAGACCCCCCTCGCCATCGCTCAGAAATGTTTTGATCGAATCCAGTCCCTTCAGCGTGCATGCCACATCCGCCAAACCGTCGTGATTGAAGTCTCCGGATACAACTGACGATGGTGTCCCGATCACCCAATAGTCTGCTCGCTGCGTGAAGGGTGCGTCCGCGCCTGCCTCGGTGATAAGGCAGCATGCTGCGAGAAAGGTCAGAATTAGCCGTGGTCCAGGCACTTCAGAACCCCTTGTGCGCATCTGTGACCTCAAGCGCCAAGATTCTCGGCGAGCTCGAGGTCGCGTGGAAACCGATCGAAGAGCGGGGTCCAAGGATAGCGGGTTCCGAGGGAGTTGCTCGAGAATGGTTCGAGGCTCGGAGATCCCCTTGGCATCGACTCGCTTAGACGCACGGACAGGAACTGCCTCCCCTCAGTACCAGAGGCAAGGTCACGCGGCCGGACTCGATGGCCGCGCCGGCCGCAGGAACTTGATGGCTGCGATCATCCGCTCTTCCGGCGAGGCGGCACCCATGTCTGCACAGAAGGCGGCGGCCTGATCGACTTCGGTCCTTCGGAAACCCAGCCCCATGAGTCCCGCGACGAGCTCCTGATCCCGTTCATCGACCACCGCTCGGGCGCTGCGCTCGACCTTGGCCGGTTCGAGTGTTGTCCCTGAGAACCTCTGCCGCTCCGCCAGCCGCACCGCGGCCTTCAACACCCAGTCGAGTACCTCGGCGAGGTTGCCGGACGGGATCCGGTGACTCAGGAGCTCTTGCAGGTAGACGAGATTCGCGTGCGTCTCCTCTCCGATCGAGGCCTGGATCGCATAGCGACCCTTCGCGATGGGGGAAGTTCGGGAGAACGGAACATGAGGTGCCGGCGGCTGTTCGCTCACGCTTTCCATCCGTTCAGTGGTGCTGTCAATAACTGTCCGCGCGGACAGTTGAGCAATCGGCACGCTCACCATCGGGAGCAGTTCGGTTCGCGGGAAGCGCCGGGCCAACAACTCCTCGATCTCACCGCACGGCTTACCTCGGGCGGCATCGATCAGGTCGCCGGCATTCTCCGGCCGCAGATGGGGAGCGAGGAGGACGACTCCGGTGAGGTTCAGCGCCCCGTCGGCCAGCGCGTCGAGCAGCAGCGGGAACCCTCGTGCCGCCCGGGCGACCTGGATGCGCTTGTAGGCGGAGCCTTCCGACAGCCCCAGCTTCTCGACGCAGTACGCATACATCGAGGAATAGCCGGCGGGCAGGTAGAGCTTGCGGGCATCCACCTCACCGATGCACGCCACCAGCTCCGTCGTGGAGCTTCTCACTCTGACTTCCAGTTCGCACAGCAGGTCGCGATCGCTCAGGTGCTCGAGCGAATGGGCGCGCATGACGAACATCCGATCCCGGGGGCGCGCTCATGAGGTGAGTCGCTTCGCGCGACTCGTGACGTCGATTCGATGCAGCAGTCGCCGAGAGCGTCGCGAAGTATTTCGCGCGCAGGTGACAAGCTCTGTGGCCTGCGCTCGATCGTGATCCGCGTTCTCTCGCGAGCCCGAAACTTGCTTCGAGCCGACGCGGCAGGAACCAGGACCTCCTCGCTACCGGGGGATGGCACCCAGCCTAGCCCCGGGCCAGCTGGAGGCACCGGATTTCCCGCCGGTCCCCGGCTCCCCATCCCCACTTTTCTCTTGACCCGGCCACCGTGGCGCCCGTACCGTTTCCGCATGTTCAACGGATCGCGCCATTCTTACGCCACTCCGATGTGTTGTTGCCCGTCACAGCGGGCAGGAGTCGCGCGCGGCTGATCCCCTGAGCTAGAACGCAGACACCTCCACCCGCTGACGGCAACGGCAGCGGGTGTTTCGTTTTTGCATCCGAGCCGGAGCCGGACCTCCAAGAACAGGAGCATCCCGTGTCACCGCCTCGGACGATCGCCGTTTACTACGAACACCCGGACTGGTTCCGCCCGTTGTTCGACGAGCTGGATCGGCGGGAGCTGCCCTACGTTCGCGTGGACGCGAGCCGGTTCCAGTTCGATCCGGCTGAGGGCCTGGGCGCGGTGCCGTGGACCAACGGCGCGGCGCATCGCGAGCGGCCGGCGCTGGTGTTCAACCGCATGAGCCCGTCGGCGTGGAAGCGCGGGCGCGCGCACGCGATCCTCTACACGCTCCACTACCTGCGCTACCTCGAGCAGTCGGGGGTGCCGGTGGTGAACGGCGTGCGGGCGTTCACAGTCGAGACGAGCAAGGCGCTCCAGGTGTCGCTCATTCACCGGCTCGGGCTGCGCGCGCCGCGCACCCGCGTGGTGAATCATCCGTCCGAGCTGCCGGCGGCTTCCGAGCACCTCGAGTTTCCGCTGGTGGTGAAGCCGAACATCGGCGGCAGCGGCGCAGGCATAGCCCGTTTCAATACAAAAGACGAGCTGGAGGATGCGGTTTCCCACGGCCGCGTCTCCAGCTCGATCGATTCCATCCTGCTGCTCCAGGAGTTCCACCCGTCGACCGACGGCAGCATCGTGCGCGTCGAGACGCTGGACGGGCGCTACCTCTACGGGATCCGCGTGCACATCGAGGAGGGCGCGGGCTACGACCTCTGCCCCGCCGACATCTGCCGCGACACCTCGGGGAACAAGCTCGAGAGCGCCGCGTGTCCGGCGAACGCGGTGAAGAGCGGGCTCACCGTCGAAGCCTACGAGCCGCCGGCGGAGATCATCGAGCAGGTCGAGCGTTTGTCCGGAGCGTCGGGACTCGACGTCGGCGGCATCGAGTATCTCGAGAGCGCGCGCGACGGGCGCCGCTACTTCTACGACTTGAACGCACTCTCCAACTTCGTTGCAGAACCCCGGCGGGTCCTGGGATTCGATCCCCACGCGAATCTCGTGGACTTCCTGGTGGGCAAGGCGGGAGTCGCCCCGCGCGAAGCACGTCCGCGCGTGGCGGCGACCGTTGCAGTGGGAGCCAACGGGGGGCTGTCATGATCCGGTTCGGATACTGGCTCCCGGTGTTCGGCGGCTGGCTGCGAAACGTGGACGACGAGGGAACGTCGGCCACCTGGGCGGAGGTGAGCCGGCTCGCATCTCGCAGCGAGCGCATCGGCTTCGATCTCACCCTGGTCGCAGAGCTGCTGCTGAACGACATCAAGGGGCCGGACGCGCCCGCACTCGAAGCCTGGTCCACGGCCGCGGCACTCGCGGCTGTGACCGAACGGCTCGAGCTGATGGTGGCGGTCCGGCCCAACTTTCATCACCCCGGGCTGCTCGCGAAGCAGGCTGCGAACATCGACCGCATCGCGGGCGGGCGGCTATCGCTGAACGTGGTGTCGTCGTGGTGGAAGGACGAGGCGACGCAGTACGGGCTGCCGTTCGACGCTCACGACGCGCGCTACGCCCGCACCGAGGAGTGGCTCGCGGTGGTGAAGGGGCTGTGGAGCACGCCGCGCTTCAGCTATTCCGGGAAGCACTACGAGATCCACGACGCGATCCTCGAGCCCAAGCCGGTGCGCCAGCCGTGGCCCACGCTCTACGCCGGCGGCGAATCGGAGGCGGCGAAGGAGCTGATCGCCCGCGACTGCGACGCCTACGTGATGCACGGCGATTCGCCGGAGCGGGTGGCGGCCAAGATTGCAGACCTGCGGGCCCGTCGCGAGCGGCTTGCTCCCCATGCGGCGCCACTCGTCTTCGGGCTCGCAGGCTATGTCGTTTTGCGGGACACCGCCGAAGCGGCACGTCGGGAGGTGGCGCGCATCACCGACGTCCGCGGCTCTGCGCGCGGCTATTCCAACTACCAGCAGTGGCTGTCGGGCACGCAGCTCGAGCGGCGCGTTTCGCTCGAGGAGTACTCGGTCTCGAACCGCGGGCTCCAATCGGGGCTGGTCGGAACGCCGAATCAGATCATCGACCGTCTCGAGGAATTCGAGCGCGCGGGCGTGGATCTGCTGCTGCTGCAGTTCAGCCCGCAGGCCGAGGAAATGGAGCGCTTCGCCGAACAGGTGATCGCCCCGGTGCGCGGTGCTGTCCGCCAGCCGGTGGCGGATTACTCCGGCATGGTCTTTTCCAGCTCGGCGAACAACCGGTTGTAGGTCGCCGTGGCGGTCACGCGGTCGGTTTCCGCGAAGGCGACGCCCTTTTCGGCGCCGTTCTCCTGGTAGCCGATCTTGATCCACGGATTCGGCATGTTGCGGCGGTGGCCGCCATAGCGGATGGACGTGATGGCCGAGCGGGGGACCTCGACGATCTTCCCGTCCTCGCGCACGTACTTGAGCGTGGTCCCGTCGAGCGTCAGCGTGCCCGTGTGCTGCTCGAACTCCTGAGCCGCATCCGACTCATCCATGAGATCCAGGTACCAGACCTCCTTCACGGCGATCGGAAGCACCGCGGCGGTCTTCGACTTCTCGACTTCGGTGGCCAGGACCTTGGGGTCCGGCATGCGCTTCTTCATGTCGCGCGCGATGGCATCAAGTCCGGCCTGGGTCGCCACCGCGAGCTGCATGCCCTTGGCCACCGCGAAGTCGGCGTAGCCGTCGCGGGAATCGCGCACCAGGTCCACCTTCCAGTTGGTTTCGGTTCCTTCCTCGCGCACGCGCACGAGGTACCGACCGCCCGCCACGAACTCCATCCAGACTCCGGCACGCGTTCCGCGTCCGAGCCACACGCGATGCCAGCCCGCCGGGATCTCGGCGGTGACGGCGGCCTTCTGCGGGAGCTGGCCGATCGGCATGGAGTCCACCAGCACGAACTCGGGCTTGAGGCCCTGGCCCATGAAGCGCTCGCGCGCGACGAGCACACGCGCCGTGCCTTCGCGCGGCGGCGGGAACGAGGTCGTGTCGCGAAGCATATAGGGCGACTGTGCCGATGCCGCCTGCGCGAACAGGCTCGCGGCGACGAGTGCGATCATCGTGATCATTCGAGACGACTTCATCCATCCTCCTGAAGGTCTTGATTTCAGTTTCAGCTTTCGCGCTCCTCGAGGAGCCGGACTTCTGCCATGCCCCAGGAGTGGTTCTCTCCACAATGCGGACAAGGAGATTGATTGTTCTGAAACATGGAGGTCTTGAAGCTCTCGGGGTCGATCTGGATCCCGAGCGAGAAGTACTTTCCGGTCTTCGGGCACTTGATCATGAGCTGGCCCACGACGGCCCTCCCCCCCGGTTGGTGGTTTCAATGGAACCATACTGGGCGGATCGAGGGAATTCACGAACTTTCGTTTCCCCTCGAGCAATCGCGCTAGAATGGGCCCATGACTTTCGATGCGGCGCGTTTCGCTCGCGAATGGCCGGAGCAGCAGGAACGGTGGAGGCAATTCGCAGACCATGAGGCCGAGTGGGATCGGCAGCATCCGTCCTCGCTGGCGGAGAAGACGGCCTGGTTCTCGGACGCGTGGGAGCTGGCTCGGCGTTTCGACCCGGATTGGGGCTCGGAGGGCCGTGCGCGCGAGCACTGGGAGGAACTTGCGAAGGCACGCGAGCGCTTGACAGAGATTCGTTCCCGCACATGACGCGACTCGACAAGGCCGTCATTGAAGTTGTCGAGTTTCTGAATGGCCAGAAACTCCTCTACATGATCTTCGGCGGCTACGCAGTGCTCGTCTGGGGTCGCGCCAGACTCACCGAAGATGTCGACTTCAAGATCAGGATTCACCCCGAGCAGTTTGAAAGCCTGATCCGGGCTGCCGCAGATGTTTTTAGAATACGCACCAGGAACCCTCTCGAGTTACTCAGGGAGCTTCGGGTGCTTCCGCTCGAGACCTCAACCGGAATCCGGGCAGACGTGGTGGCGGCGGGGCTCCCATATGAGGAGGAGGCCATCCGCAGAGCGGTTCCGCTCGCAGTGGGCGGACTGGACGTCCGCGTCTGCACGGCCGAGGACCTGATCCTTCACAAGATCATCTCGGATCGGCCGCGGGACCTTGAAGATGTGGCAGGCGTGATCGCGAAACAAACGTCGAAGCTCGACCGCGTGTATCTCGATCCGCGAGTCGAAGAGATTGCAGCCGGTCTGGAGCGCCCGACGATCAGCACGTTCTACAGGGAGTGCCTGAAGAAGGCCAAGCTCGACTGATCTATCCTTCGAGCCGCAGGGTCTTCTCCCGCTCGCGCCACCAGGCCGCGATCTCCGCGGCGTGGGTGACCCAGGCCGCACGATCGGCCAGCCAGTCGAGGGTTGCCAGGTAGCTGCTCCACCAGCCGGGGAAACGCTGCTCGTCGGCGGCGTTCGGGTGCCACAGGAGCACGGCGAGTCCGCCGGCGGCCTCGACCCGCTCGAGGTGCTCGCGCGTGCGCCGTGCCGCCGCCTCGCCGTCGAGCCCGAGATTGCGGAACAGCGTTCCGTCCATCAGCGTGAGCGGCAGCTCGAGCAGCTCGTGCTTCCCGCCGCGCGTGGCGTTCCAGGGGTGGAACGGCGCGGCGATCCCGGCGCGGAATCCGACCGCCTCGTTGAACCCGAACGTGGTGTCGTAGCGGAATCCGGCCTGGTCCTGCGCGCTCCACGTGGCGGCGGGATCGAAGCGCAGGAAGTGCTGGCGGATGCCCGCCGCCGCCGCACCCGACGCGCGCTCGACGGATTGTTTCTGACGGCTCAATTCTTCGCCACTGCGATGACTGAGGTAGCCGCCATGGAGCCCGATGTCGAAGCCGCGGGTCGCGAGCTGCTTCATCATCTGCGAGACCGTGACGCGGCGGCCTTCGAAGTCGATCAGGTCGCTCCACGTGTAGGTCGGATCGTACTCGTGCGACGCCGCGCGATCGGGCGGCACGAAGTAGAACGACGAGCGGAATCCGCGCTTCTCCTCCTCGGCCGCCCAGCGGTCGAAGCTCCAGTAGGGGTCCCGTCCCCGTGGCGCGGTTACGGCCCGCGCCAGCGCGGTGAGGCCGCCGCGCATCGCGTAGCCGCGCGGGGAACGTGCGCGCCCGAGCAGGCGGAAGGCGCCGGCCCACGAGTGGAGCGAGACGTCGTCGACGTCGTGGGTGAGCGCCACCGCGAAGCGGGCGCTGTCCTTCCAGAGCGGCGCGCGTGGAGTTCCGATCCCGCGCGACGCCGCGTCCTGCTCGATGCGGCGGGCGAGCTGGCCCGCGGCGCGATTCACCGACGGCTCGTCGAGCACGTCCTGGCGGCGTGACCACGTCCCCTTGAAGCATTCCCATTCGTCGCGCCGCGGATCGAGCCGATCCTCCTCGGCGCCGAGCAGGAAACCGATCGCGCGCAACCATCCCGCGGGGAAGGCCCGCGGGTCCGGGCCCTTCGCCAGCCCACCGGCTGGCGCGAGCATCGGCGCGTCCTCGAAGCGCGCCACGGTGAGGGACTCGAGCGGCCATTCGGGCCAGCCCGTGCACTCGATCGCCGCCGCCGCATCGGGTGGCGCGTCGGCAAGAGGCCCCGCGTAGATCACCACCTCGGACGAGCCGATCGCCGCGCCGAGCGGGGCCGAGCGCCACGGCCAGCCGAGCAGTCCGGCCACCGTCTCGAGCGCATGCCGCGCGCGCGCCTCGTTCCACGCGAACGGGTGCCACAGGAGGCACAGGTTCACGCTTCGCCCCGCAGCTCGCGATAGTGTCGCAGCAGGATCCCGCCCACGGTGCGCGTGTCGTGATGCTCGCGGGTGAACGTGCGCCCGCGTTCGCCCAGCTCCTGCCGGCGCGCGGGATCCCGCACCAGGTCGCGCAGCACCTCGAAGATCGTGTCCCGCTCCGCGCTGACGATGGGCAGGTCGGGGTGTACGCGGCGGAAGTCTTCGCGGATGTACGTGACCACCGTCCGGCCCTCGGCCATGCCTTCGATCGCGCCCAGGCCGTACCAGCCCATGAAGAGCTGGTCGACCAGGATGTCGCAGCCGGCGATGAAGGCCGGCATCTCCGCCCACGGCCGGTGCTCGACCAACCTCAGCTCGATCCGCGGCAGCTCCTGCTTCAGCCGCTCGACCGCATCGATGATGTGCTGAGTGCCCTTGATGAGCCGGTTGTACGGCGCGTGCGCGATCACCACCGGACCGTGCACACCGTCGCGCCGCATCGGATCGGCGAGCGGGACGCGTCCCGCCTCGGCCCAGCGCTCCCACTCGATCGCGAGCGGCAGGTGCACGCCGCCCGGCACCGACTCGGCGAGGTCGAGCGTCGAGAAGAAGCAGCGGTCCGCGTATTTCGCGGCGCCTTCCAGGATCGCGCGCTGTTTCGAGGGCACGCAGAACGGGTCGCACTCGGTGCAGGTCGCGAGCCGGTGCTGCGTGAGCATGTGCGCGCGGTTCCGCACCTCACAGCCGTGGAAATGGAACACCACGGTGGCGCCCCGGCTCTTGAGCAGCGGCACGTCCCACAGCCGGGGCAGGAACGAACGCCCGAAATGGAGGTGGAACACGTCGTACTCGGAGGCGTGGCGGATGAACGTCGCGATCTGGACCGGCAGGCGCCCGAGCGCACCCCCCGGGACGCGCCCGAGGTCCACGATCACGTCCGGGCGCCGGCCGTCCCACGCCACCTGGTAGGTGAGCGACTTCGCCTCGCAGCCGTTCTCGCGCAGGCCCTTCGCCAGCATCATGCCCTGGCCCGCGACCTCGTATGGCGCATGCAGCACGCGGAGCGCGCCGCTCACCGCGGGAACGCCTCCGGCCTGAGAACCCGTCGCGCGGCGCCGCGCAGGAGCTGGTACCCGGCGCCGAGCGAAGGCCGCCGCAGGAACTTCACACCCTGACTTCGCCATTCGTTCCAGATCGAGGCGCGCTCGAGCCGGAACGTGCGCGGCGCTTCGAGCAGCGCACGCTTCAGCCCGGCGTCGTCGGCCGGCAGCTCGCCCTCGAACTCGTTGCGCGCGAGCAGCAGCTCCCCCGCGCGATGGGCATCCGAGCCGGCCAGCACCGGCTTCCGCCACCGCTCCGCGAGGGCCTCGGCCAGCTCGTTCTCGGGCGCGGCGCAGCGGGCGTTGTGGGTCTCGATCAGGTCCACCTTCTCGATCATGGCATCCTCGAGGCGATGCCACTTGTAGGGATGCGGCAGCACGACGAGGCCGCCCTGTGCGTGCACGGCGTCGCAGAACCGGAGCGCGGACTTCTCGACCACGTCCGCTTTCAGAAGCAGCCCGATCAAATCGCCGTGATCCGTGAAACGCTCCACGCCGAGCACCACGCGGAGCGCGCTGCCGCGCGCCGCCTCGCGCACGTCCAGCGAGCCCTGCCAGGTGTCGTGATCGGTGACCGCGAGCACGTGGACGCCGCCCGCGAGCGCCACGCGCACGAGATCGGCGGGGGCTGCCAGCGAGTCGAACGAATGGCGCGTGTGCGCATGCTGCACGAGCGTCCAGGTCACTTCGAATTCCTCAGCTCACTCCACGCCCCGGGCGTCGAGCGCGCCCACTGGACCAGCTCGAACCAGGTGGGCGCCGGATCGCCCCATATAAAGGTATGGGCGGCAGTGGGTGAAATGGCGTCCCACAGCACCTGCGGCAGCGCCGACGGCCGCGAGAGGCCGTGCCACACGTCGCCCCCGAGCGGCCACGACAGCCGAACCGCGCGATAGGGTTTCTGCTCGCCCATCGTGCGGCCTTCGGCGAGCGCCACCAGGTCTCCCGGGAAATCCACGCCCGCCGCCAGCGCGAGATCGTGCGAGCCCCAGAACTTGGCGTTGATCTCCATCAACGCCAGGTTTCCTCCGAGCAGGCCCTTGAACTCCACCATTGCGACCCCGTTCCACGCGAGCGCATCGAGCAGCGCTCCGCCCGCCTTCTCGATCACGGGCGCCGACGGCACGCTCTCCGCGCACGCGCTCGTGCCCCCGCTCGGCGGCCACTCGCGCACGCGGCGATGGATGAAGTGCCGCATCCGCCGGCCCTTCCAGTAGAGCGCCGAATAACCGTACCCCTCGCCCACGACGTAGCGCTGGGCGAGCACGCCGCCCGAGGATCCGGCCTTCACCTCGGTGTACGCCTTCTCGCTCTCCATGGCCGTCCGCACGTAGCGCACCACCTTGCGCCCTTCCTCGGACGCCGATTTGAGCACCAGCGGCGCCCCCATGGTGGCGAGCGCCTTGCGCGCTTCGACCGTGCTCCCGACGAGGCGCTCCTCCGGGGTATCGACGTCCAGCGAGCGTGCGAGCGTACCGGTCGCCGCCTTGTCGTTGGCGGTCACGAGCCCCGCGTGCGGCGGCAGCGGACATCGCACCCCCTCCGGCCAGCCGTCGCGCAGCGAGTCCGCCGCCGCGATCGAGTGATTGCCGACCGCGACCACCGTGATCGGCGCGAGCGCCGCCGCCACATGCCGCAGGCGCGTCGCGTAGTCCGGAGTTCCGGACGCCGGCACCGTGTGCCACGCCTTTACGGCGTGCGAATGCACGCTCGGGGCGCGCGCCGAGCGCGCGGTCACGTGTACCTCGTGACCGCGGGCCGCCAGCGCCCGGACGATCCCCAGCGCGTGCTTGAATTCTCCGTCGGTGACCAGCACGCGGCCGGGCGCCGGCTCAGGACTCGCCATGGTTCGCAGTCTACCGAACGATCTTCGCGGGAACGAAGCGCGAGCGCAGGCGCACCAGGCGGCGCGCGAGGCCGGTGAGCGGCACGCCCGGTCGCACCGGGTCGATCAGGCGCACGAGTTGTGAGTTCCGTGACTCAGGCCGGGACGCCGCACCCACCCAGATCTCGGCTTCGATCGCGCGGTGGGTGATGCGATGGCGCACGCGCTCGCTGCTCTTCACGAGCGCCGCGCTCACCCCGAGTCGGACGAGATGACTCCGCAGCTTGCGCGCGGCACTGCCGCCGTTCTCACCCAAATCCACCGCGGGCGGCTCCCACAGCCCGGCGAGGAGCGGGCCCTCACGCCGCACCATGACCCAGCGACCGCGGTGTTCGACCACGGCCACCGCGCGGCGATGCCGCTCGGTCGCGCGGCGCGGCGCGCGGCCCGGGTAGCGCTCGGGATCGCCGGCCGCGAAGGCCCGGCAGTGGGCGCGGCACGGGCAATCGTCACAGCGTGGGGCCCGTGGTGTGCATACCAGCGCCCCCAGCTCCATCAGCGCCTGGTTCCACTCGCCGGGCTTCCGCGCCGGGACCAGCGCCTCGGCTTCCGCCCACAGCCGGCGCGTCGCGGCCGGGTCCTTGAGGGGCGCGGCCAGCGCCAGGAGCCGCGAAAGGACCCGCGTCACGTTGCCATCAAGAGCAGCCAGCGGACGGTCGAAAGCAATGGATAGAACCGCGCCCCGCGTGTAACGCCCGACACCCGGCAGACGGCCGAAAGCCTCCGGGTCGTCGGGCACGCGGGACGCGTAATCGTGAACGACCATGCGCGCGGCCTCGTGGAGCATCCGCGCGCGGCGGTAATAGCCCAGACCCGACCACGCCTCGAGCACGTCGGCTTCACGCGCGCGGGACAGAGCATCGATCGTCGGAAAACGCGCGAGAAAGCTCTGATAGTATGGGGCAGCGGTCGCGACCTGGGTCTGCTGGAGCATGACCTCGGAGACCCAGATCCGATAGGGATCGCGGGTCCGGCGCCAGGGAAGGTCGCGCCGGTGACGGCGATACCAGTGGAGCAGCACGCGCCGCAGGGCCGTTCGGCGCGCCGTCCGAGCAGCGGGAGATCGATCAGCCATGAGCGGCGACAACCTTCGCCCTGACAACATCCGCGCCGATTTCGTCCGCATGGTGCGCGGTCCCGAGACGGACATCGAACTCGCGCGCACGGCGCTCCTCGTGGCCGCCGAATCCGACCCCGACGTCGACGTGGACGGCGAATTGCGCCAGCTCGAGGAGTGGGCGGCCGAGCTCCGGTCGCGCTTCGAGCCCGGCTGGAACAACCTGCAGAAGCTCGCGCGGCTCCGCTCGTTCGTGTTCGAAGAGCTGCACTTCCGCGGCGATCGGCGCGACTACTTCAGCCCCAGCAACTCGCTGCTCCACGAGGTCCTCCGGCGCCGGCTCGGCATCCCGCTCACGCTCGGCATCGTGATGCTCGAGGTCGGCTGGCGCGCGGGCCTGCCCTTCGAGGGAATCGGCTTTCCCGGCCACTTCCTGGTGCGCCTGGCCGGCGAGCCCGAAGATCTGGTGCTCGATCCGTTCAAGCGCGGCATGATGGTGCACGAAGAGGATTGCCGCTACCTGCTCCAGGAGAGCACCGGCGGGCGCATCCCCTTCGAGAGCAACCTGCTCGCGTCGGTCGGCAAGCGCGCCATGATCACGCGGCTGCTCTCGAACCTCAAGGCCGCGTACATCCGGAACGGCGAGGATCAGCTGGCGCTGACCGCCGTGGACCGGTTGCTGGTGCTCGATCCCGACGACGTCGATGAAGTGCGCGACCGCGGGCTCCTGCTCTACCGGCTGCACCGCTATCGCGAAGCGCTCGAAAGCCTGCAGGCCTACCAGGAGGCGCGCCCCGACGCGCGCGATCACGCGGACATCGAGGGCCACATCGCCGGGCTGAGAGAGCGCATCGCCTCTTTGAACTGAGGCCGATCAGTGACCGTTCGCGAACGCACGGGCGACATCGACCGCGTCGCCGTTGGGGCTGCAGCACGCCCGCTCGAAGAACAAGGGCTCCTCGTACTGAATGAGGGCAGGGTTCGAGAGATACTCGAGCACGCTCCGCAGGTACATGAGAGCCAAAGAACTCGCGATAGCCTCTTCCTTCTGCGGGGTCATCTCGTCGAAACGAGGGTCGATCCGGATCGATGTGTCCTGCTTTGCAGCTCTTTGCTGCCAGTCCGCCGTAAGGCTGTCGTGCACGACGAGGAGCGATCTCACCAGCTCGCGACGACGGTCGGTCCCGACCATCCCGCCTGCCCAGACCGTCAGGGGGCCGACTTCGGCTTCAAGGATGGCCGGCCAGTACTGATCGACCACGCGGCGCGATCCGTCCAGGCTCTTCCCGGATTCCTGATACGCGAGGGCCCACTCGTATTCGTAGATACCCAACAGGCCCTGGCCTTTCCCGCCACCGTACGCGGCTTCGCACATGGCGCGAGCGAGCTCGCTGGCTCGTTTCTGCGGTGAAAGGCGTTGGCTGGTTCGAAGGAATTGAAGAGACGCCCCGTCGGCGCACAGTTGCCCCTGCCCGCATTCGAGCATGACACGTGCCCGCGGTGCACTTGCGGGTCCTTCGAGCGGAATGAATACCCTCATTCCGGCGTGAGGCCGCTCGACGAACCACTGAAATGGAACCCGGCCCAAGGCGGCATCCCAGTCCGGAGCGTAGGTCACGGTCCGCGCCCGTCCGGTGAGGTCGCTGCCGTAGAGAGTCGATTGAACGGTCACCTCCAGCGTCCAGCGTCGCCACGCCATTGACGAGTCGCGACCGCCGGCGCTATCGGCGGTGGCGTTGGTGATGTTCACGACGGTGCCGGCCCAGGAATCCGCAAGCATTCTGGACATCACTGGCACGCTGGGCCAATCCGAGAGCTGCTGGGCCGCATGAACGGAGCCGGCGCTCATGAACCCGACCAGCACGGTCGCCCACCACGGTGCCTCCGGGCGCGTCATGAACTACTTCTCGTCCTCGAGCACGAACGAGTAGAGCGTGGTGCCGTCGGTGTCGGGCGACAGGCGCAGCACGCCCTTCTTCCCTCGCGCGATCGAGTAGAGCCGCGGTCCGTCGAGCTCCACGTACGAGGCGCCGCGGCCGTCGAAGCGCACGTCGCCGCCGGCCTCGTTCCGGCCCAGCCAGCGATCATCGAGCAGCACCCAGACGCGCGGCGCACTCGCGAACGGCGGCGGCGGCGACATCACGGCCAGCACCGTCTCGCCGCGCTGCCGGAGCGCCACGAAGCACTCCGGCCCGCCGCGCGCACACTCGAGACCCTCCACCCGCGGGGTCCAGCGCCCGACCGGAATCGGCACGCCCGCGGAGGTCTCCTCCTGGAATCGGAACTGCGTGGTGAACGCCTGCGTGGTCCCGGGCGTCGCGCCGGCGAGCGGTCCGGCTTCGGCCCGCGACGTCCCGAGGTGGATGAAGCGCGGCTCGTGGAGCGCACTCCGAGTCGAGAGCCCGGTCGTATCGGTCGGCCATCCCAGCTCGGGATGCCGGCGCGCCACTTCGAGCCGCAGGAACCGGTCGGGATCGCGCGGGTCGCGCGCGGAATCGAGCAGCATCTCGCCCAGCGTGTTGCCGATGAGCACGCGCGGTCCGGGGGCCGCGGGCGGCAGCGCGGACGACAGGCTGTACGCGGGATCGAGCGCGATCGGGAAACCGATCCCGAGGCGTCGCACGATGCGGGCGGCGATCGCAGTGTCGGCCCCGTACGAGAACTCGGGCAGGTGCACGCCCACCACACTCACGCCGTGGGGGCCGAAGAGCCGGCTCCATTCGGCGGCGTCGTCCATCGCGCGGAGCGATCGGGGATCGGTGTCCGACCACAGCACGAGCGCGGTCAGCGGCTGTCTCGGCCGGGGACGCCCATTGACCCAGCCCGCGACACCGTCGAGCGAGGGCATCGGACCGAGGGCGGTCACCGGCGCGGGCGCCGGCCGGTACGCCACGGCCATGACGCCCGCCACCACCGCCACGATGGCGATCGCAGCCGCGACCAGGACCGCTCGGGAGCTCACGTCCGGGAGTATGGGGGAAGCGGTTGGGCGCCGCGAGCCCTGTGCTAGACTCCGGCCGTCCGCGTGGAGCGCACGCCAGCCTTAGTCACGACGTCCGCGCCCAGTCGTAATGCGCGACGTGACCCCTTCCCCGGCCACAGGAGAATTCCAACCATGATTCGTCGCTTCGCCCTTCTTCTCGCTCTCGCCGCGCTGTCGGCCGGCATGTTCGGCTGCTCGGCGCAGCAGGCCAAGTCGCCCGCCGACAAGACCGCCGCCACGGCCAGCGCCGAAGGCTTCAAGATCGGCATCATGACCGGCACCGTCTCCCAGAACGAGGAGGAGTACCGCGCCGGCCAGCAGGTGGCCGCGAAGTACCCGGGCCGCGTGAAGCACGTCACCTACCCCGATAATTTCATGACGGAACAGGAGACGGTGATCGCCCAGATGGTCGGTCTCGCCTCTGATCCCGAGGTCAAGATCATCGTCGCCGGACAGGCGATCCCCGGCTCGGTGGCCGCCGCGCGCAAGATCCGCGAGCAGCGTCCGGACATCCTGATCGGCTTCATCGAGGCGCACGAGGACCCGGCGATCGTCAACGAGACGGCCGACGTCGCGATTCAGCCGAACCAGCTCGCGCGCGGCATCTCGATCATCCAGGAAGCGAAGGCGATGGGCGCGAGCACCTTCGTGCACTACTCCTTCCCGCGTCATATGTCGCAGGAGCTGTTGGCGACGCGCCGCCACATCATGGAGCAGGAGGCCGCGAAGCAGGGCATGAAGTTCCTGTTCGTGACGGCGCCCGATCCGATGGCCGAGGGCGGCCTGCCGGCGACCCAGCAGTTCGTGCTCGAGGATCAGCCGCGCGAGATCAAGAAGCTAGGCAAGAGCACCGCGTTCTTCTCGACCAACTGCGGCATGCAGGAGCCGCTCATCAAGTCGGTGCTGCAGAACGGCGGCTACGTGGCCGAGCAGTGCTGCCCGAGCCCGACCCACGGCTACCCGACCGCGCTCGGCATCGCGATTCCGCCCGACAAGGCCGGCGACATCGAGTACATCAACTCCGAGAACAAGCGGATCATCGCCGAGAACCACATGACCGGACACTTCGGCACCTGGATCGCCCCCGAGAGCATGGTCGCGATCCGCGCCACCGTGAACATCCTGGTGGACACCGTCGACGGCAAAGCCGACTACAAGGACATGACCGTCATGCAGAAATACCTCGAGGAAGAAGCCAAGGCCCCGGTCAAGATCGCGAAGTACAACGACGCTAAGGGCAGCTCGTACCTGATCATGCTGGACCATCAGGTCTACTAGGCGACGCAGCGGCTACGACGAGGGGCGGGCTCTCACGAGTCCGCCCCTTTTTCGTGACTCCTGATCGTTGAGGGAAGCGTGCGACGCGCCAACCGCTTCCGTCTGGATCAGGTAGGCGAGTGCTTTGATGACCGGCGAGAGAGCAACTTGCCGCGTATCGATGAAGACGGGTTGCCCCCTGACCGCGGTTGAGGTACGCGGCGGACCACGGGGTCGTCCTTGGGGGACGCCCCAATAAAGCGAGGGCAACCCAATGACACGGTACGT